>Ga0082212_10010173_pt1 | contig 12073 bp, 10 predicted proteins | sample TergutNt197P3_FD_71548 | JGI IMG/M metagenome (GOLD analysis project Ga0082212, IMG submission 71548) | Neocapritermes taracua P3 segment gut microbial communities from Petit-Saut dam, French Guiana - Nt197 P3 | ecosystem: Host-associated > Arthropoda: Insects > Digestive system > Gut ... | reverse complement strand
GATTCCCATCATATCGGCGTGTTCGGTTGCCGCATCTTGACAATAACTCATAATCGCACTCGGCTTGATTCGCGCTTTAAAGTCGGTATCGCTGACCGCCACAGTAACCTCACGCTCATATTGCAGGTATTGTTTCATGGTTATCCATGTATTTGTTTGGGGATTATCCGTGCGACCCAAAAGATAATCCGCCGATACATTAAAATAATCAGCAATTTTTGATAAAGTATCAATATTAGGTCTTGATTTGCCTGTTTTCCAATCACTTACATTTCCGGACGAAACGCCAATTGAATCTGCGAATGAATTTGCTTTTATATTGTTTTCTTTTAATAATTTAAATATTTTGTCAATAATGTTCAAAATACAACCTCCAATTTTATCGAAAACGCCGAATATATCGCATATAAGAAAATATATGTTTACATTTACGCAAAAACGAAATATAATAACAAACAGATGGTTATTACAAGTATAACATATCTATATATATGTCAAAAAAAAATGAGGAGCATTTTTATGAACATTACATTACGTCCGTCCGTTACGATTACAAAGGAACAATACGAGCGGTTACAACTTGCCGCCAAAGCCGACGACAGAACCGTCAGTAATTTGATTCGCTGGCTTGTCATTGTTTTCCTGCGAGAGAAAAGCCAATAACGGGGAGTTAACCGTCAATTTCGATTTGACATCTTTTATTATATAAGGTTCTGTACCCGAAGTACAGCGCGCAAAATACCGAAAGGCAGGCTACGGCACAAATCGCGATGATAATTGAAATCTGGTACAGAATCGCGGTCATCGGCATGGTTCCCGAAATAATCTGCCCCGTCATCATGCCGGGCAGGGAAATAATCCCCATGCCGAGCATGGAATTAAGCGTAGGCAGTAATGCCGTTTCCAACGCTTGATTGACAAAAGGAATGAGGATTTTCTGCGGTGATACACCGATGTTCAACAGTGTATCAATTCTGTTTCGCTGTGCCTGTATATTTTCGCTGAACACACGGATTCCGAGGCTCATTCCGGTCATAGCGTTCCCAATAATCATTCCGCTAATCGGAATGGTGTACTGCGGATTGAACAAGTTCACCCCCACCACAGCTATGATAAAAAAGCTGACAATCGAAAGCCCTGTTGCCGCCAACGAAATGCCCGCGATGACTTTAAAACGGTTGTTCAGCACTCTATTTCCGCGATTTCGGGATAAGATGGTGTATATGGCAAACCCGGTCATTAACAGCAGGTACAATACGGTAAAGAGCGGGTGAGGGTTCTCAAAGATGTAGGTCAACGCCAATCCCGCTAACACCAACTGAACCGTCATTCTCAGGCTCGCGACCAACAGCAGCTTGGTTTGATTGATTCTGCATTTTTTCATAATGGTAAGCACAACAATCAATAACAGGTATACTAACGCGAACTGCCATAAATTCAATGTGATAATCTCATTCATTTCCTGCCGCCTCCTTCCGCCGTTTCCGCTCGACCCTTAAGCGTAATCACGGTATCGCCGTATGTTTCCGCGAGGAGACTGTTGTGAGAAATCATAATCAACGTGATGTTTTGTTCGCGGCAAAACGCTTTGATATTCGTCATCATCGTGTTGGCGGAGAAGTCGTCCAACGCACCGGTCGGTTCGTCCAGCAACAGGACTTTCGGGCAAAAAGAAAGGCAAATCGCGATAAACACTCTCTGTTTTTCCCCGCCTGACATCGTGTCGCAAGTCGCGTCTAACCGAAAATCGGCGGCGCACATTCGCAAGGCTTCCGTTATATCGGAATCGCTGATGACCGGTAACTCACGATATTTATAAAACGCCGTAAAATTATCCCGTACGCTCCCTTCAAAAAGAAAAACCGACTGTCCGCACAGCAGAATCTCTCTGCGGAGTTCGACAGGGTTGTATTCGTTGATGTTCTTTCCCGAGTAGATAACCTCACCGGAAGTCGGTGAGATGATACCGTTCAGGAGTTTCAGGAGCGTGCTTTTCCCCGAACCGCTTTCACCGCATATAAAAGTGGTGGCGTTTCTGCGGATTTCGATATTCGCATAGGTTATTATATTTTTGAAGTTTACGTTTCTCAGCGTGAACATAGATTAAGCAACTCCTACTTGCAGATTCGACTAATTATATCTAAAAATGCTTGATTTACAAGTTTTTTTATGATATAATCAATCACATGAAAAACAACATTAAATCAAAATACCCGCTTAAAAAAGAATGGCTCATCTTAGCCGCCATAGCGGGAATACTGTTCTGTTCCCACCTGTATTGGGACATTATCATCACGACCCGCCACGGAATCAATGTGTGGACTTCGCTTTTTGACGGGCGGCTGCTTAACTTCTACTTCGACAACGTAGACCCGCCGATTTCAAATTTCACAACGTCTTCGGCAATATACCCGTTCTCGGTGTATATCATATTTGCCGTGTGGAATTTCCCGCTTTGGGTGTTAGAGCGATTCTTCGGATTTGACCCGTTTACGTCCGCCACGGCTTTAATGTACGGTAAGACTATACTGCTCCCGTTCTTACTCGGAAGTGCGTTCTTGGTGTATAAAATATGCCTTCAACTGGAAATAGAAAAGGACAACGCCAAATGGTGTGCTTTTTTCTTTATTTCGGGTATGCCGGTATTCTTCTCCCTTGTCGTGACCGGTCAGTATGATATTTTCTGCCTGTTTTTTGTTCTGTTGGGCTTGTATTTTTATATCGGAAAAAGCTATACAAAATTCATGGTCTTTTTCGGAATAGCGATAACGCTGAAACTATTCGCGCTGTTTATCTTTATTCCGCTTATATTGCTTTTTGAAAAGCGGGTTCGCATGATTCTCATGTATTTCTTGGGCGGACTTTCGTTTTACTTTTTCTTAAATGCGGTTTTCGCGCTTCCCGGGGGCTCCGCCGCAATTATGAACCACATGATTGGCTACCTGTTTTCAAACACGCTGCCGCTCACTTTTATTGAAACACCGCTGTTTATTCTCTTAAATGTGTTACTGTGGATTTTCTGTTATATCAAAGACTTCGATAATCCTGACTTGCCCGACAGTCCCGAAGACGAGAAAGGCAGGTTCGCCGTGTATATCTCATTCCTGGCAATGGCGATTTTATTTGTTGCGTGTTATACGCATCTTTACTGGATTATACTGATGTCGCCGTTTATGTGCATATTGGTTTTTAAAAATAATCGTCACACAAAAGCAGTTTTTCTGATTGAGATGTTCGCTTGCGGAGCGGTTGTTTTCGCGTTGAATATCATCGGCTCCCCGGTATTTGCGATGTATACAATCAATTCTGCATTTTTATCGAATGTGTTCGGAAAAGTAGCGAGCGAGGCTCATCTCGGGAGTATACTCATCGAACACCGGCTCGCGGACGAACAAACACTGGGATTTATCGCACCTTCATGCACCGCCGCGTTTGTGGCGGGAATCATTGCGTTTTCGGTGCTCACTTTCAGGAATACAGAGCAAAAAGACCAACCGCAATCCGAAGACGAAGAAGAACCGCCGCCGTCGCCTGTCACAAGAACGCTTATGTGGGGCAGAGTCGCGCTGAACGCGTTTATATGCGGAATTCCTGTTCTTTGTTATTTCTATTTACTGTTGAGCAGTTAGGAACTGTGATTAAATAAACTTGACATTTCCCTTAAGACCTGAACACCCAAAATTTATTCAGAACAAAATTCAACGGAATGGTCAAAAATAAAATCAAAAATGAAGCGATTCTCGGGGAAAATTCAAATTCTCCAATCAGAAACTTCATCAGCGCGTAACCTAATAAAGTCGTTAAACCATAAGCGATATAAACTTTCACTACCCTTTTGGCGGTAGTGTGTTTTTTCCTTTTTTCAGGCTCTTGTTTTGCTTTCGTCAAGTCCGCGGACGGGTCAGAGCCGTCCGTAGGTTCTTGTTTTGCGAAAACAAACTTAGAACTCCATATATAAGCATTGATAACGCTTAAAAAGAATCCGATAAAATACGCGATATCCTCACCTGTAAAGTCCAACAAAAGATTAAAAATCGCGAGATAAACAAGCGTGTTTGAGGCACCTACAATCCCGAATTTCAAGAACTGCACCAAAAGATTCTTATATTGTTTTAATTGATTCAACTCAGGTGAACCGCGTCTTTAATCGTCTTTATCATCGTATCAAGCATTTCGTCGGTCATTCCGGGGTAGACCCCCACCCAAAATCCCGAATTCATAATGATATCGGTATTGGTGAGTTCCCCCGCGATTCTGTACCCGTCGCCGGTTGCGCTCATTTGGTCAAAACAGGGGTGTTTGGTGAGATTCCCTGCGAAAAGCATACGCGTCTGTATGCCGTTATTTTCGATGTGATTCACAACCGGATTCCGCTCAACTTTGCAGGTCATGAAGAATCCGAACCAACTCGGGTCGGAATCGGGCTGCTTTTCGGGAAGAGTGATTTTGTCAGAAACACAGTCCAACCCCTCACGCAGCCGTTTCCAGTTCCGTTTTCTCTTTTCAACGAATCCGGGGAGTTTCTTCAACTGCGCCACCCCGATTGCCGCCTGCATATCCGTCGCCTTGAGATTATACCCGAAATGCGAGTAGACATACTTATGGTCATAACCGAAAGGCAGTTCGCCGTATTGCTTGCCGAAACGGTTTCCGCAGATATTATCCGTTCCGGACGGGCAAACGCAATCGCGCCCCCAGTCTCTCATAGAAAGCAATATTTTATAAAGTAACGCATTATCGGTATAAACAGCGCCGCCCTCGCCCATTGTCATGTGGTGCGGCGGGTAGAAACTGGACGTTCCGATATCACCGAAAGTTCCGGCGTGCTTTGTCTTTCCGTCAAGCGTGAATGTTGTGCCTAATGAATCGCAGTTGTCTTCAATTAACCAAAGATTGTGAGTGTCGCAGAAGTTTTTCACCGCTTTAATATCGAAAGCATTTCCGAGGGTGTGCGCGAGCATGACCGCCTTAGTTTTCGGCGAAAGTGCCTTTTCAAGCGCCGAAACATCTATGTTGTATTGCGGAATCGTAATATCGACAAACACGGGAACCGCTCCGTATTGAATGATGGGCGAAACGGTAGTCGGGAACCCCGCTGCGACGGTGATAACCTCGTCCCCGCGCTTGACCGCACGTTCGCCCAATAAAGGCGAAGTCAACGCCATGAATGCGACTAAATTCGCCGATGAACCCGAGTTCACCAACAGGCAATGCTTGACGCCGAGATACTTCGCGAAGTCCTCCTCAAATATTTTGGTATATCTGCCGGAGGTCAGCCAGAATTCCAATGCCGAATCGGCGAGATTGACCATTTCCTCACTGTCGTAAAGCCGCCTCGCGTAGTTGATTCTGTCACCCTGCTTATACTCGGGCGTTTGGTGGAACTCCTCGGCGTATTTTCTCACAAGGTCGAGTATTTCCTGTTTGGCTGTTTCCTGTTTTGAATTGTTCACGGTTTACTCCTTTGGTTTTGTTTTGATTTTGATTATCTTTTTTTAGGATTATCCGAACGCCCGACAAGATAATCCAGTGAAACATCGAAATAATCGGCAAGATTTATAAGAACATCTAAGCTGGGTCGGCGAGTGCCGTATTCAAAGCGTTGAATAGACTCTGAGCGAACATCAACAATATCAGCAAGTTGGTTTTGAGTTAGATTATTTCGTGTTCGTAACTGCTTTATACGTTGACTTATAGTTATCATGACATACCTCTAAAAAATTTTTTAAAAACACTTGACAAGACCTATTAGGTTGTGTATAATATGGATATACTCGACCTATTAGGTCGATAAATCAGAAAGGATAAAATATACAGAACTTGACTGTGACGAATAATTTAATCCGTCATTTCACGGAGATATTCTTGTATCTGGTTGCCGCAAACCTCATTCACATCTTGCTTTTCACTATAAAAAGCTTTTGTCCATTCGACTGTTTTGGATAATGCGTCATCAATCCCGTACAGCGGTTTCCAACCGAGTTTTGATTTGATTTTAGCGCAATCCAACTTCAGGAATGACGCTTCATGCGGTTCATTGCCCGAAGATTCGGGTTTCTCCCACGACATTCCGTCACCCCACAGTTTACAGAAAGCGTCCGCCAAATAACCGGTTGTGACACAATCCCGCTCATCGGGACCGACATTGTAGCAGTCGGCGAATTTGAAATCCTCATATTGTTTTCGAGCGATTAACAAATACGCGAAAAGCGGTTCTAATACGTGCTGATACGGTCTTGTCGAATAGGGATTGCGGATTTTAATGGGCTCATGTCCGGCAGAAGTCGCCGCCCGTATACAATCGGGAATAATTCGGTCTTTTGAAAAATCCCCTCCGCCGATGACATTCCCTGCCCGCGCGGTTGATACAGGCACCCCCGACTTGTTGAAATAAGACCGGTTATAGCTGTAAGTCACCAATTCAGAGCAGGATTTACTGTTTGAATAGGGGTCATAACCGCACAACGGCTCATTTTCTCTGTACCCCCAGTCCCACTCTTGATTGGTATAGACTTTATCGGTTGTTACATTGACCACCGAACGTGCGTTTCCTGTTAAGCGGATACATTCAAGCAAATTGACCGTTCCCATCACATTGGTTTCATAGGTGTAAACCGGCTTTTCATAACTGTCACGCACAATCGGCTGAGCCGCAAGGTGCAGTACGATTTCCGGAGCGGATTCACGGTATGCTTTATACAGTGAATCGAAGTCACGAATGTCGCCTATGACCGAACGCAGGTTATCTTTAAAATTCAAAAGTCCGAAAAGATTCGGTTTGGTCGGTGAAGTCAACGAATATCCGGTGACTTCCGCCCCTAATTCGGTGAGAATCTTGGTGAGCCACGCACCTTTAAATCCGGTATGTCCGGTCACGAAGACTTTTTTGCTTTTGTAAAAGTGGTTGCTCATATTTAATCCCATACTTTCCACGGTGCTTTTCCTGATTCCCAGTAATCTTCTAACATTTGTTTATCTCTTTGCGTGTCCATGCACTGCCAGAATCCGCGGTGCATATACGACATCAGCCGGTTTTCTTTCGCTAAAGTTTCGAGCGGCTTTTTCTCCCACACAGTTGAGTCGTTTTCGATATAGTCGATGACTTCCGGTTCAAGCACCATAAACCCTGCGTTGATTTTACTTCCGTCACCATCCGACTTTTCCCTGAACGCCGAAATGGAATTATCGCTTTTAATGTCAATCACCCCGAATTTCTGACTGACACTGACCGCTGTAAGCGTCGCGGATTTGCCGTGTGACTGATGAAATTCCAGCAACGCCCTGATATTCACATCGGAAACACCGTCGCCGTATGTAAGCATGAACGGCTCGTCTCCGATATAATCCCGAACCCGCTTGATTCTGCCGCCCGTCATGGTATTGAGTCCCGTATCGGCGAGCGTAACTCTCCACGGTTCTGCGACATTGGAGTGGACGGTCATTTCATTATTATTGGAAAAATCGAATGTAATATCGCTTCTTTGCAGGTAATACGACGCGAAGTATTCTTTAATCGCGTGCGCTTTATAACCGCAGCAAATTACAAAATCGTTGAATCCGTAGTGCGAATACAACTTCATGATATGCCATAAAATCGGCATATTCCCAATTTCTATCATGGGTTTGGGTTTGAGATAGCTTTCCTCCGATATGCGTGTTCCGAATCCGCCCGCTAAAATAACTACTTTCATGTGAATTTCTCCTTCGTTCGCCTTCCTGTCGGTTTTCAAGGATAAAGTATAACATAAAAAAATCGGTTTGTCAACTTTTTCTATCTTTGCTTTTTTCTGTCATAAACATTGATTCCGTGTGATGTTTTTAACAGAACGTATTTCTCCGCTAATATTTCTGCCAGCAACTCGTTGAAACTTCCTTGTTCAAGTCGAACTTGTTTATCCGAAATTTGCCTTGAAATAAACAACCGTCCTTGATAATTTTCTATGAAATCAAGCAAATCGACATAATCTTGTTTAAATAAACAGTCGATAAGGGCGGAACCCTTATACTCGTTTTTGAGTCCGGCGTGGCTCATTATAAAAGGTGAATATTCGTCAATTAAAGCCATATTTTCCTTTTGGTATGCCAGGATAAAGTCAGTGACTCCTGCAGTAACGACGATATCATAACCCAATCTTTGATTATTCCATTTTTCCATTTGCGGGCTCTTGATTATCGTAAAGGCAGAAAATCCGGAAAAGAAAAGTCCGGTTGAAATAAAAATCGCGATTCCGCCGGAAACGCTTTTGGTGAAAACATTAAACGCCGACGATTTACTGTTCCGTACTTTTATAAACTTTTCGCAAATGAGCGGAATGATGATAAACAAAGGCCATAAACACAATACGAAAACATACGAATGACTTCTGCCTAAAAAATAGCTGAACAATCCGAACCCCAGCACACTTAATGTGAATAGCAGCGCATGATTGCCTTGAGCGTTTTTTTTCTCAACTTGTGTTTCGGAACCTTCTTTTTTCCCGAAACGAAATAGTTTAAGTTTTGTTACAGGATAAATAAAAGCAATTGAATAAATAAATAAAACAATCACATAAGGATGCCTTTCGGGAAGGGGCAGCATCATAAAACCGTCCCCCGCGAACGCTTTGATTCCCCAGAACATATCATTTAATGATAAAGGCGAACCGCTTCTTATTAAAGTAAACAGATTTAAAACACCGGTCGCTATGACGACGAGCGATAAGATTATAATTAGTTCTCTGCCAAATTTTTTCCAAAAATCAAGGCTGTTTATCTCATACTTTTCGGCGGCTTGATACGCACAATACGCGATTACCGTCAAAACACAAATTAATCCGGTTTCGGGGTTCCAGAACAATCCGATTGCCGCTGATGTTGACGCTAATATAAAGTAGAATTCTTTTCTTTTAAGGTTGCTTGAAGTGTGCAAAAGTGTGAGCGTCAGCATAGTCAGCACAGGGAAAACAAGGCGAATCGGCGTGTATTGATAAAAAGTCATGTTCATATACGTAAGCGGGAAAATTTGTGTAAAGAATATCATCGAGAATAACGACAGAACCGCGAGTAATCGGCTTTTAACCGTTTTGCAAAGAATGATATACATGGATATATTTGAAACCGCGACTAAAGTACCTATTATCAAGGTTGTCCCCCAAATACTCACTTTGCCGAAAAGGAGTGTTTCGACTGCCCAGAAAAAATAAGCGTAAAATCCGTACAGAGCCGTTAAATCAATACCAAGTGTATTGCCGTTCTGCACTTCAAATATAGGATTAAACACAGCAGAAAAATGATAAGAATGAGAAAACATTTTACCGACATCAATATTGTTAATGATATAGAAAGAAGCAAAATACAGAATGGCGATGAACACAAAAATGTTTGCCGCAATCGGTATATAATTTTTTAAATGAAATTTCAGCACCGTTTTATTGTTTTTAAGAAATTGAACCGCCAATAAAAAAGTTAATACACAAATTAATGCAATCATCGTAGATTTAAAATCTAAATAATAAGCACTTGTGCTTATATAAAATCCATTGTTGTAATCAGCGAGATTCATAAAAGCATAAAAGAAGACAAAAGCACTCACAGTGAGCAATACAGATGAACTTATCTTTATTGCTTTTATATTATTTAACGCATGATATTTTTTCCTGAAAACAGCAGAAAAGACAACCGAAAAAACACAGAGTAACAGAAGATAAAGTATAAAACCTTTAAATTCATGGGCGTTGTTATAAAAATCTCCGACAGACATAACGTACAGCCGTTCAATTTTTTCGACATCAAGTTCACCCGGTTTTATGAAAACCTTTACAAATAAATTCGATAAAGCAATTGATGTAGTTGTTATCAGAATAATGCCCGACAACATAACATCTCCCGACAGTTCTTTGATTTTTTCTTTGTTCATTCATGTGACTCCTGTCTTTACGTTAAAAGAAATTCAGAGATTAAAGAAACCCCTATAGGCACGATATAGATTACTGTTATAAATCCTAACCAAATCATCATATATATCACAAAAACATCTTTTTCCGCTTTTTTGAAATCCGCCGCAAATGTTTTCCTGCGTTCTTTATACTGTTCGGATAATCTGAACTTTTTAGAGATGAGCAAAAATGCCGCGAGCAACGCAGACGCACTCAAGCTGACCAGTAATCCCGCAAACATTCCGGGCGGGGTAAAACTCATTTTGATGTTGTTTTCTCCCGGGCGAATCGGAACACCGATAAATGAACCTAATATTCTGCGCGGTTTAACTTTTTTTCCGTTGACTTTACAGTCCCAGCCCTTATCATAACTTACAGGCAAGAACAATAAATCATGGTTTTCATCAAATGAATTTGCACTTAAAGAAAGTGTCCTCTTTCCCGCTGAGGCGTTTGTATTGAAATCCGCCCACTCCTCTGTCAACGCGCTCATTGCTTCTAAGTCAAGCAGCGCGATTATTCCCGTACCGATTTCGTCACTTGCTTTCGTATTCGTTATAGAAGAAGTATTCACTTCTCTTGAGGAATTTAAAACATATCTTATATCAAGATTGATTATCTCGTTTTCAAACACGCCTAAACAAAGAACGGCGTGGTCAAATTGGGTGGGGAAAGTTGTTATTACTTTCCGGTCGGGGTTGGTTACAGAACTGCTCACCACAAAATGGCTGCCAATCAAAGAATCGTCAACCGGGGCGTAGTATAATACCTTTTTACCGACGACTTTAACGCTCATCGACAACGTGTTACCGTCAACATGATGCGCGGTAACGATTTTTTCATCAATGGTGTTGTTGTGCTTGATAATGTCAAGCAATTTTTCTTCTTTTGAAAAGGCTTTTGCATAAACTTCATTGGTGTAACGAAACGGATTGGGTTGAAGTTCTTCTTTAAAGCCCTCTTTAGTCTCTTTATCAGATTCCGGCAATCCGTTTTCGGAGATTATGATTTCTTTAAGCGAATCCGAATTTACCGGAATTCCGAAAGGCAGTGTATACTTATTCTCGTAATAATTGTATCCCTCTCCGAAAGCGATACAATTATAGATTTCGGGTTCAAGTTCATTTTTGGTGACTGAAAGCGTGTTTCTGACATTGAACAGCGCGTCGGAAAAGACGGTTCCCCCGGTATCAAGCATTCTCGTATATACATTACTGTATCCGAATTTCTCGATAGCCGATAATCGCCTGTACGGAATCGAATGTGTCCAGTTTGATATAGAAAAGCGTTCGAGAATAAACGGATAGTTTGAGTTCAACGAATGTCCCATCGTCTTTATTCCTCCTAACCGGTCCGCCGATATATCGAATTCTTTCTTGACCTCGTTCGCTTCACGAACGTAGGTAAAAGGAGGGTCGTTATACCCGATATAAATGTACGAAAAGCAGAAGATTTCAAGCAAAAGCAAAACACCCGCTGCGCGGTAATTGATTTTCGTGTTGAACTTGCTTAATAAAAGCATATACATACAAAAAAGGATAACAGAAATAACTACTGACGGCAGCAATAATTCGGGATTTAAAACATACGGATTGTTTTCGTGAAAATGAAGTGTTTCCATAACAGTGGTATATGCCAAAAAAATTATCACAAAAATGGTTGAAAAAAGAATAGTAAAATTTAAAAATCTCCCGATAACGGATTCTTCCGTTATATCCGGCTTTTCTTGTTCGTGTACGTTTAAACATTCATCGGCAGGTTTTCGTGAAATATAATAGCAAGCGGAAGCAATTACCATAAAAGTCAATATAAAGCCGAATCTCACAGGAAATAACACATACCCGCCGCCGTGCCATATTAAATTGGTTGTTTCAAAGAAAAGCGGCAATGCAACCAATAGAATTCCGCATGACCAGAATGCCGCGATTCTTTTACCGCTCTTGCTTTTTTTATCCTTGAATATTCCGGTTATCACGATTGCAAGCGGTAAAGCGCAAGGGAAAAGAAGAAACCATTTATTGATATCAACCCCGTCCGGTTCGGACATCATAGCAATATATTGATACCAAAACGCCGAACTGAGCGTTGACCGCGCGGAAGCGTCAATTTGAATATAACAAGGCACAATCAAAACAGCGGAAATCGCGGCAGCCATGAGT
>Ga0082212_10010172_pt1 | contig 12074 bp, 9 predicted proteins | sample TergutNt197P3_FD_71548 | JGI IMG/M metagenome (GOLD analysis project Ga0082212, IMG submission 71548) | Neocapritermes taracua P3 segment gut microbial communities from Petit-Saut dam, French Guiana - Nt197 P3 | ecosystem: Host-associated > Arthropoda: Insects > Digestive system > Gut ... | reverse complement strand
TATCCAGTAGTTTTACCAATTCTATTTTCTCTAATTCTTTGATAGCAGCCGGTACAGTCATGTAATTCGACTTGCTGTCATTTTTTGTCATTTCATCTTTAAGAACGGTGTACATTTTGCTTCTAATAATAAGTGCAACAAACTCAATAAATATCTTTGAAGCGGCCGACTCATTTGAATGTACTCTCAAGCTTTTATTCCCCAGATAAGACTTATCACCTCGAAATAGTTTTTCTGAAGTGTCGCGACTCTTGTAAAGATTAAGTGCTTCTTTAGCGGTCATCTCTTGAGATGTTACTATTACAAAATAACCGCACAAATCAATCTCCTTTTCTATTATCGCTGCCTTTTCCTTTGCAAAGACTAACACATTATCCTTTTCATCAATAAACAGTTCGAAGTATTTCTTATACCCATCGCCCAACGTACAGACTTTACCTTGCTGCTTTGTAAGGTATTTTGTCATTCTCTCTATATTAGCTTCTATTATCTCCCTTTCAGAGTATTCACGACTACTGTTGTAGAAAATATGGAAGTATCGGTCTTTCTCATCAGAAGCAAACAGCTGCTGCTTTATCGTCATTCCATATGCTTTATACTCTCTTATGATGTTTTCCCTGCTATTTTCAAACTTTCCTTTGTGTTCAATGATTATCTCCCTTACGAAATTAGCCATACCTTTCACCATTATCACAAAATCGTACTCAAGAGCGTCCATATATCGTATATTATCTTTACTAAAATATCCTCTATCCAGTATGAACCCTATTCTCTCATATCCATAAGCTTTTGACTTTTCAAGCATGTACTGTAACTGTGATACATCCACTATACTTACAGGATAATCCTCATAGAATAGTGGTTCTCGATTATTAATATCATATGCTATTGAGTAGTTAAACACAGGTAGCTCTGAGTCATCCTTCGTATGTCCATATTCAACCATTTCAATATTACCGGCTTGGCAAGTTTTATTGGTAGAATCATACGAAATGTAGATTCTCTCATTGTGATCTCTTGATGAGTTCCACTCATTGAGGAACCCAACACTGCTTTCTTCTTTTAACTTATATAAAAAGTCTGACACTTTAGAATCACTATAGATTCTCATACCTTCGGTAAACAGAGGATGATTATATGCATAATCAGGATAGTACTGTCCTGCATTATTCTCACTTATGATTGAATAAGCTGCCAGATCAAGAAACAACCCTGTATCTTTCTCACCTAAATACTTCTCCAGCATCTCCGGTAGTCTGTACATCTCCATGATCTTCTTAATCACAATATATGCTCCCGCTCGCAGACAACTACTTCTCCTCTCTTGATTTTTCTCTTCAGGAAGGTCTATATCAGGAAAGTATATCAAGTAATTCTGGTTAGGTCGCATCATTGTTTCATCGTCTACACACTGTTTCCCTATTGATACTCTTTTGGGAATAGTATATTTTCGATCAGGTAAGTAATCCCGGTGATACTCATAATCTATATATACGCCACTCTCTTTCTTCTGTTTGGTAATTTTTCCCTCTATTTCCGGTATTTTGACCAGTATATCCAAATACATAAAGAGCCTCCTTGAACAGACAAAACATTAGTGTTAATTCCCACTAAAATTATATACTATCTCAGCGTGAAATGCAACAAAAAAACCCTCGATTTTCGAGGATTTTCGTGGTTTATTATGAGTTTCCTGCTATTGCTCAGCTACTTGTATGTTTTAGTGCGAAAATTCACAGGAAGTTAAGATTGAATTATTCTAGCATCCTTAAAATACAAGAAGTACCACGCCTTTATAGGTGTTAAGAATTATTTGGAATACTGTAATTATGCCATTAACTTCATTCTTTAGTTGGTGTGGAGAAAGGCCTTACAAACCAATTGTGATATAATGAAAGAGCACATAATCTTTGTAAGAAAGGATATATAGTAAATCAAGACTTATTGCTTTTATCAAAAGACGTACCAATAGCGCGTGTAGTTAACGGAGTTCTTGAAGCCATTGAGTTGTCTCGTTTGCCGTTGTTTTTGAAAAGAACAGGGGACATAGCGACATGGTTAGAGTCAAGGGCCATTGATTCCCACCGTATAAACTCACGTTTGCTTAAAAAGCTCTGCGGTTGGAAAACAAGGACGATATTTCGACGGTCTTATCGGTAAACGCCGCTACAATCCACGATAACTATTGGATCAAATCTTTGGAAGATAGTGTTACCCAATACAGCGATATACGTTTTCAGGCTAATAGGTTTGACAACCTTGCGCTTACCGGCGATGTAAACTCATTCGACCAGACGCCGAGTAAAAACCTGAGCTGACAAACATTGGCAGTTTCGAGAAATGCTGGCGTTTAGAAGACGGAACATGGTGGATGTACAAAGCAGGTAAACAGGAGGAACTATTCTCTGAGCTTTTAGCATACAAAATAGGTAAGGCTTTAGGAATACCATTAGCAAAATACTGTAGCGCAGGTACGTTCATAAAGAGTAAGGACTTCACCGAGAACGCTGCTGTTGACTTTGAGCCTGCTATTTCAATCATCGGGGACGCCACGAGTTATGTAAAAATATATGACACACTGCGAGAAATAGATGACGGTATAGCTGAACAGTATGTAAAGATGTGCTATTTCGATGGACTGATATATAACATGGACAGACACGAATACAACTTCGGTATCCTACGGGACAGTGATACAGGGCAAGTACTTTCTTTATCACCACTGTTCGACCATAACATCGCATTGATTTCACGCGGATATCCGGTTCATGTTCCTAATGACATACTCATCAACGATTTTACAGAGCTGTTACAACATACAGGCAAGTCTTTAAGCATGAAAAGAATAACGGCGCAGAGCTATTCAAAGATGGTTAGGGATATTCCATTTGAGCCACCTGTAACAGAGGTTGTGTCTAACCCTCGCGAATTCACCGCTCAATATCTTTTTAGACGGCAATCGGTTATAGAGGACCTAAACCGTGGAATGCTTTGTCTTATTACTCCTAAAGAAATAGAAACTATCAGATAATGAAAGCATGATTGTCCTTGGAGAGTTCTATAAACATGCAAATCTCGGTTTTTGCTAAATCTCACAATTGTTGTTTACGTCTATATTGATAGAATTGTATCAGAACAAAGCACCAAGAGAGACAGGTATTACAATATTATAGGTAGTCGCTTTGTAACCGTCGCCATACTAACCTTATCGCTGTTCGTTTGTTCCGTAAAGACAAATGCTCTTTAAGCTATTGAACAGGAAGTGATGCATATTTTTCTTGCAATTAGCAAGTAAGAGTAGAATTAAGTGCTATAGCAAATACAATACTGAGCGTGTACACTGTGAGCACGAAGTGAAATGTTCCTCCAAAAAACGGCAAAACAGGAGGAATATTACCCCGAACCATAGTGTCCTCCAAATTCTTAGGGCAAAACGTGGGTAACGGAAAGCCCGCAAACGCGGTTATATCAAGCATTTACGGGCTGGTATTTTCTGGTGCCGGAAGCGGGACTTGAACCCGCACCCTGTTGCCAGGACTGGATTTTGAGTCCAGCACGTCTGCCAATTCCATCATTCCGGCATTTATATTTTAATCTCCCGCTTGACCATTCCGGGAAATCGGGGGGATATTTAGGAAGGCTATCTAAAAATCAAAACGGTTATGAAGTAGTCAAAGTTATTTATAAATCAATGTTTCTACCGAGTGGGACATTCTGACACGCAGTACATTTTGAGTGCTGCGCGTCTACCGATTCCATCCCCTTGCAAAATTACCTTTACAGACACATTATATCTTACTTATCATTTCTTTGCAATTTCGAGTTTTTCGTTTGGAGACCCTTACAGTTATACTTAGACAATGATATCATTATCCTCAATATATTGAAGTATATAAGGGAGTGTCGATGGAAATACTAAAAAAACTAACCGAAGAATTTACACTGAAAGATACGCATATCGAAAACATCATTAGTCTGATTGATGACGGAAATACCATACCTTTCATAGCTCGGTACCGGAAAGAAGCCACAGGAGGTTGTGATGATCAGGTACTTAGGGAACTCAATGATAGATTAGAGTATCTGCGAAATCTTCAAAAACGTAAGCAAACCATAGTTGAGAATATTACTGCGCAGGGCAAGATGACCGATGAGTTGAGCTCACACATTGAAGCAGCTTCGACACTTGCAGCCCTTGAAGATATATATAGACCTTTTAGACAAAAACGTCGTACCAGAGCATCAACGGCAAGAGAGAAAGGGCTTGAGCGACTTGCAGATATCATATGGCTTCAAGATGAACATATCCTCACTATTATGCAACTTGCCTCTGAATTTATTGACCCAGAAAAAGGAGTTGATGATGTTGATGCTGCCATAGCCGGAGCAAAAGACATCATCGCAGAGAATCTTGCGGATGATGCTACACTTAAAGGCTTACTGCGTAACTATGTAAATGATATCGCCGTTCTGAGTTCTAAAAACACAAAAGTAGAAGACTCGGTATACCGCATGTATTATGAGTTTTCTGAGAGTATTCTGAAGATTCCTAGTCATCGTATCCTTGCAATAAATCGGGGTGAGTCAGAGGGCTTCCTTAAGGTTACAGTAGACATCCCCGAAGATAACGCAATAGATATAATGCATAATTTTTGCCTTAAAGCTCCCTGTACAACAACCGAAACTCTAAAAGAAGCTATCGTTGATTCATTAAGACGCTTAATCTTTCCTTCTTTAGAAAGAGAAATCCGTTCCGGGTTAACCGAAACTGCAGCGGTTGCTGCTATTAAGATGTTTTCTCAGAATCTAAAGCCTTTGCTTTTACAGCCTCCCGTCAAAGCAAATGCCATTTTGGCAGTTGACCCTGCCTATCGAACCGGATGTAAGATTGCAGTTATCGACTCAAGCGGTATGGTACTAGATACAACTGTAATATACCCTACACCACCTCAGAATAAGACGGAAGAATCAAAAGAAACCATCAAGCAATTGATTGCAAAACATGGAGTTGAGGTCATTGCAATCGGCAACGGTACTGCTTCTAAAGAATCAGAGATCTTTTTTGCCTCTACCCTAAGAGAGATAAAGGAAAAAGTATCATATGTAATGGTAAACGAAGCAGGTGCGTCAGTTTATTCCGCATCTAAATTGGCAGCTAAGGAACTCCCGAACTATGATGTATCACTACGCAGTGCGGTATCAATAGCACGACGACTGCTAGATCCATTGGCTGAGTTGGTAAAAATAGACCCAAAGGCCATCGGAGTCGGTCAATACCAACACGATATGCCACAGGCAAAACTCAACGACTCACTCCTCGGGGTCGTAGAAGATTGCGTGAATAGCGTCGGTGTTGATGTTAACACTGCCTCCCCTTTTCTGTTATCCTATGTATCCGGTTTATCTAGTGTTACCGCAGAGAGCATATATAACTACCGGAATGAGTATGGTAAGTTTAGCTCGCGAGCTCAGTTTATGAAGGTACCTAAACTCGGAGTAAAAGCATTTGAACAAGCCGCAGGATTTTTAAGAATCACCGATGGAGAGAATGTATTCGATAATACCTCGGTACATCCTGAGTCTTATCAGGCAGCCCGGTTATTGCTTGAGATGTTCGATTACTCTGAGTTGGATGTAAAGAGTAACAATATCCCGGATCTGGATAAAAAAGTACAGTCTTTCGGAGAACAAAAGACTGCCGATAGTTGCGGTGTTGGTTTGATAACCCTAAGAGATATCATACAGGAATTACAAAAACCTGGTCGAGATATAAGGGATAATCTTCCCTCTCCCATCTTGCGAGAGGATTTAATAACCATCGAAGACCTAAAACCTGGTATGGTGCTCACCGGAACCGTTCGTAACGTTATTGATTTCGGTGCGTTTGTTGATATCGGTGTACATCAGGATGGTTTAGTTCATATATCCCGGATGTCCGACCGATTTATTAAACACCCATCGGAGATTGTGAAGGTTTCTGATGTCGTGAAGGTGGAGATTATCTCGGTCGATGTGACAAAGAAACAGATATCCTTAAACATGAAAGGACTAAATTAATCAGCATACTCTCTTGCCATTGAATAGCTATTGTCTATATTGAGATGAGTTATTCCGTGAGTTCAGAATCTTTCAATATGTTGGAAGTAATATGGGTATATGCCTCCTCTATATCATCGGTGATGATATAGAGTTTTTTATCCGACTCTGATATTAGACCGTGTTCCAGTAACATATCGACATTAAGTACCTTTTCAAAGAAATTCTTACCGAAAATTACAAATGGTATAGTTTCCTGCATCTTCTGAGTCTGCGCCAAGGTGATAATTTCAAACAACTCATCGAAGGTTCCGAATCCACCCGGGAATATGATAAAAGCTTTAGCATAGTAGACGAAGAAAAACTTCCTTATGAAGAAATAATGGAATGGAATTATGAGCTCTTTCGGGATATACTCATTTGCTATCTGCTCATATGGTAAGAGTATATTTAGACCTACAGTTGGTTCTCCCGCTTCCGCAGCACCTCTATTAGCTGCCTCCATAATTCCCATACCCCCACCTGTGACGATATAGTATTTATCTTCTGGAGGAGAATCCTTAAATGTCTCTTTTGACCAAGCTGCTAACCTGTTTGACAGTTTACGTGCCTGATCATAGTAATACCTACAGTTTTGCTTCTCATCATCTGCTTTTATTCGTGCAGATCCAAAGACGACAATTGAGTTTTGGATTCTCAGATCCTCGAATCTTTTTTTCGCTGCATTGAACTCCTCAAATATACTCATTCCACGTTCATCCTGTAACAGGAACTGCATGGTTGGTTGTTTCTTACTTTTTTTCATGTAAAAATCTATTCCTTCCGTATATGTGTTTGCAGTATCTCATTGTTATGTCTCATTGGCGTATTACGCACAACTAGATGACTATTGAAACTGCTTTTCATATATATTATAATCCAAAATAGCCAAAGAGTTACATATTGTCTAAACTCATAACAATATTTCATGGGGGTATTAAATGATTAACCAACCTCAAGCAGGGAATACAGAGAAGAAAGTTGCCATGAATGACCGACTACTAGGGATATTCGCCAGAGATGCTACCAATACTATTGAAACTATCAACTCCATTATGTCCACATCAGGTGAAATGAGCGAAGAAGATTTAAGGAAATATGTCATCAGCGTTCATGGAATTAAGAGTGCACTTGCATATATCGGCGAACCAGAAATGTCTGCAGAAGCACTTAAGCTAGAAACTGCCGGGCGTGCGGAGGATATGGCGACAATAAACGAGCAAACACCTGCATTTGTAGCTGCATTGCAGTCTTTAGTGGATGATATTCAATCTAAACAACAACCGGCAGCGACTGCAAACGTTGTTGAAGATAAAGACTTTCTTGCCGCACAGTTTGCCGTAATTAAGATGTCAGCAGAAGACTTTGACGAAGATACTGTCTCTATGGCTCTATCTGCACTCAAGGATAAGACCTGGTCGGAGGCAACAAACAAACTACTCGAAGATATATCCACTGCTCTGTTGCACAGTGATTTCGATAAAATTGCAGAAATTGCTTCAATTTAGCAAATATCACAAGCCATCCAGTATGAGTAAAAAAAAGAGCTTTATCTAGGTTTGTCTATATTGATTCAACCTTATGGTTTAGTAGTGAAAATACCCTATTGATTTTTACCGGTCGATTATAATCGGAAGAATCAATAGGGTTATTTGAATTTTATCGGAATTAGTTAGATATATACACAGTTCAACAATTGTCTTTGGTAGCAATCCGCATATAAAGTTCGCGACGGGATATCTCGTAAGACACAATACCCTATTGTTGTATTAGACACAAATCACACTTCATCTAGCTAAAGGTATTCTTCATCTGATCGCAATAATACTGTACCAACTCCCATTTTGCATCAGGAGCGATTCTATGATCTAAGCACGGGATATATCCTCCTAGATCAACAAAAGGTTTGATTCGTTCTATTTCCGCATCTATCGCCGCGTGGTCCCGAGAGAGTATATGCTTATTTACCCCTCCGACACCACGTAGTTCGCGACCATACTTTTCTCTCCATGGTGCAATACTCGCATCCCATGTTCCAACCTCAATCGGGAACATGGTATTGACACCATTTTTTATCCAGGTCGGAATAAGCGAATCTATCATTCCGTCGCAATCGACCGACACAATGTTTATTCCGAATCCATTCACTAGATTAGTGATTCTGCGGTAGATAGGTCCAGCTTTCTCATCAAACAGAACCGGTGATATTAGCGGTCCATTCTTATAGCAGATATCCTCCCAAAAATGAGCGAAATCAAATTCTATCCCAGATTTTAGAGCTCTTTCGGTAATATCAAATGCGAGATCACCCAACGTCTCTATGATTTCATCATAGAGTTCTCGATCATCGACATAGAGATAACTGATTCCCACTATGCCCATCCAGTTTCTAAAATGACCGAACATACTCTTGCAGTAGATTCCGAGTGGTTCAGTACGAGAGGCAGATTCAGCCGCTAACCTCTCGAGTACCGAATTATCAAATCTATCATCATTAAACTGTAACTTAGGGATATAGTGTTCCTCCCAGGATGCTCTGTCGACTAAAGTATGACCTATCTCTGCAGGAATGGAGCGTACCCCTTCTTTCTGCAGCACATATGCTCCGTCTTCATTACGAAACTCATATGAACCATCCGGTCTGTCCTTGATACGCAGCTGCTCAAATGGTGGATAGAGAGCAGAGAACCCGGATAAATCCTGATAGGTGGTGAAGAAGTTAAAATCAAATCCGAGCATATCACCGATTATTTTGTCAGCCGGGCTCGCGTCCTTATAGTCGTCGATAAGTTCCTGTGTCAGATACCCTTCTACAACCCACTTTTCAAGTAGTTCTTTCCAAAAACCAAAGTGTACTACTGGCATACGGTCATACTCAGTATAGTTAAGTACTGCATTAAATCTTTGTCTGTTAGTCATCTCGCTCATATTCTTCATCCTTTACTTTAACTCTGTTGTTTATATTCTCAGCTTAAGACATCTCGACCTATTGTTTTAGGAAATGTTAAGTAAGGGTACAGATATCATATATTATTGACACTAACCATATAACAACTACCATTATAATCTGAAAAGGATAAGAATGACAGATTTATCAATTGTTTTAGGATTGTTTGTCATGTATAATGTAGCTACAGGCAGGTATTATCAGCAAAAAGCTGGATTTGTTTTAGTATGTCAACATATGTGAAAACCACATATCGGCTATCCAAAACGTATATTTATTCTTTGACTAAAATATTGTAAGGAGTATGACCTATGGCAAGACAGTTGAAAATCACCGTTCTGAAGAAGGATCTATACCGAGATCTCGCCGATGAGTATGCAGCAGACAAATCCATTACTGCATGTTCGATGTTTGAAGAAGGACAGGTCTTCATCCTTGACAAACCCGACAAACCCGACGGGTTCTGTTCCTGGGCATGGGCGGATCTGCATCGCGATGTCATCGCGGTAGCTTTCGGAGCAAACTACAGATGGATTAATTGTGAGAACACCATCATATCTTGTTGCACCGATGGTTTAAGACCGGTTACCTTCAAATTAGAAGGTATCGGTGATTAAGCGTGAGTAAAAGCTTGAGCGATACTCTCTTTGGAGTATCGCTCATTGTTTTTATTAAATCCCATTTCTATCGACATACAGTTGATACATTGAATGACATTATGGGTTGGTATAAAACCGATATATTGTATAACTATTGTTCGATAGATATAATGATAGCAACAAAAGCGAATAATGTGAGCAAAGCGAGATGAATATGAACTATAATTTTTCTGACCGTGTTACAACCATACGACCTTCAGCCATTCGTGAGATACTCAAACTATCTAACGATCCATCGATAATCGCTTTTTCTGCCGGAAACCCTTCTCCTGAGAGTTTTCCTTATGAGGATATTGACCGTTATACTGGCGAGATACTAGCACAAGACCCAGTAGTCGCTCTTCAGTATGGCATAACCGAGGGATATGAACCGTTAAGAGATGTGCTGAAGCAACGCTGTATGGATGTATATCACTCATACAATGAAACATATGATGACCTTATCGTTACGACCGGAGCACAGCAGGTGTTTGACCTATTTACCAAAACCGTCTGCAACGAGGGTGATACGGTAATTGCAGAGGGACCGGCTTTTGTCGCTGCCTTGACCGCTTTTAAGTCCTATGGTGCTAACGTGACCCAGGTAGATATACGTCGGGATGGTATCGATCTGAACGAGCTGGAAGATACAATAAAGAATGCAGTTACTCCACGGTTTATCTACTGTATTCCAAACTTCCAGAACCCTACCGGATTGACCATGTCGCTTGAGGTCAGAAAAGGTATTCTGGAGTTAGCTAAAAAATATGATATCTTAGTTGTCGAAGATAATGCCTATGGAGATATCCGATTCAAGGGAGAACATCTACCGACCATAAAGAGTATGGACAACGAAGGTAGAGTAATATATACCGGTTCAATGAGCAAACTGCTTTCTCCCGGTCTCAGGGTAGGTTTTACTTCTGCAGCCGCGGAGATAATCGGTAAGATTGTGGTTACCAAACAGATAAATGATGTGCATACACCGGTACTCAATCAGATGATCTGTCACCGCTTTTTAACCGAATCGGATGTAAAGGAGCATATTCGCAAGATTAATGCGATTTATCTCAGAAAATCCGATCTCATGCTTGATGCTTTGGATATGAATGCAGACGGAGTTTTTTCCTACACCCGTCCCGAAGGTGGATTGTTTATCTGGTGTACGCTGCCTGACAGCATTGATATGCTTGACTTCTGTAAAAGGAGTATTGAACATGGTGTCGCAGTTGTACCGGGTAATGCGTTCTATTCCGATGATACTGCTAAAAGACAGGGATTCAGAATAAATTTCTCAAGTCCTTCCGACGAGAACATTCTAGAGGGTGTTAGGGTGATTACGTCGGTGGCAAAAAGCATGTAAATATTACTCCTAGTAAAATAAAGGGTGCAGTTGAACTATGATTCAGCTGCACTGTTTCTTTTCATGCTATCTATACTGAGATTATCCAAACCTGCCTCGGATATAGTCACTGGTCCGACTGTCTTTCGGTTCCGAGAATATTTCCATGTTAGAGGCTTGTTCGATGAGTTCCCCCATCAATAGAAAAGCGACTCGATCGGCAATTCTACCACCCTGTTGTACGCTATGGGGGGCAATGATTATCGTATAGTCTTCCTTAAGCTTGGTCAGAGAATCTTCAATATTCGCGGTCGAGATGGGATCTAAACCTGAGCAGGGACGATCCAGCAGTATGACATCCGGTTCAAGAGCTAGAATTCTTGCTATGCAGAGCCGTTGTTGCTGTCCACCTGACAGCGACATCGCCGGCATATTCAAGCGATCTTTGACATCATCCCATAATGCTGAATCGCGGATGGCTTTTTCAACCTTTTCGGCGATTACCCTTCTATCTCTTTTATGCCCTAATCTCAATCCATATGCAACGTTATCAAAGATGGTCATGGGTAACGGTGTTGGAACTTCAAATACCATTCCGACCTTACGTCTGAGTTCTGTAATATCTACATCTCTTGCCCGTATACTCTTTCCATCGATGAGTATATCTCCTTCCATCCTGGCATCAGGATTCAACTCGCAAAGTCGGTTGAGTGATCGCAGTAGCGTAGTAATACCGCTCTTAGTAGGACCTATCAGCGCCATTATCTGATTGGCGTTGATATCTAGACTCAGATCCACTATAGCGTGTGTATCTTTGTAGTATACGTTAAGGTTTTGAATGGATATTTTGGTTGGCATCTTATCTCTTTATACCTTTCCTTATATACCTGTTCACCAAGGTGTTTGTGACTACATTAATTAGAAAAATAATGATAATCAGAAGCGCAGCAGTTCCGTATGCGTTGGTCATCGAAATCCCCTCACGTGCGAGGATATAGAAGTGGACGGCCATCGATCGTGTTGGCGAGAACAGAGAGGTCGGCATACCGAGTGTCGAACCAGCTGTGAGTAT
>Ga0082212_10010171_pt1 | contig 12076 bp, 11 predicted proteins | sample TergutNt197P3_FD_71548 | JGI IMG/M metagenome (GOLD analysis project Ga0082212, IMG submission 71548) | Neocapritermes taracua P3 segment gut microbial communities from Petit-Saut dam, French Guiana - Nt197 P3 | ecosystem: Host-associated > Arthropoda: Insects > Digestive system > Gut ... | reverse complement strand
ACTTGCTTTAGCGCTTGTAGTGGTTATGTTTGCAGCTTGCGGCGGCGGCAGCAAAGCGCCGGCCTCAACGCCCTCAGGCGGCGGCTCTGCACCTGCGGCTCCATCCGGCAGCGGCGGTGGCAATGCGCCTGATTTTATCAAGATCGGTATCCCGAATCCATATACGGGTCCGCTTGCCGCTTTTGGTATTGGTACTCCTTGGGCGGAGCTGTTAGTAGAGGACGCAATTAATGCTGCCGGCGGTATTTATATCGAAGAATATGGCAAGCAGATTCCGATTAAGTGCATATTTGTCGATACGGAAAGCGACGCAACAAAAGCTATGGAGGTTACGCAGCAGCTCATATCCAACGATGGCGTTGACATTCTGATCGCGCGCCACACGCCGGGTACGGCTCTGCCGGTTTCGACTACAGCGGAGAACAATGGCGTTCCGTGCGTTTCGCTTGAGTGTCCAATCAACCCCTGGCTTGCCGGCGGTCCTTACGAGTGGGTCTATCACAGTTTCTGGACGGTTGAGGATAACTGCGATATGTTCATGGCTATGTGGGATGAGCTTGGCATGGGGCCCGGGACGGGAACCGTTGTCGGATTCCTTTTCCCCAACGACCCGGACGGTCTTGCATGGGATCCGATTTTCCAGGAGAAACTGACGGCGAATGGGTACAAGATTTCCAGGAATGACCCGCTTTATCCGATGGGTGAGATTAGTGACTTTACGTCGATCATAAACCAGTTCAAGGCTGACGGCGTCGAGATCATCACGGGCTGCGACATCTCGCCCGACTTCCAGCTGTTTACGCGCCAGGCGGCCGAGCAGAACCTCCAGTACAAGCTTATAACGATGGGCCGCGCCTACCTCTTCCCGGCGGACGTCAACGGCGTCATACCGATCGAGATCGCCGAGGGCCTCACGAACGAGGTGTGGTGGAGCCCGTGGCACCCGTGGGTGTCCGAGCTGACCGGCATGACGTGCGGGGAGCTCGCGGCGGCCTATGAGCAGGAAACAGGCATCGGCTGGTCGGCGCCCATGGGCTACAAGTACGCCGGCATGGAGGTCGCGGCCGACGCGCTCATAAGGGCGCAGTCGCTCGATCCCGCAAAGATCCGCGACGCCATCGGCGAGACGGACCTGGACACCATGGTAGGGCATATCAAGTATGACCCGGTCACGCATGTCGCGCCCACCGCGATCGTAGGCGGGCAGTGGAAGCTGACGGAAGCGGGCGACGAAGTCGAGCTGATGATCGTCTACAACGGCAACAATCCAAACATCCCGACGAACCCGGGCGTGAAGCTCGAGTCGCCGAACAGGTAAAGACACACGAAACGCGGCCCGGCCTTCCCGGCCGGGCCGTAAAAATTACGCATACAACGCACTGGCAAAGGAAAATATGGGCAAAATACTGACTGTTGAAAACCTGCACGTAGCGTACGGCAAGTTCAAAGTGCTGCACAAGCTGTCTTTTGAAGTCGATCAGGGGCAGGTTCTCGGAATCATAGGGCCGAACGGCGCCGGGAAGACGACGCTGATGAACGCGATATGCGGCCAATTGATCCCGTATGAAGGGACGATCGTCTTCGATGGCCGCGATATCACCAGGCTCACCCCGGACAAGCGATGCCGGCTCGGCATAGGCAGGACATACCAGATACCGAAGCCCTTTGACAGGCTCAGCGTTTTCGAGAATGTCCTCACTGCCGCGTCCTTCGGCACGGGGCGGAGCGAATCAAGCGCGGCGGAGGACACCCTGGAGATACTGAAGCAGACGGCTCTCTTCGAAAAGGGCGACGTCAAGGCCCGCAAGCTGGCGCTTTTGGACAGGAAAAGGCTCGAGATCGCGCGGGCGCTGGCGTCGAAACCGGTCATGCTCCTGCTTGACGAGGTCGCGGCAGGCCTGACGGACGCCGAAGTGCAGGAAGTGATGTCGCTGGTGGATTACCTGAAGAATACAGGGATCACTATTATCTGGATCGAGCACGTGATAAAGACGATGGCGGAGTCCACGGACAAACTGCTTTGCCTGTCGGTCGGCACGAAGCTGGTCTATGGCGATCCCGCAGAGGTTATGGCTTCCAAGGACGTGGAAGAAGTTTATCTTGGGGTGGAAGACGATGAGTGAAGCCATGCTTGTTGTAGACAAGGTCGATGCTTTTTACGGCGATTTCCAGGCTGTTCAGCAGGCCTCTTTCAGCATTGACGAGGGCGGGATCGTCTCGCTGATAGGCACGAACGGCGCCGGGAAGACGACGCTGATGCGGACTATCGGGGGGACCTTGCCCGCGAGGAATGGGCAGATATTCTTCGAGGGCATGGAAATCACCGGGCTGCCGCCCCACAAGATCGTCGATCTCGGCATCTCGCTTGTCCCCGAAGGCAGGCATCTTTTCGGTCGCATGTCCGTGAAGGACAATTTGCTGATGGGCTCGTATACGCCACGCGCCAGGAAGGGCGCGGCCAGGGAAATAGAGAAGGTTTTCGAGCTTTTCCCGATATTGAAGGAAAAGGCCGACCAGAGCGCGGGCTCTCTTTCAGGGGGCCAACAGCAGATGGTCGCAATAGGGCGAGCGCTCATGAGCCAGCCGAAGCTCATATGCTTTGACGAGATTGCCCTCGGCCTCGCGCCAATGGTCATAAAGGACATCTATGCCCGGGTGCGCGAACTGAACGAAAAAGGCTTGACGATCGTGCTGGTGGAACAGGACGTGCGGCGCAGCCTCAAGCAGAGCAGGCACGCCTATGTAATGCTGAAAGGCAAGGTGGTGCTGGGCGGGGCCAGCGACGAGCTGACTGAAGAAGAGGTTAGTAAAGCATACTTTGGCATGTGATACATAGTGCCGGAGCAAAACGACGGGAGTAGGCTTTGGACGCATTAATACAATCTATTATACAGGGGTTACTGGTCGGGGCGCTCTACGCGGCCGTCGGCCTCGGGATGAGCATGATTTTCGGGATCGTGAAGATCACGAATCTCGCGCACGGCGATTTCCTCATACTCGCGTGCTATCTCAGCCTGATCATGATGCCTATCTTCAAAAACCCCTTCATCACGCTTTGTGTCGTCGTCCCCATGATGTTCTTTATCGGCTTTGGCATCCAGAGGCTGATGCTCAACCGCGTCATAGGGCGTGGCGACGAGCCCCCGCTGTTGATCACGTTCGGGCTCTCGGTCATAATACAGAACCTGCTTCTGTATTTCTTCACGGCCAACACGCAGGGGCTGAAAAGCCCGTTGCCGATTCCCAGCATCGCTATCGCGGACAGGATATACATCCCCACCGTATCGCTGGTCGCGGCCATTGTCGGCGTCGGGATCATCGTGCTGCTCGGGCTGTACATGAAGAAAACCTACATGGGCCGCGCGATACGCGCCACTTCGGACGATACCGAGGCGGCGCAGCTCATGGGCGTGAACATAAAGTCGGCGTTCGGCATAGCCATGGGGATAGCCCTGATGACGGCGGCTGTCGCTGGCGTCTTTGTCGGCATGCTCTACAATTTCTTCCCGAGCAAAGGGCCGGAGTACTTGATCGTCGCTTTCGCCGTCGTGGTCATCGGCGGGATCGGCAGCATCTCCGGGACGCTTGCCGCCGGCATTATCTTCGGGCTGGCGCAGGTCATGGGCAGCTATTTCTTCGGCGCGTCGTTCCAGCAGCTTATCGGGTATATAGTGCTTTTGGTGATGCTCGTAGCAAGGCCGCAGGGCCTGTTCCAAAAATAGGGGGCTCTCATGAAGAAGCCAATCAATCTAGCCGTTATAGCCGCTATCGTCGCAGTCCTTCTGACGCTTCCGAACTGGGGGTCGCCTTACGCGGTCTTCGTCGTGACGCTCATGGGGATATATATCACGATCGCGCATATGTGGAACCTGCTCGCGGGCTACTCGGGCCTTGTATCGCTCGGCCTCCAGATGTATATCGGAGTGGGCGCGTTCACGCTAGCGGCCGCGTCAAACTTCTTGGGCCTCCCGCTGATAGTCGGGCTGCTCCTGAGCGGCCTGGTGTCCACCGTGATAGCGGTCGGGCTGTCATACCTGCTCCTGCGGATGAAGGGGATGTACTTCGCGATAGCCACATGGATGTTTGCCCAGGCCATGGTGCTCATAGTCGTGAGCGTCGATTTCCTTGGGAAAGGGCAGGGGCTTTTCATCGTGGCGGCGCGCGAGCTCAACGAGACGCAAAAGTATTATTTCAGCATCGTGCTCCTGCTCGCGGTCACGGTGATGGTCGTGTTCCTGATGCGGTCGAAGATCGGCCTCGGCCTCTTTGCCATCCGCGACAGCGACGTGGCGGCGGAGACATCCGGCGTGCCGATATTCAGGTCCAAGCTGATAGTGATGATGATAACCGGGTTCGTGACGGGGCTGGCCGGCGGCATCTATTATATAATGAGCGTGTGGGTCCAGCCATACACGGCATTCTCCTTGCTCAGCTGGACCGTCCCCGCGGTGTTTGCCGTCATTATCGGCGGGATAGGCACGATTTCCGGCCCGATCGTCGGCGGGGTGATCTATGTTTTCCTGAGCCAGTACCTGGCGACGCTCTCGCAAATCGGGTCGCTCAACATGGTCATACTCGGCGTGATCGCGGTCACGGTCATACTGTCCGCCCCGAACGGGATCGTCGGCACCTTGCAGGACCGGTTCGGGTTCGAGATCATCTCTTCGCGCAGGTGGATGAAGGCGTATGTGGACCGCCTGCCGGCGGGGCCGGCCACATAGCATTGCGCCGCAAAGCCTTCTTACTTGTTTGACGGGGCTATGACGAGCTGCGTCAGGAGCTCCATGTCCGTGACGTAGATGCCGCCGTAGTCGGTCTTTATCACGCCTTTCTTTTTCAGGTCGGACAATATCTTGGATATGGTGACGCGCGTGGTCTGGATGATCCTGGCCAGGTCGCTTTGCGAGAGCCTGATGAAGATGGGGTCTTTTTCCCCGTATACGCGCCGATGGACCATCGCGATCATGTGGATCACGCGCAGGGTGCGGATATCGGACCTTTCCGTGCCCATGGGGAGCCTGCGGTTCAGGCCCCCGATGATGAAGGCCATTTCCTCGAGCATCTCCAGCGCCAGGGAGTTGTCCCGCGCGATCAGCTCGAGGATTTCTTTCTTGTCCGCGGACGCGAGGACGCTCTCGCTCAGCGCCGCGAAAGTCGCGATCGAGGGGTTGTGGCCAAAGACCGGCTGGAGGTTCAGCATGTTGCACGGGCCGAGGATCTCCAGGACGGTTTCCGACCCGTCTTCGCCCGTATGGGTGTATTCGACCAGCCCGCGGACGATATAGAAGATGTTCGCGTTCTCCTCGCCCTGCGCCACGACGACCGAGCCCTTCCGGTATGTCACCGCGGGCTTGGACGCGAAAAACTCAGACCATCCCGAGGTCCCGTCGCCCCGGCTGAACATCCGGAAAGCCGGTTTCAGCGCAAGGCCTTCATCGAATCCGAAAGCGTTTTTGTCCATGCCGCGGTTTGCCTGTTCCATGATATGTGTATTGTACGACAAATCCACATATTATGGACAGGGATAATAATAATTATTGTTCAAAAATCAATCAATTTTCACAGGCCTGCCAGCCGGAACAGGTCGATGCTGTTCTGGCGGCCGATAAGCATCTTGTCCGTGTCGCCGACAGAGCAGTTGTCGAACCATTCGCAGGCGGCGCTGACTTCCTCGAAGGGGAAATCCGTCGCGAAGAGGACGCGGCTCGAGCTGAACTCCATGATCGTGTTCCACAGGGACGGGGTGCGGAACTGGCCGCTCGTCGTGAACCAGAAGCTCTCCGCCATATACTCGTAGAGCGGGCGCTTGGCAGGGACGCCGCGGCGTTCGCGCGCGATGCGGCTGTCCGTGCGCCATATGCAAAACGGCAGGGTCTCGCCGAGATGGCCCAGTATGTATTTGAGCTTCGGGTGCCTGTCCCAAAGGCCGCTGCAAAGGAGGCGGAGCGTGTGCGTCGCCGTTTCGACGCCAAAGGTCCACGCGGCGCCGGCGAGCCAGGGGTGCCCGTCCACCATCAGGGAATTGCAGGGCATCGAATCCCGCGGGTGCATGTAGAACGGCACGTCAAGTTTTTCAAGCTCGGACCAGAAGGGCTCGTAAATCGGGTCGTCAAGGTACTTATATGTATCCGCGTCGCCGATCTGGGAATAGCCGTTGACCAGCACGCCGACGCAGCCGAGGTCGTTCACGGCGCGCTGCATCTCCCTGATAGCCCCGTCGACGTCCTGCATGGGGAGGGCCGCGAAGCCGCGGAAGCGCTTCGGGTTTTTCGCTATGGCGTCAGCCATGGTGTCGTTGGCGATCTTCGCCACCTCCACCGCGCGGACAGGGTCGTAGATTGCCTGTATCGCCGGCGAGTTCAGCGAAAGGATCATCATGTCCATGCCGTACTCGTCCATTTCCTCGATACGGATCTTCATGAGGTCAAGGATCTTCGCGGAAAACTTCGGCCACACATCCTTTGGGAAATAGCGTTCGGAATCGCCGAGCGTCTCCTGGATCGCGAAATGCTCTTCAAGCCCTATTTTGCCTTTCATCGTCAATTTCTCCTCTCTAACAACAATTACTCAATATTCAACAGTTTTTCGGCATTCCTGAAAAACAGCATGTCGCGTTCCTCGTCGGTCAGCTCCAGCCCCTTCACGAAGGCCGTCATGGCGTCTATGTCGTCATAGGGGTAGTCGCTGCCGAATATGATCTTTTCGATGCCGAGCACGTCCTTCGTGCACCTGAAGGCCGCGGGGGACATATTGCCGCTGGTCGTCACGTAGATATTGTCGCGGAAATAGTCGCTGGGCTTCCTTTGGTTTTTCAGTTTCGGGTTCGGCAGGAAGCCGATGCGGTTGTCGATCCTGTCGAGCAGGAAGGGTATTGCCTCCCCGAAGTGGCCGAGGACGAGCTTCGTCTTCGGCACGCGGTCGAAGAGCCCGCTCGCGATAAGCTTCAGCGTCGTGACCATCGTGTCGACCGTGAAGCCGGCGGCCGGCCCTGCCAGCGTGAAGCCAAAGTCGTCAAGCCCGGCGTAGTCCGGCAGCGTGGGATGGAGGTATACATAGACGCCGAGCCCGGCGGCGGCTTCGAAGATGGGGACGAAGCGCTCGTCGGAGGCGTTCGCGCCCGAATAGTTCGAATGCGTATGCCAGCAGACAAAGCCGAGCTCGCCTACGCAGCGTTCAAGCTCCTTGATCGCCGCGCTGACGTCCTTGACGGGCAGCGCCGCGGAGCCGAGGTAGCGGCCCGGATACCTTTGCGTCAGCTCATAGGCCGCGTCGTTGCTGCTCCTCGTGAGGGGGACGCTTTCGATCGGGGCGAGCTCCTCGAGGCTCTGCGAGGGGCTGATGACGGCGGTGTCGATGCCGACGCGGTCCATCGTGGCCAGCCGGCCCTCGCCTGTGTCGAGAAGCCTGTCATGCAGTACGTCGAAGGGCATCGATATCTTTTCCGTCCAGCGTATCGCCTTTTCCTCCCTGTCGAAGAACGGGTAACCCTTGCGGCTTGCCATCGCGTCGACGGTCGCGGCGTCGTAGAAATGGTTTTCGAGATCGAACAGTTTCATGGCATTCACCTTCTTTCCTTTATAATTTCAGCAGCGCTGCGAGATTGTTCCAGAGGAAATCGTCTTTCTGCCGTTTTGTAAGGCCGATTTCGTCCAGGGTGTCAAGGTAGTATTTGAAATCGCGGCCCTCGTGGATCTCGTACGGATAGTCGGAGCCGAAGCAAAGCCGGTCCGGGCGGGCGGCCTTGAATGCCATTTCCGTTATTATCGGCCAGCCTGACGAGCCGGCGCCGTCGAAATAGAGCCGGTCGAAGAGCTCGTCGAATGCCTTGTCGTAGCCAAGCTCCGCGAGCTCGAGCGGGGTGCACGCGACATTGGCGTATTTCTCCTGCCTCGGCGGGAGGCCGAGCCCCTCCGCGGGCTCGAAGAAATTCGCTATGCGCCCCTTGAGCGCGAATGTCGCCCCGCCGAAATGGGGCAGTATGAACTTGAGGCCCGGGTAGTGGGGGAAGATGTCGTAGATGATGCGCAGCACGGCCTTGGCGCTGTCCAGGCCCCGGCCGAGCGTCCTGTTGATCGTGCATTCCGTCTCCATGCCGAAGGGCTTCAGGTGGGGGTGCAGGAAGATCGGGATATCCAGCTCCACCGCCTTGTCATAGATAGGGAACATATAGTCCCTGTTGCTCAGCGTGATCTCGGCGGACAGCGACGTGAGCATCGTGATGGCGGGAAACCCCAATTCCTTCACCTGGTATTCGATTTCCGCGACGGCGGCCTCCGGGTCGTCCTGCGGAAAGCATCCGGCGACGGCAAAACGGCCGGGGTGTTTCGCGGCCATCTCCGCGAAGCCCTCGTTGATCTCGCGGCAGAGCGCGCTTCCCATAAGGTTGCCGAACTGCGACATGGATAGCACGGCCATGTCGATGCCGGCCTCGTCCATCGCCTCCAGGTGCTCCTCGGCAATGCAGAGCTTCGGGATGAAGACGAAATCGTTGCCGTTCATGAATACCCTTTTCGGGGGCAGGGCAGGGTCGTGGAATTTTTCAAAGACGCTGCGGGGCATCGCGTGGTGTTGCGCATCGATAATCATTTAAAAGCCTCCTCTTTTCCGTAGTGAATATACCAAAAACGAACACGGCTGACTGCAAAAAAGGATACAGTTCCGGGAAAAATTTGCGCGTGGCAATGAAAAATGTATCGGATTTGGCAATCTTGTCGCTCTATTTGTGGTTTAATATTGGTTTATTGACTGCGTGAGAGGAGGAATGTTATGAAACCATTGCCATTGGACTATCTGCTTACCAAGACGCAGAAGGCACTCGTGCTCGTCGACGTGCAAAACGAGTTTTGCCACATAGACGGCGCGTTCGGAAAAAAGGGATGCGACCTTTCCCCGATAGCGGACATGATGGCAGCGCTGAACCGCTTGGTGGACTCGGCGCGCGAGAAGGGGGTCCCGGTCGTCTTCATACAGAATATCGAGGATGAAAACACGGATTCATTCGCGTGGCGGATGCGCCCGGACGCGAAGGAGGACTCGACGAACGAGGGGGTCTGCCGGCGCGGCACATGGGGGACGGAGCTGTTCGGGTTCGTGCCCCGGGAGGGCGACATAGTCGTGCAGAAGAACCGGTTCAGCGGGTTCCTCGACACGCCGCTCAACGCGATCCTGAGGAACAGGGGGATCGAGACCCTGGTATTCACGGGGGTCGCCACGAATATATGCGTCGAGACGACGGCGCGGCACGCCTCGATACTGGACTACCATGTCATCCTGGCGCCGGACGCGTGCGCGACGTGGTACCCTGACCTGCAGGAGGCGACGTGCAAGAATATCCGCCTGTGGTTCGGCAAGGTCGCGGAGTCTTCCGAGATCGTCGGGCTGTGGGCCGGGAACGCGCCGGAGGAGGAGAAAGAGGTCCCGCCGGAGTGCTGCTAGCCTTTGCCGCGCGCGGGGGCTGTAAAACTGTTGAAGATATGCCATGAAAGCGGTACGCTTGATGGCATAGCTCATAATATATTATTGCGATTTGAAGAAGGAGGAAGGAATGAAAAAGAAAATGAAAGCAGTAGTCGCGGCGTTGCTCGCGCTGTGCCTGGCGTTCGCGCTAAGCGCGTGCGGGGACGGGGGGGGCGGCGGCGAGGCGCCCGCGCCTGCGCCCGAACCGGAAGCCCCGGCCACGGAACCGGCGCCGGAACCCTCGAGCGACGCGCCAGCGACCATCAAGATCGGCATCCCGACGCCGCTCTCAGGCATGATTGCCGGGTTCGGCATGGGTACGCCGTACGTCGAGCAGCTGGCCGTGGACGCCGTCAACGCGCAGGGCGGCATCTATATCGAGGAATACGACACGAAGATCCCGCTCGAGATCATCGTCGTCGATACCGAGAGCGACCCGGCAAAGGCCGGCGAGATAGCGGAGCAGCTCGCGACAAATGACCAGGTCAATATGTTCCTGGCGCGGCATACGCCGAATACGACCATCCCGGTCGCGCTGGTCGGCGAGAGGTACGGCATACCGACGGTCTCCAACGGCTGCCCCACGGATCCCCTTATGGCCGCCGGCCCCTTTGAATGGGTCTTCCACGGGTTCTGGGATACGGGCGAGGCCATGGACACCTTTGTAAGCATGTGGAAAGAGCTCGGCTACGGCGAGGGGACGAAGATCGGGCTGCTGCTCCCCAACGACGCGGACGCGATAGCATGGAAAGAGAGCATCACGGCGCGCTGCGAGGCGGAAGGCTTCATCGCCATCGACCCGGGCACCTACGAGATGGGCAACCAGGACTGGACGAGCATCATCAACAAGTTCAAGGAGGAGAATGTCCAGATCCTGTGCGGCAACGACGTCGCGCCGAACTTCTCGTCCTTCCTGAACCAGGCTATCGAGCAAAACCTGCAGTATGACCTGGCGACCATGGGGCGGGCGTTCCTCTTCCCGTCCGACGCGAACGCGCTGCCGCTGGAAGCAGCCGAGTACCTGACAAACGAGACATGGTGGGCGCCGACGCTGCCGTACGCGTCATCGATCGACGGGATGACGGCGCGCGAGCTCGCGGACAAGTGGATGGAAGACTCGGGCGACGACTGGTACGCGACGCTGGGCGACAAGTATTCGGGCATGGAGATCATTATCGACGCGTTGACCCGCGCGGCCTCGCTCGACCCGGCGAAGATCAGGCAGGCGCTCCTCGAGACAGACCTGCAGACAATCGCCGCTCACATCAAGTACGACCCGGCGACGCAGTCCTGCGTGACGCCGATCGCTGGCGGCCAGTGGAGGCTGACCGAGGACGGCGACAGGGTGGAAGTGCACATCGTGTACACCGGGACATTCCCGGCAGGGGTCGAGCCTGACATGCCGATCGCGAAACCGTGACCGTGACAGGGCGCTTGCGCGAATCGCGCATTACGCATCGACAAAAGCCATATTGAGGCCATGCCGGATAACAAAGCAGTACCGCTTGGAAAAGCGGTACTGCGTTTTTGCCAATCAGGGCGTACAGCTTCGCGCCGGGACTATACAGGCCCGCTTCCTGGCGCGCGGCGATTGTGCCGGCTGCCGCCGGCCCCGCGCTAAACGCTAGATGTCGTAATAGTCGGATGGGTCGTCCGTGTCGATAGTGTCGCCCGTGAACTGGTTCAGGATGTTTGTTGCGACCCGCGCGCCGGCCGTCGTGTAGGCCACGATCTTTTCCCAGTAAGTGAAGATCAGGAAGACGGCCACGCAAATCGCGATGATGGCGGTTCCTATGCCGAACATGTACTTAAACGCTTTTCCCATTTTGTTCACTTCCCTTCTTTATCCTTAATGTATATTCAATCACGGATATTATTGCGTGTCAACGGTTCCCGGCCGCGTACGGGGAATCGGACTATTATAATTGCGTTACATCGGGCATCAGGACCATGGCGATGTACAACGCGTTCAGGCGGATATTCGTGGCTGTCGCGAGGGACATCGAGACGATCCTGTTTTCCGGCAAGAGGCCGGCCTTCGCGAGGCGGCATTCCTGGGGGATGGTCCAGGCGCAGAAGAGCGGCAGCAGCCAGGCGCCGTTCCTGAAAAACAGCAGGACGATGGCCGCGGCGCAGGCCATGGCCGCGGCGAAGAGGGCGACGTGGAGCCGGATGGCAGCGGGGCGGCCGATGCGCGCGGGGAGCGTCATGCGGCGGGATCCCAGGTCTTTTTCGATATCGCTGCCGTTGTTCGCCAGCATGACGAGGCCGATCGTGACGATGAGGGGGATGCTGCACAAGGCGGCCAGCGGAGACAGGCTGCCCGTCATCGCGTAAACGCAGGCGACCGGGACGATGCCGCCCATGACGACGCCCGAAAGGGCCTCGCCGACGGGCGTGTAGCACAGCGGCAGCGGGCCGTAGGAGTAGGCGAAGACGACGGCCGCGCCGATCCCGCCGAAGACGAGCAGCTCGGGGCCGACGGACAGTATCGCGTAGAGGCCGCAAAGCAGGCCGAGCAGGATGAAGCCCATGCCGGCCACGAAGGCGAGCACGGGCTCGTAGTCGTGGTAGACTATCGAGGCGTCTGTCGGGTCGCCGCAGTTTTCGCGGCGGTCGA
>Ga0082212_10010170_pt1 | contig 12076 bp, 7 predicted proteins | sample TergutNt197P3_FD_71548 | JGI IMG/M metagenome (GOLD analysis project Ga0082212, IMG submission 71548) | Neocapritermes taracua P3 segment gut microbial communities from Petit-Saut dam, French Guiana - Nt197 P3 | ecosystem: Host-associated > Arthropoda: Insects > Digestive system > Gut ... | reverse complement strand
GATTCTCGATCCGAACGTCGATATCGTTCATATTGCGACGCCTCCGCACTGGCATGGCATCATGTCGGTCGAAGCCGCCAAAGCGGGCAAAGATATCTGGTGCGAAAAACCGATGACACGTACAATCGGCGAAGGCATACGCGTAATGGAAGCCGTCAAACAGTATGGCCGCATGTTTCGCCTGAATACATGGTTCCGCTTCAGCGATAATTTTTATGGGATGGAAACGACGGTTCAACCAATCAAAAAACTCGTTCAGAGTGGTTTACTTGGCTGGCCACTGAAGGTCACCGTGAGCGCCACCACCGGTTTCGACTGGAAATTTTACTGGGTTGGCAAGACAGGATTGGAAACACAGACCGTCCCGTCCGAATTAGATTATGACTTTTGGCTCGGTCCGGCGCCATTCAAACCCTACAATCTTCACCGCACGCATGGTACGTTCCGCGGATACTGGGACTACGACGGCGGCGGATTGGGCGACATGGGGCAGCATTACCTCGACCCCGTACAGTATTTTCTCGGAAAAGACAATACCAGCCCGGTGGAAGTAATTGTGGATTGCGAACAGCAGGATTCGGATGCCTGCGGTACGTGGAAACGTATCGAATTGGTGTATGCCGATGGTTGTCGCATCGTCCTTGATGGCGACAACCGCGATACACGGGCAGCCTATATCGAAGGTCCCAACGGCAAACTCTTCCCCGGATTCCGCTCCGATATTCCCGATTTGACGAAAAAGTTAGCCGCTTTCCCCGAACCCGAACTGCAAATAACCGATTTTATCGAATCGGTGCGTACACGTAACCCATTTGCACTCAACGAACAAAATGCTTTTCGCTCGTCTACCATCGTCAACATGGCAATTATTGCCGTCCGGCTGGGACGCTCGTTGAAATTCGACCCCGATAAACTGCAATTTATCGGCGATGACGGAGCCAATGCGTTAATTCGCCAACCTGCAAGAGCGCCATGGAGCATTTAAAGAGAATTGAAACTTTACAACAATGTAAAAAATTAATGTTTGGCTTTCCGAAGGGAAGCAATTGATAATTGATAATTGACAATGAAAAGAATAATAATAATATTTGTAATAGCGGTCGGATTTTTTGCGAACACTTTTGCACAAATCAGTCAGGTGACCCGCGAAACAAGAGTTGCCGACATCATCATGTTGCTGCCGGCCGACAATACAGCCTTTCACAACAGGCTGATGGGACAATTGATACAGTACGACAACGTGATTGCCGACCTTGCCGTGCGTTTGGTCGATTCGGGCGATAGCGACAGACAGTTGCGATATGCCATCAGTGGATTGGCGATGTATGCTTCAGCCAAAGACAGCCTGCAAACGCCGCTTGCTAAATCGCTGTGCGAAGCCATTACCAAAGCAAAGTCGGACGAGATACGCGACTTTTTGCTTATACAATTACAATATGTTGCGGGCGACGAATCGATTGATGTTGCCGCGCAGTATCTTGATAATCAACGTCTATCCGATGCTGCTGTCCGCGTGCTGGTACGTATCGGCAACGATGCAGCCGGAAAAGCCTTGCAAAAAGCGTTAGTCACAGCCAAAGGCGCACAACAATTAACCATTGTACAGGCTTTGGGCGAACTGCGATACCGGCCGGCAACCGGCGCGCTCCATTCCTTAGCGGCAAGCAACGATGCGAAACTGCAAAAAACCGTATTATACAGCCTCGCCATGATTGCCGATCCGTCGTCGGAAAAAATGATGGCCGATGCAGCCGCCAAAGTAGCCTACCGCCATGAACCGACAGGCGCTTTGGGTTCATATATCCTGTTTCTTAAAAACAGCCTGTATTCAAAACCCAACGAAACAATCATCCTGATAATGCCGATGATAGTTGCTTCCGAAGGCGGAAAGGCAATGGTAACCAAAGCCGCTCAAAAAATGCTGAAAGCCACATCCGAAACATCACAGCCGGCCGCCCGAAGCGCCGCTTTGGAACTGCTCACCCTGTCGGCAGGCGATAAAGCAATCGGCTACGTAACCGATGCGCTGAAAAGCAATAATAAACAATACCGCAGGGCAGCATTGAAGTATTCCGAAAACATCCCGTCCCCAAAAATGTATGCCGAATTGATGAAAGCAGCCCAAAAAGAAAAACGCACAGAAGTGAAAGCAGAAATCGTTGCAGCCTTCGGCCAACGTGGCGATCAGGCGGCATTGCCTTTTATTTTGGGATGTCTTGGCGATGGCAACGGTGAACTCTGTGCAGCAGCCATTGTTGCAGCAGGTAAATTAGGCGCAACCGACGCATTGCCGCTTATTGTGAAAGCAATGAACACTAACGACGAACAAGTGGTCGCTGCCGGAAAAAATACGTTGCTTGCTTTCCCCGGAGAAGCAGTAGTAGCGCAGGCAGCCTCAGCCATTCCTCAAACGTCGGCGCCTGCAAAAGCTGCTTTCCTCGAAATACTTGCATCACGGCAAGCTGTCTCGTATATGGAAACTATATGGGCGCAAACATCATCTGCCGACCATGGCGTGCGTATGGCTGCCGCAAACGCGTTCGGGGCAATCGCTACAGAAAAGGATGTGCCTCGTATTGCGCAGCTGCTCAATAACACTACCGACCGGGACGAGCTAACCGCATGGCAACAGACTTTATTTGCAGCCGTATCGGCGCTGTCACAGGAACAGCAGACCGACCTGATTGCCGGACAGGCCACAGGAAGCAGCAACCGGGGTAAATATGCCAATGTGCTGGCCATGACAGGCGGAAAACGAGCGCTCGATTTAGTGATGGATTATGGATTCAACAGTGGCAATGCCGACCTGAAAGAACAATCTTTTGACGCATTACTCAACTGGAGCGACAGCTATGCTATTCCGCAACTTGGTAAGATTGCTGCCGGCGATCCTTCCGGTATATATTTCGACAGGGCATTGGCTGCCTATATCACCAAAACAGGCGCATCGGGAAATACACCCGAACAAAAACTGCTTATGTTGCGCGATGCAATAGATATAGCCAAAACACCTGCACAAAAACAAACCGTCCTGCGTCAGATTGGCCGTACAGGCACTTTCGTTGGATTACTCACAGCAGGTAAATATTTAGACGACAGCAACAACGATGTCCGGCAGGCTGCAGTACAGGCCGTACGCACCATTGCGTTAGCCAATCCTGCATACTACGGCACGGAAGTCACCGCACTGCTGCAAAAAGCCATGGCAGTGAACATGGATGCTGAAGCCGACTATCAGAAACAGGCCATCCTGAAACATCTGTCGGAACTGCCGGCCGACGAAGGCTTTGTGTCGATGTTCAACGGCAAAGACCTCACAGGATGGAAAGGCTTGGTGGAAAATCCGATTGCCCGCGCTAAAATGACGCCTCGGCAGTTGGCCGCCCAACAGGCTAAAGCCGACGAACTGATGCACAATAACTGGCAAGTGATCAATGGTTTGCTGGTGTATGAAGGCAACGGATACGACAATATATGTTCAGCAAAAGATTACGCCGATTTTGAGATGTATGTCGATTGGCGGATTACCGAACGAGGCGACGCCGGTATTTACCTGCGCGGCTCGCCGCAGGTGCAGATATGGGATCCGAACAACAGAGGCGCATCGGCCGGATCGGGCGGATTGTTCAACAACCAAAAACATCCGAAAGATCCGATGGTCTTAGCCGATAACCCCGTAAATGAATGGAACTCGTTTTACATCAAAATATTGGGCGAAAAAGTGACCGTTTACCTGAATGGCGTGTTAGTAGTAGATAATGTGACACTCGAAAATTACTGGGATCGCAATTTGCCCATTTTCGAAAGCGACGCCATTGAATTGCAGGCACACGGCGACCGCGTGGAATACCGTAATATATATGTACGCGAGATACCGCGCAGCGAACCGTATCGTTTGTCGGACGAAGAACAGGCCGAAGGCTTCGTGCCGATGTTCAATGGCAATGATATGACGGGCTGGACAGGCAACCTGCGTGACTATGTGCCGCGTGACGGGACGATTGCATGTGTTCCGGCAAACGGAGGCAAAGGCAATCTTTATACCGAAAAAGAATACGACAACTTTGTGATGCGTTTTGAGTTTCTGCTGACGCCGGCAGCCAACAATGGCATCGGTATCCGCACTCCACTCGAAGGCGATGCTGCATACGTGGGCATGGAATTACAGGTACTCGACAGCGAAGCCGAAGTGTACCGTAATCTGCAGGCATACCAGTATCACGGATCTGTATATGGAGTGATTGCCGCCAAACGCGGTTTCCTGAAACCTGTCGGAGAATGGAACTACCAGGAAATCATCGCCGACGGCAACCACATCACGATAACGCTTAACGGCACGGTCATCCTCGATGGCAATATTGCCGAAGCAAGCAAAAATTTCACGGAAACCATCGACGGCCGGCAACATCCGGGCTTGTCGAACAAAAGCGGACATATCGGATTCCTCGGACATGGCGCAGAGGTATCGTTCCGTAATTTGAGGATAAAAGAGTTGAAATAATAAAAAATATAACTGCCTATGGATAAATAATAAACAAAACAAACACAATTCGTTAAACGAACAATGGATGGAACGCCATCCGAATTTTATTAACTTTAATGATTTTTTTTAAACTAATTTATATGTATAGAAAATTTTTACTTAACAAACAAACAAAAATGCGGAAAAGTATTTCGACAGTATGTGCTGTTCTGCTATTATTGTGTGCTCCTTTGGTTTACGGCCAAACAGGCACAGTGACAGGTAAAGTCACGGATATGAGCGGTGAAACGCTGATCGGCGTAAACGTTCTCGTGAAAGGTACCAACAATGGAGCCATTACCAATGTAGACGGTAATTTCACCATCCAGCAAGTACCCGCTAACGGTACCTTGGTCTTTTCCTATATTGGCTATTTGGCGCAGGAAATTGCTGTAAACAATCAACGCACCATCAACGTAACCATGCGCGAAGACACCCAGGCATTGGAAGAAGTAGTGGTGGTAGGATATGGCGTACAGAAAAAAGCCAACCTGACCGGTTCGGTAGCCACCGTCAAATACGACGAGGAACTTGAGAACCGTCCGATCACCAATGCTTCACAGGCATTTTCAGGAAAAATAACCGGTTTGTGGGTAAGCCAGAATTCGGGAAGACCGGGCGACGACGAAGCAACAATACGTATTCGGGGTATCGGTACCATGAATAATACCAACCCGTTTGTGTTGATCGACGGAGTAGAAGGCCGGTTTAGCGACGTCAATCCGGGCGATATTGCTTCGATTACCGTGTTGAAAGACGCCGCATCGGCAGCTATCTACGGATCGCGGGCAGCCAATGGCGTGATTCTGATCGAAACAAAAAGAGGATCGGACGGACAACTCAATATCAATTACAACGGATATGTCGGGATACAGACTTTAGGTTCTAAGCGACCTGATATTATTACAAACAGCGCCCAATACATGGAGTTGTGGAATCAGGCATTAGCGAATCAAAACTCCGATCCGCTTTTCCCGCAGGATGTGATTGACGGATTCCGGAACGGAACGGATCCTTACCGCTATCCGAATACCAATTATATTGATGAAGTGTTCCATACTGCGATTACAACACGGCATAATGTGTCGGCCAGTTTCGGCAGTCAGCGCGCAAATACCTATGTCGCGCTCTCTTACCTGAAACAGGATGGTATCTATAGAAATACTGACGCCGACAGATATTCGCTGACAATTAACAATGAAATCAAAGCAAGCAACTGGCTGCGTATGGGCGTGCGCGCCTTACTGACACAACGGAGAGATTTTCAACCGTACCAAGGTGTCACAGGTGGTCGTATTGTCTATATGATTTCAAACGGGCATCCTTTTACAACACCTTATTTACAAGACGGAAAAACGTTTGGCGGCACGCAGGCGATGTATGTTTCGGGCGAACGAGCCGGACAACCCATTGTTGATACCCGCAATCCGTTTCCGGATTTATATAACGGCAAACGTGAAACGCACGACAATTTTTTAAGAGGTAATGCGTATGCCATTATAGATTTTATGAAAGGGTTAAAACTGACAGTTCAGTACAATTCACAATTCACCAACAATAACAGGGAAATGTATAATGTATCGGGTATGTGTTATACCGACCTGAACGGAAGCAATCCGACCAAACCTTTGGATTATCCTTCGGTGCTGGAAAGAAGCAGAAGAATTATTGACACATACTACAATACCTTTTTTGCCAATCTGAACTTCGACCGTACATTCAACGAAATACACGATGTATCCGCTGTGATTGGTTATCAGCAGGAAGGCTATTTCAGAAAAGAAACGACGGCAAGACGAACAGACCCTCCCAAAGAAAATCTGTATCAGGTATCGTCGGGAACAGCCAATCAGGTGGCTGAAGGCAATATGTATCAATTCCGGATGATGTCGGTTTTCGGACGCGTCAATTATGCGCTAATGGGTAAATATTTGGTGGAAATGAATATGCGTACAGACGGATCTTCGCGTTTTGCCAAAGGAAACCGGTGGGGCGTATTTCCATCTTTCTCATTAGGTTGGCGGCTTGGCGAAGAATCCTTTATTAAAAACATGGACGTGTTCGATAACCTGAAACTCAGGGCTTCGTGGGGAAAATTGGGGAATCAGAATATCGGATCTTCTTCCAATAGTGACTATTTCCCTTACCTGACCGTTATCACACAGGATTTTGGAAATAGCTACAACTTCAATAATTCGTTAGTACCGGGCGCTGCTGTTACAGCGTTGGTGGATCCCAATATTACCTGGGAAACCTCCATTTCAACCGATATCGGTATTGATGTAGGTATTCTGGGTAACCGCCTGAATATTGAAGCAGATTATTTTCTTCGCAAAACAGAAGGGATTATTGTGAGGCTACCTATTCCTAGAGTTCTGGGAGGTTTAACGGCTCCAAATGAAAACGTTGGCGAAATGGAAAATAAAGGGTTCGAGTTTAGTGTGAACTGGCAGGACAGGATTGCTTCATCAGGTTTTAAATATTCAATTGGAGCCAATCTTACTTATTTAGATAATAAAGTCACCAAATTCAGGGGAAAAGATTCGCCCGACGATCTTCGGTTAATACGTGAAGGATATTCATACCGATCATTGTATGGTTTTATTTTTGATGGCATTTACCAGTCAGACGAAGAGGCAGCACAACACATGCATAGCAACGGGTACAGACCGGTTGCCGGTGATGTTAAGTACAAAGACTTTAACGGAGACGGCCGAATTGATTACCAGGATAAGGCAGGAATGGGAAATACCATCCCTAAATTTACGTATGGCATTACGGCCAACCTGAGCTGGAATAATTTTGATTTGAATATGCAGTTTGTTGGAATGTCAGGCATTTATCAGTACGCCAATAGCGCATGGGATACCCCATTGGGCATTTCGGGAGGAACAATAACAAGGAAATGGTTAGATGCTTACACCCCTTCCAAACCTTCCACTACCTTGCCTGTAATCAAATTGAATGATACATGGAATCGGCAGCAGTCGTCTTTCTGGGTACAGGATATGTCGTGGTTTAAATTGAAAAATATCCAACTGGGATATGCACTGCCACGTCAACTGTCAAATATTTTATCGCTGCAGAAATTATATGTGTATTTCAATGTAAACGATCTGATTGTTTTGACAAAAAAAGGATATGAAGGGTTCGACCCGGAACAGGATGTTAATGGAACCAACTACGATCCCTATCCTGTCCCACGTGTGTATACATTCGGATTAAATATCACATTCTAATGACTGATTGTTTAACTTTTAAAAAGAAAAGCAAATGAAAAAAAATAGTATAATTTTAATTTTGGCTGCGATCATTGGTTTTAGCAGTTGTGAGAGTTATTTAGATATATTGCCGGACGACCGGATTACAAGTGAAACATTCTGGGAATCCACCCAGGATGCTGTGTTAGCCCTGAACGGGATATACAATGTGTTGCGTAACAACTATATATACGGCTATGGTGGCGGTTATGACGGATGTACGCCCAATGCCTATCAATGGGCTAACTGGGAAGGCGGACAGGCATTTATTGGAGACGGTTCGATTTTTTCGGGATCAGGCATGATTGTTCAGGAACGCTGGACACAATGTTACCGTGGTATCTACCGTGCAAATTATTTCTTTGAAAATATCGATCGGGTTCCCAATATAAATGCGGCTGCCAAAGAAGTGATGTTGGGAGAAGTATATTTCCTGCGGGGCATCTTTTACGACCTGTTGGCACGTACGTATGGCGGCGTACCCATTGTGCTGAATACGATTACTACGGATGACTCGAAAACGCTGACCAGAGCGTCGGTTGATGAAACATGGCGTCAGGTACATTCTGATTTCGATGAGGCTATCAAACGACTACCGGCCAATGTATCGGATAACGGCCGCGCTTCGTTGGGCGCCGCGTTGGGCATGAAAATGAAGGCTTATCTGTATGTTTCCGATTGGGATAAAGTCCTTGACCTTTGCGACAGGATTGATGCATTGAATATTTACAAGTTATTCCCAAGCTATTACGGATTGTTTCAGTTTGAAAACGAGGGCAATTCCGAAACACTGTTTGCGCTTGCATTTATGGCCGGCCCATACAGTCAGGGCAGTGTATTCGACCGCTATTGGCAGCCTCAGAACCTGCTTTACGGAATCGATGGTTCAAACTCGACCGCGCCTACCCAATTGTTGGTCGATCAGTATGAAACATTAGACGGTTCGCCGGTCGATCCGGCCAATCCTTATGTAAACCGCGATCCGCGCCTCGACCTGACGATCCTGCGCCCTGGCGCATATTTCCAGGGACAGTTGTATCCGGACGAAATCAAAAATCATACAGGACAACGTGTCGCTTTCAGTATCCGGAAATATACGATCGAAACCATGCAGGTAGTAGGCAATCAATCGCCGTTGGATTTTATGATCCTGCGCTATGGCGATGTCTTGCTATGCCGAGCAGAAGCATTGATCGAAACACAACGGGATATTGACGCCGGGATCGACCTGATCAACCGGATCCGCTCAGAGCGTGAAGATGTAAAAATGCGACCGGTAGCTAAAGGGCTGAGCCAGGCCGAAGCCCGCAAGGCTTTGCGGCACGAACGCCGCATCGAGTTGGCATTGGAAGGACAGTTCTGGGATGATATCAAACGCTGGAATGCCGGACCCGAATTTTATCCATGCGACGTAATCAGCGCCTTAGGCGATTTGATTCAGGTGAAATTCCCCAACGGTTACAATCTGAACCGGGATAATTTGCTGCCCATTGCAGACAGCGAAATAGCAATGAATCCTAATCTGACACAGAATCCGGGCTATTAATTCTATTAACTTAATCATTGAATAACTGAATAACCGGGTAACTGAAAAATACCCGTTCATTCAGTTATTCTTTTTTTGTGCAGCCTCCATTTGCACGAAATATTAGAAAAAGCATGCGTAGAAAAGCGAGTAAAACCAAAACCGAATAATCAAAATCAAAAACGTTTTTCCGAAATAATCATTATGCAATACAACAAACGTACATTCGGGAAAATAAAATTAACTGTCGGAGCGCTGAAAGGTAGCAGGCAAAACATTCAATATTGCATAACAGCAATAGAAAAAACGACTAACAACCCTCCTCGTCCCGGAAATAGTTATCAGCCGTTATAATAAACCAAAAAACCTGCGTGGTATCGCATAATTATTCGGTTATTATTATTTTTTAGCGCTGCAAAAGTACAGCCTTTTTTTCATTCCACAAATTTTTTTTCAAAAAAAATCTAAAATTGTAATTCTTAATTCCTAACTGCCGTCTGTCATCAGGCCGTCCTGCCGGATTTGGCTGCGCCTTCCTCCTTCTTGCGAGGCATAGCCTGCATTTCGGCTTGGTTCGGCTTCGCTCACCAACCATAGTTCGACATCGCTCACCAACCATAGTTCGACATCGCTCACCAACCATCGCTCAATGACCACATTTCGACTTGGCTCAATGACCAAATGTTCTCTGCTCTCGCAAGAAGGAGAAAACCCAAAAGGTAATGTTTCTTTTTACGAAGTGAAAAAAATGTGTCGCTTTACGAAGTGAAGCAATGGACAGGGAATTAGCCGATTTACAGATGTTTCTGAGTTGAAATTCTGCAATGTAGGTAAACTGAATGGCGTGAGGTTTATACTTAATTTTTATCGGTCTGTGTATATGTCACGACTTTTATGTACATTTGCAGCAAAAAATAGAACATGACAACAGTAAGAATTACAGTAGATGACACTTTGCCGTTTTCAGACTTGAAGACTGTACTGTCGTCAATTCGTGGAATTTCCGGGATAGAAGTGGAAGGAAATTCCGAAGCAACCGACCAATTGGAATACGAGCAATTAAAGAGTTCGTTTTTCAACGGCTCCAAACGTACAATGGCACAACATATAAGTAAGTATATTGTATGAGAGTACATCAACGCGACATTGTAGAGGTTAATTTCCTTTTTCCGGATGGAAGGTATAAACCGCATTTGGCAGTTGTGGTTTCAAACAACGAACTGAATGAAAATGAAGGTTTTTTCTATCTGGCAATGATATCTTCCAAAAATTATAATCCGCAATATACTTTTGAAATAAGTAATAACATGCTTTCAAAGCCTTTAAAATTAAAAAGTTATGTTGTTTGTCAATTGATTAGCGGATATACTGAACGGGATGTGTTAAAAATTTTTTGCAGGGTAAAAGAAACGGTTTTTATTGAAATTGTTGAAAAAATAAAAAAAACAATTTTTTGAAAATGCGGGCATTGGAAATCTTTTGTTGACGAAACCGAAAAATCTACAAATCGTCCTGCCGGATTATGCCCTGCATGGAGGAATTCTTTTTACGAAGTGAAAAAACTTACAATTAATTTCCCTGTCTTTTCTCTGTAAAAAACGTTTTTTCATCCGACGCGCTTGGGAAATCCAAATTTTTCATGTAAGTTTGCGCCGGAAATGCAAAAAAGATGACAGATTCAAAAACATTGGATAAGCAAACAGGCGATAAGGTTGCTTTTATAAGTTACATTATCCCGACTTTTGCCGAGACATACAAAATGCCTCTTCAGGAAGCCTATCTGTACCTGAAAAAAATTGGCGGACTTGATTAACTGCATGAATGTTGGTGGGCTTTGCATACCGACAACGACATTTGGGCAGTGCATGAAAAATTGATTTGTTAAAATGCAGGGCGTATCGTGATTTCGGACGTGGTTTTTATGTCACGAAATTTCTTCATCATGCCGAAAATTGGGCAATCAACGTTGGACGCAAATATAAAACGCAGGGCGTTATTACGGAATTTGAATACCGCGACAATAAATTCACGCAGGCGATTTGCAAAATAAAAAGGTTCGACTGTTATAATGAAGAATGGCTTTTGTACGCTTAATTCTCTGCAAGCCATCAAACGAATGGACGATACTTCCAATATGGAAGTGATCATGCTTTCCGAAAGGATTATCGAAGCGTTAATGCTCGATAATAATATGGATGAAAAGAGGGCTGCCGATATTTACTACACCTCGAAAACGTTCGCTCTTTTATCGGATAATGCCTCCGGATTCTATCTTAAAACATGGCAGCAGATATATGAAATGCTTAATACAGAACTGAAAAAGTAGATAAGCGGTCCCTCCCCGATACGATATTGAAAAAACGCGCAAACCGGTTAAACAATTTACGCGTTTTTTTTGTGCGTGACGGAAATAACCTTCCGCTCCCCCCCCTCTACGGGAGGGGGGCTGGGAGGAGGCTTCTCTTTTAACATAAAAACCAGTAATATTACGGGGTGAAAACACGAAAAAACCGGTAATATTACGGGTATCTGCCGCTGTTTTCCGCCCGTACCTTTGCAGTTCGTAATAAACGGACAAATAAGGACTGCAATGAACGACAACAGGGACTTACAGGATTTCCATATCGGAAATATCATCAGGGAGACGGCGGGCAGGCAGGGCGTTGCGGCTGCGGCGCTTGCCGCCGTCCTGGAGCCGCCCCGCTACCGTGGCAATGAGGAAAAGATATTCAGGGTAAAGGATTTGAACATCGGCGACGTCCTGCGCAT
>Ga0082212_10010169_pt1 | contig 12076 bp, 10 predicted proteins | sample TergutNt197P3_FD_71548 | JGI IMG/M metagenome (GOLD analysis project Ga0082212, IMG submission 71548) | Neocapritermes taracua P3 segment gut microbial communities from Petit-Saut dam, French Guiana - Nt197 P3 | ecosystem: Host-associated > Arthropoda: Insects > Digestive system > Gut ... | reverse complement strand
GTCCAGAGACTTTAGTGAAACATTCAGGGTTTGATGCTCTGCACCGCTTGATGAATCCATGTCTATGGCATCTGCGGTAATGGTCCCGTCACTTTTGGAGCTGATCACCATTTCTATGGAGGGCTCACCTTTTGCGCGGGTTTTTATGTTTTCTACCACCAGGCTCCCTATATACAGGGCATCTGCCATGGTCTTGGTATCACTTTTATAGAGATCTATCTGTACACTATGCTGTTTATCGTGGACTGTAGTTAAAACTAGTCTTTTTTTAACAGACGAATTCTCTTCAACTAAGGAGTAAAACTCCCCATTAGCGATCTTTATGCCAATAGTAGCAGCCACTTTTAAACTCCTGATTCATTCTTTAATTTAATGGTAGGGGAAGCATGTTTTTTTGTCAATGCTATATTTACCAATGCTATATATTGAAGAATGTCACTATTTTACCGATAATATATGATATGGAGTTCTCATGTTTCCTGCTCTGATTGCGTTTTTGCTTCTCGTTGTCGTGATTTTCGTAATCGTGATGATCATGGGAGCATCCAAAGGCGGCGGCGGTAAGAAAACTTCCGGTAACCGGGATAAAGCCTTTAAAGAAGCAGAAAAACGTCTTGCCCAGGATCCCCGCGACCCCGAAGCCCTCAAAACCATGGGTGACATTAACTTTAGGGAAGAAACCTGGGACCAAACCTATAAAATCTACAATACCCTTATGGATATGGATATGCACGGCCCTGACGAATTTGACATAGCATTCCGCTATGCCTTTTCCGCAATGAAGCTGGGCCTGACTGATGACGCATACAAGGGATTCAATGCTGCAAGAAACCTTAAACAGGATAATTTTGAAGTAAACTTTAACCTTGGAACCCTGGAGTTCCAGCGCAAGAATTATGAAAAAGCAATAGCCCTGCTAAACCAGGCCAAAACGCAGGAGCCCGATGACGCTCCCACTCTACGGACTTTGGGACATTCATATTTCAGAATGAAGAAAAACAAGGAAGCCATGACCTTTATTCGCAAGGCCATTGATTTGGCTCCCGATGACAAGGAATCCCTTTTTACCCTTGCCGAATGTTATTATGAGGCAAACCAGACCGAGCAGGCCCTGCGCATTTTTAGCCATCTGCGCGGAGACCCTGTAATGGGTGCCAGCGCCTGCCTTACCTGCGGTATAATCAATGCCGAGCTCCGCCAGTTTGACAAGGCCATAGCGGATTTTGAACTTGGCCTGCGTCACGAGAATATCAAAGCAGATGTCAAACTGGATCTGCGCTACAGACTGGCCACAAGCTATCTTAAGCAAAACGAAATAGGCAAGGCCTTAGGTTATCTTAAGGAAATTAATTATGAAAATCCCAATTACAAAGATGTAGTACCCCTTATTAACAGATACCAGGAATTAAATGCCAATAAGAACCTTCAGATTTTCCTGATGGCGCCGTCTGGTGATTTTGTAGCGCTTTGCCGCAAAATAGTTCTGGTCTATTTTCCGCGTGCAAAGGTAAAAATTACCAATATTTCAGTAAATAAAAACGAGTGGGCCGATATACTTGCCGAAGTTGATACTGCAAAATGGTCAGATGTAATCATGTTCCGTTTTATACGCAACCAGGGCATGGTCGGCGAGCTTATAGTCCGCGATTTCCATTCCCACTTAAAGGAAGTGAAGGCCGGCAAGGGCATTTGCATCACTGTGGGCAATTTCAGCGAAGAAGCAAAACGCTACACAGAGGCCCGGCTCATCGACCTGATCGAAAAAGAAAGGCTCCAGGCCATACTCAATTCCGTAGACGACAGGGTCGCAGCTACTGCTGCAGGAACCAAGAAGAAATAAGAATATCAATTACACTCAAAATACCAAGAGGTGACAGTCAATTTTTATTTATTTTTTATATCAAAAATAGTTAATAGAGCTTTGTCAATTTGTTCGATAAATTGTTTAGGCAACATACAAATCATTTTTATAAAATACGATTTATCTAGTGTTATTATTTGTGAAAAATTTACAACAGATGTTTTTTTCAAGTGAGAATATGTTTTTTCAAGAACTATATTAGGCAAGGATTTTGCAAGGTCTAAATTTGATGTAATAACCGCGCAAATTACCGTATTTATTTTACTTAAGTTAAAATCATCGCCTTGTATGACAAGCACAGGCCGATCTTTGGCTGGCTCAGAGCCTCGTGCCGTTGGTAAATGAGCCCTCCATATTTCGCCTTTTACCATTCCCAGTCTTCTTCTTTGTTCAAAAGGTCATATTGAGCCTGTAAAATATCATCATCTATTACAGTCTTATGTGTTGAATAGAAAGCATCCAATTGCTTGGTTGTTGTGCTTTTTTGGCTATTATTAACAAATTCCTTTATTGCCATTGAGCAAAATTCAGGTACAGATATGCGTAAATTATCTGCTTCCCGTTCGGCTTCCCGAAATACATTTTTATCCAGTAAAACTGCTGTATTCATGCGGACAGACTAACACCTTTTTTGGCTCTTGTCAAAGGCACATACGAACCAAAGGTTCGAACCCGGTGACAGGCCCCCAAGTATTTTTGAATGGGGTACATTTCTAATCTGCTTATTGATTTTATTCCTTTTTTGCCTCATCATTTCTCTATGTTAAAACCAATAGCCAAATTAATAGCCGCCCTTAACGGCAACCTTAAAAAAAGTCAGATTGCCGCGGGTTTTGCCTGGGGTGTGCTTCTGGGATTGATACCGGCGGGCAATGTATTCTGGATTGTGTTTTTTGTTGTGTCGTTTTTCTTCAGGCATCATCATTGGTCAAAGATTTTTGCAATGACCATAGTTAAAATCTTCCTCTTTGCACTTAATCCCATGGTGGATGCTGTGGGCTGGAGTATATTGCACATTGAGGCTTTGCAGCCGCTGTTCACTACCCTCTATAATATGCCTCTTGTGCCGCTTACCAAATTCAACAATACCCTGGTTTCAGGCGGTATAGTTCTTGGGTCTGTACTCTGGATACCTGTTTATTTTTTAATCAGCCTTCTAATTCCTTTTTGGAGAAACGTGTTAATCCCGAAGATCAGGGAAAGCAAGATCGTTAAGGCGATTTTGAAATTCCCCCTGTTTCCCATTCTTGAAAAAGCCATAAAAGCGGCATCTGCAAATTAGGAGGGAGGAAGTATGTCAAAAAAAGCTCCGGGCTTTTATAAAAAATCCCTTAACAGCGAAAAGCTAAACAAACGCTACCTTCGTCATATAGAGCATAAGGCAGATCAGGCTTTTATACGATCTGCCTATAAACAAGACGGTGATTTGTTCGTTATACGCAATGATTTCAGCAAAGAGGAAATCAAACGGCTTAAAACACTCAAAAAGGCCATTGCAGTTAACCGTAAAGGGCCGTTTAATTTTCTGCCCCTTGCGGCTTTGGGCATTTTGGCTGCCGGCGCTGTTTTCTTTTTTACAGTAATGCTGAATCCAATTTTGCAGAGAGCACTTGAATCCGGACTTGAAGCCATTTTTGATGCTAAAGTTGACGCTGTTAATTTCCGCATGAGCCTTATCAAGTTTGAAATATCCATGGACGGCTTAACCATTGCGGACAGGGACAGCCCCATGCAGAACCTTATTCAGTTTAACCGCATGGTCATACGCCTAAAACCCGAAGCAGTGCTGCGCGGTAAAATTTATATCGAAGAAATCCGCGCGGATGCAATACGCTTTGGTACTCCCCGTACAGTGTCCGGGGCTTTGCCGGAAAAACCCGCCAAAGAAAAGCCTGTAAAAGAAAACTCTGAATTTCCTCCTCTTGTTGATTTAAGTAACTTTGACGCAATGGCTTTGCTGAATCAGGAATTTGAAAAGCTGCAAACGCCCAAACTATATGAAGAGGCGATTAGCGCTTACGATACTGCTGCGGCAAAATGGACAGGCCAGATTGATTCAGCACAGGCAAGAATAAAAGACCTTGAAAGCCGCGCTGCTCCTTTCTTAAGCCTTAATATTAACGACTACACAACTCTTGACCGGGAAACCATAGAAAGGATCAATAACACCATTAACGATGCCAATGCCCTGATAAACTCTGTGCAGGAAGCGCGCAACGAGGTTAACAATATTGTTACAGGCGTTCAGCAGGATTTGGAAACCGCTTCCCGTCTTGAGCAAAATGCGCGTAACGCGCTTTCTGATGACCTGGCGTATCTTCGATCTTACCTTGATCTTTCTTCCGGGCCTGCAGTGGAAATTCTTGAATCAATCATCTGGGATTTATTGACGGATTCCGCAGCAGAATACCTGGCTTACGGGGAAAGGGCGCTTGAGATACTCGAAAAGGTAAAAGAAATACAGGCCATGCTGCCTGAATCTTCAAAGGCAGAAAAACCCAAACAGGAAAAGTTCCGCGGGCGCGATGTGATTTTTCCTGTAAGGCAATATCCGCAGTTTTTTATGGGAGTACTTGCTACAGATGTTTACACACCCGGTAACTGGCATTGGGGTTTTGATCTCCGCGGCGTAAGTTCCGCTCCGGACCTCTCTGGTTTGCCGGTAACGCTGGACCTGTCACTTGCGGAAACCGCGGGTGCTGCAGGTCAGCACGCAGCGGGTTTCAAAGGTATGGCAGATTTCCGTACACAGGCAAGCGAGCGCTTCAATACAGAATTAACAGGCTCGGGTTTCCCGATAAGTTTGGGGGCAGAGCTTGCCGCTGCGGGTATTGGCGGGTACGCGGGGAACGCTTCTTTCAGCATGAATCTTTCTGGCTTTGCAGGCGGCGGTTTCAGAGGCGGCGCTTCAATTGCGCTGTTTGATTCCAGGCTGATAGAACCTGCGAATACATTGGCACAAGCCGTGGACACGGCATTCAGGGGAGTTTCTTCACTTGATTTAGGCGTGCACTTTGAGCATACATCGGCAAACGAATCTTTCGGCGTAACGACTAACATAGGAAGTCTTGTTCTGGATGCCCTTAAAAACACAGCCGCGCAGTATATAAGACAGGCTGAACAGGAACTTGAAAGGGCATTACGGGAAAAAATTGCGTCTTATGTTGACGAAAGTATACTAAGCAAAGAAGACCTTGACGCGATTTTCGCATTGGCGCGCGGTGACAGGGCGGCTCTTGATCAGTTGAGGAACAGCCTTGACGCAAAGAAAAATGAATTGGAACAGAAGCTGCGCTCCGCCGCTGATGACGCTGTAAGGCAGGTAACAGGAGAAGTGCAAAGACAGGCAGAAGAAGCTGTTCAGGACTTGCTCCAGGGGAATATCCCAAGCGCGCCTACAATAACCGTGCCAAGTCTGCCCAATCTCTTTGGCCGTTAGGCGATATGGTGTATGCTTAAAATCGCCAAGTACCTTAAACCTTTTATACCTCTGCTTATTCTGGCAGTAGCCATCCTTTTTCTCCAGGCCTTTTGCGATTTAAGCCTCCCTAACCTTATGTCACAGTTGGTTAACCTGATACTAAAGGTTAACGGCCCGGAAAACACCGTTACGTCAGACAGCGGCATACTGGGCCTTGGTATCCAAATGCTTGTTATAGCTTTAACCGGGGGAGCAGCCGCAGTCGGCGTGAGCTTTCTTTCAACGCGCCTTGCCGCCGGGATCGCCCGCGATCTGCGTTATGCGGTATTCAAAAAAGTAGAAAGTTTTTCAAGCAGGGAATTCGACTATTTTTCTACCGCATCCCTTATTACAAGATGCACCAATGACGTTAACCATGTACAGCAGCTTTTTGTAATGGGCATACGCATGATCTGTTATGCGCCAATTATGGGCATAGGCGGCATTTTTATGGCCATGCAAAAAGCCCCGTCAATGAGCTGGATCATTGTTCTTGCTGTTGTTGTACTAATCGGGCTTGTTTCACTTGTAATTACAATTATTATGCCCAAATTCAAACTGATCCAGCAGTTAATCGACAAGATGAACAGGATAGCACGCGAAACCCTTAACGGCTTAATGGTGATACGCGCCTTTGGTGCCCAAAAGCACGAAAAAAAACGCTTTGACAGTGTAAACAAAGACCTGACCAAAACCAATCTTTTTGTTAACAGGATCATGATTTTACAAATGCCCGTGATGCAGCTAATTATGAACACCGCAATACTTCTTATTATCTGGAACGGCGCGCACAGCATAGCAGCAAGTGAAATGGAAGTCGGCGACATGATGGCTTTTATTCAATATACCATGCACATAATTTTTTCGTTTCTTTTTCTTTCGATGATGTTTGTCATGGTTCCCCGTACAGCTGTTTCCGCTGACAGGATAGCACAGGTTCTGGATAAAGATGTTTCGATTAAAGATTTGGTCGAGCCTGAAACATCCGAAGCCGGAATTGACGCGGTATCCGCAGGGAGCCAGCCAACGCGCGGCAGCAAGGTCGAGTTCAAAAATGTTTCCTTTTGTTATGAGGGTGCCGCTGAATACGCGCTTAAAGATGTCAGCTTTACTGCGGAGCGCGGGGAAACCACAGCGATAATAGGCGCAACAGGTTCCGGTAAATCTACAGTGGTAAGCCTTATTCTGCGTTTTTACGATGTAACAGAAGGCGGTGTTTTAGTTGACGGTGTTGATGTAAGGAAACTCCTGCAGAACGAACTGCGTTCCCGCATTGGTTATGTGCCGCAGAAAAGCATTTTACTTTCCGGGCCTGTGTCCTTCAACCTAAAATACGGGAAAAAGAACGCTACAGATGATGAAATACGTGAAGGCGCGGAAATCGCACAGGCCCTTGATTTTATCGAGCAAAGGGAAGGGGGCATGGAATCGGTTCTGGCACAGGGAGCCGCGAATGTTTCAGGCGGCCAGAAACAGCGGCTTTCCATTGCGCGCGCCCTTGTACGCGACCCTGACATATTGATTTTCGACGACAGTTTTTCTGCGCTGGACTTTGCAACAGACGCGCGTTTAAGAAAGGCCCTTCACCAAAAGAAACAGGGCGTAACAAAGATAATTGTGGCGCAGCGCGTTGGTACCATAATGAACGCGGAAAAGATCATTGTGTTTGAAGAGGGAAAAATCGCGGGCATGGGAACCCATAAGGAACTAATGGCAAGCTGCGCCGAATACCGCGAAATCGCCGAATCACAATTCGCCGAATCTCAATTCGCGGAATCGCAGCTTGAGGACAAAGCATGAGCGACTCAAGGCCAGGTCAGGGGCGCGGACCTGCCATGCGCGGGGGGCCCATGGGCGGCGGCCCGGGCCGTTTTGCGGCCATGGGGGCAAAGGCCAAAGACTTCAAAGGTACCATGCGCCAGCTCATCGCTTATCTTAAACCATTCCGCTTTGCCATCATAATAGTCTGGACTCTGGCGCTTTTATCAACGGCGTTTACCATAATAGGCCCAAGGATCATGGGTTCTGTTACAGATGAGATAGTCGCGGGCGTTAGCCGCAATTTTGCTGGGAGCGGTTCTGTGGATTTTGGGAAAATAGCGTCCATACTTTTTACGCTGCTAAGCCTCTATCTGGTCAGCGCCCTCTGCGGCTGGCTGCAGGGCTTTATCATGTCAGGCGTAAGCATGAAAGTAACCTATACGCTCCGCGACAACATAAGCCAGAAAATCCACCGCCTGCCATTTACTTATTTTGACGGCGTAACCCACGGCGAAGTTCTTTCCCGTCTGACCAATGATGTTGATACTGTAAGCCAAACCCTTAACATGAGCCTTACGCAGATAATCAGTTCCGTAAGTTCTGTTATTGGAATACTTATCATTATGTTTTCTGTTAACTGGATGCTGACCCTGCTTGCACTGGTTTTTCTTTCATTCTCAATTATTTTTATTTCGCTAATCGTTAAACAATCACAGAAATTTTTTAAGGCACAGCAAAAGTCTTTGGGGAACGTAAACGGCCATATAGAAGAAATGTTTTCAAGCCACATTGTTGTCAAGGCTTTTTCGGGCGAGGCAGATTCTGTTGAAACTTTTGACGGCCTTAACAAAGAGCTTTACCATTCCGCGTGGAAGGCGAATTTTCTCTCGGGCCTGCTAATGCCAATTACCGCCTTTGTCGGGAACCTGACTTATGTGGTAGTTTGCGTTGCGGGCGGTTTTTTCGTGATACGCGGAACCATGACCGTTGGCGGCATTCAGGCTTTTTTGCAGTACATACGTTCGTTTAATCAGCCGCTTACCAACATAGCCAATATTTCAAACATACTCCAGCAGACTGCCGCGGCCGCGGAGCGTGTTTTTGAATTCCTTAACGAAACAGAGGAAATCCCTGACGCGGCAGAACCCGCGCCGGCCCCTTCCCCAAACTGTCCCGTAATTTTTGACAAAGTTCGTTTTGGTTATGATGCCGCAAAACCTGTAATCGGCAATTTCAGCGCGCGCATACAAAGCGGCCAAAAAATAGCCGTTGTAGGCCCCACCGGCGCGGGCAAGACCACCATAGTCAAACTAATCATGCGTTTTTACGATGTGCAGGCCGGCTGTGTATTAATAGGCGAACATGATATACGCGAATACAGCCGCCACGATTTACGTTCTCTGTTTGGCATGGTGCTGCAGGACACATGGCTATTCAGCGGAACAATAGCAGATAACATACGTTACAGCCGGCCGGAAGCAACAGACGATGAAGTAGAGGCCGCGGCAAAGGCCGCGCAGGTAGATCACTTTGTGCGTACCCTGCCCGGCGGCTACAGCATGATCCTTAACGAGGAAAGTGATAATATTTCCGCAGGGCAAAAACAGCTACTAACCATTGCGCGCGTAATTTTAGCGAATCCGGGTATGCTGATCCTCGACGAAGCCACAAGCAGCGTAGACACACGCACAGAGCGTCTTATTCAGAAAGCCATGGACAATCTGATGAAAGGCCGCACCAGTTTTATTATTGCGCACCGGCTTTCTACGATACACAACGCAGACCTCATACTTGTTATGAAAGACGGCGATATAGTAGAACAGGGAAGCCACCGCGAACTGCTGGAGCGCCAGGGTTTTTATGCCGAACTTTACAACAGCCAGTTTGCCGGGCGCGAGATTTAAGTTAACAAGCGCTTAACGGAAAAACGCAATTATTGCCAGAGCTTTTCTGGATATACGCCGCGTTTGGTAAGATCGCCAAGGCATTTGATTGCGGCTTCCCTGTCTTCTTTATAGGTAACGCCGAACCAAAGTGAATCAGCGTCAAGCGCGCGGAATTTTAATAAATTGTTTTTGATAAAGAAATCCGCTGCTTTTGGAAGATAACATTCTGCTTTGGGCTCCTTGCCGGACGCGGCAAAGTAGCTGGCGATAAAATCATCGAAGTATTTTTTTAAGTGAGGTAGAACGCTTACAGGGTAACCGAAAAAATTCATTGAAACAGGGGTGTCTGCGGTCAAGGAACGTATTGAGCCGTCGGGATTGGTATTGAAAATTTTGCCATCCCTTTTTTCAATGGCTGTTAATTCATCTACGGATTTAAGGAAATTGTTTTCGATCTCGCAAACCCCGCGCGCAACTGTACCCTGCGGGCTTAATGTGGGTTCAAGTTTATACGGTACTATGGCACCTTCTTCGACATCAGTATCGCTTAAATGCTTTCCCATTGCGGCAAATGCTTCCCTGCCGTAAAAATCATCGGAGTTAATAACGGCAAATGGAGCGTCCAGTTTGTCTGCCGCGCAAAGTAACGCATGTGCTGTTCCCCATGGTTTGGTGCGGCCCATTTCTTTTATTTCTGCTGCCAGGTCAGCGGGAATAAGGCTGTCCAGTTCCTGATAAGCCAGATCGTATTTGACCTTGCCTTCAATGCGGGACAATACCACTTCACGAAAATCATTTTCAATATCATGGCGTATAATAAAAACGATTTTTTCAAAGCCGCCCCTTAAAGCATCGTATACCGAATAATCCAGCAGGACTTCACCGTTAGCTCCGATTTTTTCCATTTGCTTAAGACCGCCGTAACGGCTTCCCATGCCGGCTGCAAGTATCGCAAGTATAGGTTTCATGATCACCTCTTTTTTTGATAGTGGCTAAAAATTTGCAAGAAAGCAAATGCCCAAAAACAGAATTCCTTTTTGGATTCCTTTATCTGTTCTTTTGATCCATTCAAGTGCCCTGGGGCTGCAAAGCTGGTTTCCATACCACCAGAAAAGCCCCATCTGCGTATCTATCCTCATGGTGTATTCCGTAAAGTCGTCCTTGCGGCTCTCTTCTCCAAAAAACAGCCATGCTAGTTCTTCAAGTATGATGCCGAATTCTTCTACGACTTCAGGGTACTTTTCCTGTTCTATTCCGTTGATAAAAACAGGCAGCCTGTCAAGCAGATTTTCCTTGCGGTTTTCTTCGGCCTTTTCGACCCATGTTTTGCGTATCAGAAGATCCAGATTATTTTCGAAGGAGTGGAGAAGTTTTTCAAGATCTCCGGCATTTGCTGTTACCGGTATTAGCTGTTTATTGTCTGTTCCAAGGCCCAGTATCTTTGCGAATCCCAGAATCTGTTCGATGGTTGGACATAATCCAACAGGGAAGCCGTCAACCGGGAACAAGCCAGCGGCAATTTTCCGGTATTCACGGGGTATGGCTTCATTGGCGCATGCCGGACAGTTAAGCATAAACCTAAGATGAAGGTAAATTGGACTTTAGTCAACTGTTTAGAATCTGCATCCTTGCTGCATTGCCATTTGCATGGGTGGAAAAAAAAATCACTCCGTAATATAATTACTTCGCCGCTATGCGCGGCGTAAAGGCGTAAATAGGAGTTATTATGCTGGAAGAACAGATTAAGATCGCTTTGGATAATGTGCGCCCTTCTCTACAGGCTGATGGCGGGGATGTGGAATTTGTTTCTGTTGACGGGGATGGTGTTGTTTCTGTCAAGCTTACGGGTGCCTGCGGATCCTGCCCTCATGCCCAGATGACTTTGAAGATGGGAATCGAAGGTTACCTTAAAAAAGAAATCCCTGAAGTAAGTTCTGTGGTCGGGGTATAAACCACCCGGTGTCCGGAAATTTTCTTCCCGTTTCGCTTTCAGAAATGAGAGAAAGGGGATGGGAAGAGTGTGATTTTATTTTTGTTTCGGGTGATGCTTATGTTGACCATCCTACCTTTGCGGCGGCAATAATTTCGAGGGTTCTTGAAGCTGACGGTTTCCGCGTGGGGATCATTCCGCAGCCTGACTGGAATGATTCATCATCCTATACAATACTTGGACTGCCAAGGCTTGCCTTTCTGGCCGGCGCTGGAAACATGGATTCCATGGTTGCCCATTATACAGCCGCGCTAAAAAAACGAAGTGATGATTCCTATACACCGGGCGGCAAAGCAGGCTGCCGTCCTGACAGGGCGCTGCTGCAGTATTCGAGCGGAATACGGCATGCTGTGAAGCTGGCTTCAGCGAAGCAAGCTTCAACGAAGCAGACTTCAACGTGGTTATCAGCGTCAAAAAAAATTCCCATCATAATTGGCGGCATTGAAGCAAGCCTTAGACGTTTTGCGCATTACGATTACTGGTCGGATTCGATACGGCGTTCCATATTGCTTGATTCCAAGGCTGATATACTGGTTTACGGCATGGGTGAAACTGCCATACGCGGGATTGCGCAACGGCTTAATCAGGGTGAATCCATTGAAGAAATAAATGATGTGCGCGGAACCTGTGTCCGAAGCACTTCCTGTCCGGAAGGTGCTATTGAACTCCCGGCCTATGAAACAATTAAGCAAAAAAATTCTGCTTCGTATCGTTTATATGCCGAACATTTCATGATCCAAAAGATGAACAGTGATCCAATTAGCGCCCGCATACTCGCGGAAAAGAACGACGGCGGACGTTGGGTAATTCAGAATCCTCCGGCATATCCGCTCGATCAAAAGGAACTCGACAGAATCTACGAACTTCCCTTTACGCGGCAATCGCATCCTGTTTACGATGTGATACACGGTGTTACGCACAAAGCGATGGGCGGAATTCCTGCATTAAAGGAAGTTTCATTTTCGCTTGCTGGAAGCAGGGGCTGTTTTGGCGGCTGTTCATTCTGCGCGATCACCATGCATCAGGGCAGGGCAGTCCAGGGCAGAAGCCTCCAAAGCCTTGTCCGCGAAGCAAAAGCGTTAACTGCCATGGAAGGCTTTAAGGGCTACATACATGAC
>Ga0082212_10010168_pt1 | contig 12078 bp, 7 predicted proteins | sample TergutNt197P3_FD_71548 | JGI IMG/M metagenome (GOLD analysis project Ga0082212, IMG submission 71548) | Neocapritermes taracua P3 segment gut microbial communities from Petit-Saut dam, French Guiana - Nt197 P3 | ecosystem: Host-associated > Arthropoda: Insects > Digestive system > Gut ... | reverse complement strand
GCGTTCGGCGGTTTGCATGTCCCTGAGATCGACAATGCGGGAATAAAAATCGGCGCGCGCCGGAAATGTCTGAAACAGGGAGCGCATGGCGTAATGCGCGGCGATGCCGAGGTCGTCAATGATTGACGGCCTGACGTAATTTAAATAAAGATCGCGGCCGTTTCCATTTTCAGGCAGATTGCTTTCAGCCTCGGCCAGCGTTTCAATAAAAGAAGTTTCAATATCGCTTTCGCCGGAAAGGTTTTCAGCAAGTTGAATCACCCTGCCCGCGTATTGCAAGACCTGCAATGCTTCGATTCCGGAAATGTCGTCGAAAAACCAGCCGCAGCTTGTATACATCAAAAGCGCGTGCCGCTGCATTTCCAGCAGCTCCAGCGCGCGTATGCGTTCTTTCCCGTCAAGCGGCCGCGCGCTGTGATCCGTCAGGAAACGCTTAACCGCTTCCGGACTGCGGTCTAAAATCAGATCAATATAATCATTGCGGGCAGCCCAGGGGTCCTTCAGCAGATTTTTCGCGTTGTTTTCAAAAATAGGTTCTATGCGGTCGCGCAGTTCATCAAGCGCCATTCGCAGCGGAGCGCGCCATTTCTGACGCCAGCCGGGATTGCCGCCGGACGAGCAGCCGCAGTCGTCCCGCCAGCGCTCAACTCCGTGACAGCAACTCCACGAACTGTTGTCCCATATTTCAGCGTTCCAGGAAGGTGGATTTTTCTCCAGATATTCGCCGTAGTTTGTAAGCCGGACTTTTCCTTCCGATTCAATTTGATCGATTGCGAAGGCAAGCGCCATTTCGCCGAACTGGTGATGATGACCGAAAGTTTCTCCGTCAACCGCGATGTGTACCAGTTGCGGATGCGCGCGTTCCGTGGAAAAAGCGCCCATGAGGCGGTTCAGAAAACTGCTTCCGTCGCCCAATAGCCCCTGGAACCCAACCGCGCTGGATATCGCGCCGTCATAGAAAAAAGCCGCTATATTACGCCCACCCGGCAGTTCGATTTCGTAAGCCATGCTGGGGTCTATGCCGCAGTTGGCAACGCTTTGCCATTCGCTTTCTCCGAATTTGCGGGCGTTTTTAGCCTGGTGCGGCGCGAGAACGACAAATTTAATTCCCTGTTGCGCCATTACGTCAAGCGTCAGGAGATCAACGGCGGTTTCCGGCAGCCACATCCCTTCCGGCAGACGGCCGAAGCGCCGGGTAAAATCACGTATTCCCCACAATATCTGCGTAAGCTTGTCACGGCTGTTGCACAAAGGCAAAATGGCGTGGTTATAGCCCTGCGCCATTGCCGACCCATGTCCGGAAAAACGATCACGGCTTAACCTGTCGGCCTCTATGATGCGGGCGTATGTTTCGGGTTCCTCAACCTCCATCCATGACAGCAGCGTCGGGCCGAAATTAAAGCTGATGCGGGAGTAGTTGTTCAGGATTTTGTCAATAAGCCCGCTGCCGTCCAGTATGCGCGCCAGGCCGTTGGGCGCGTAGCATTCCGCGGTGACACGCTGATTCCAGTCATGATAAGTCTGCGCGGACGTTTGACGCTCAATTGCTTCAAGCCAGGGGTTTTCACGCGGAGGCTGATAAAAATGTCCATGTATGCAAATGTAATTTTCCATAATTATTAATGCGCCTCAAATACCTGTTCCATTCACCTTTTTGCTGCGGCGTTCCCCCACTTCCACAACATGACCAAGATCCAGCACGGTGACTTCGACCGCGGAACCGTACCCTCCTACCACGACAACTCCGGATTCTGAAATATGGTAGTGCTTGCGGTCTTCTTCCGGATCATAACCGATGCGGGCGCCTTCGGGAATTATTGCGTTTTTGTCGAGAATGGCGTGGCGCACGCGGGCGTTTCTGCCAATATCGCAATTATCGAATAATACCGAACGTTCGACGACCGCTCCGGAATGAACGCGTACGCCACGTCCGAGCACCGAATCTTTAACAGCGCCGCCGGAAATTATGCAGCCGCCTGAAATAATGGAATCGACCGCATGGCCGCGTCTCCCATCCAGATCGAAAACGAATTTCGCGGGCGGGTGCATTTCGCGCGTCGGTCCCAGCGGCCATTGAGGATTATAAAGATTTAGCGACGGCGTTACGGATCTGAGATCCAGGTTGGCTTCGTAAAAAGCGTCTATCGAACCGACATCGCGCCAGTATGGCAAGACTTCGGGCGGGTCGCCGGGAATGCGGTTGTTCATAAAATCGTAAGCGTAAATATCCGACCGGCCTATGATGCCCGGCAGAATGTCCTTGCCGAAGTCGTGGCTGCTTTCCCAGTTTTGCGCGTCGGAATACAGTTCATTTAGAAGAGTTTCAGTGGAAAAAACATAGTTTCCCATTGAAGCCAGAATACTGTCCGGCCGACCGGGCATTGTAGGCGCGTTGGGATCCTTTTCATAAAATCCCGTTATGCGGCTTTCGCCGTCGATTTCAATGGCCCCGAACTCGCGCGACTGCTCTTTAGGCATGGGTACGGCCGCGACCGTGATGTTCGCTTCCCTTTCGTTATGAAATTCGATCATGTCCCGCACGTTCATGCGATAGATGTGGTCGGCACTGAACACCAGCACCAGGTCAGGCTGCGCGCGCTGAATCAAATCAATGTTCTGGAATATGGCGTCGGCCGTTCCCTGATACCAGGCTTCATCCGGAGATCGCATCTGGGCGGGAACCGGCACAATGAACTGATACGGCAGGAGGCCGCCGAACTGCCAGGTGTCGCGCAGATGCTGCAGGAGCGACTGGCTTTTGAACTGCGTCAGTACATACGTTGAGTAGACGCCCGAGTTAACAAGGTTGCTGAGAACAAAATCGACTATCCGATATTTTCCGCCGAATGGGACAGCGGGCTTTGCGCGGTCGCGGGTAAGAGGATAAAGGCGCGTTCCTTTTCCTCCTGCCAACACCATTGCCAGTACACGACGATTCATAGATTTTCCCGCTGGAAAGCAAACAAAAACCCTGATATTTCATATGAAATAACCGGGCTATCGCCACAACATATGGCGAACGTATAAGATATCGGCCAAAATACCAATATTGATTATATAATTAATAATGAATATTCCGGGGATGCGCCGAAGATCCCGGATACGAACGACAGCATTCGAATATGTTTATTTTTTCAATGGAAACCAGGACGCAGAAAATTTTATATACCTGTCTAAAATCAAATATATGAGACAGAAGGAAATGTATTCAACGAATAATGCATGGTGGTCATTAAAAAGGCATTTCGTTGCACCACTTTACCGCGCTGATATAAATATTGGATACCTGTCCGGTATTAATGTTAAATAACTCCGCGAGTTTGTCGGCTTCCTCCCATTCGCTGCGCTCAAGGCATATGACCATGTTCAATAGGTCATTAAGCGTGCCTCTACGCTTTGTAAGGGCGTCACGAACCTGTATGGCGAGCGGAAGATCGGTCAAAGCGTCTTCCATCGGCTTTTCCACCAAAACATCTATCATCGAGAAAAGGCCGGTTAAAAACAAATTTTCAAAAGAGAAATGTTTACGGCAATGAGAATGCATCAGCTCCATAAAACGCCCTCTAATCAGGGACATTCTTATGATTTCATCCGGTTTGTTTGAATTTAACTTCATGATGGTCATCAGTAAAATCCATTTACGTATTTCCTTGGTGCCGAGCACCGCCAACGCGTGCTTTATGTCGGTCGCTTTAAAGCGCATGCCGTAGAACACTGAATTGACCAGGCGCAGCAGCTTATATGACAGCGCCACGTCTTTATGTATGATTTTTGAAATCCTTGCAAAATCAATATCATGCTCGGTATGTATCTCTTTTAGCAGCGCTATATAATTTTCCTGGAGCGGAACGAGTTTTTTTGAAGTCAGCGTGACAGGTTTGCTGAAGAAATAACCCTGAAACAGGGAAAAACCCATTTTAACCGCTGTATTAAAACAGTCCATTGTTTCTATTTTTTCCGCTAAAAGCTGTTTGCCCTTTGTATCTATAAATTTTAGCATTTCTGCTATTTCCTGCGGCGTGTTCTGCAAAAAATCAAACTTTATGATCTGGCATACCTTAATCAGCGGTTCAAGCGAGGGATGATAGACGAAATCGTCAAGCGCCAGGACATATCCCTTTTTATGCAGGTCATGGCAAGCGCTAATAATTTCGGGCGTCGGTTCTATATTCTCGAGCAGTTCAATAACAAGCAGGTCTTTGGGAAATAATGTGGCGATATTTTCCAGGAGCAGCGTTGACGTAAAATTGATAAACGCAGGTCTGCCGCTGGTTAAAACTTCAACTCCCATAGTGTGAAAACTTTCCATCACAACATGGGATGATGCCTGATCCTGGTCGATGTCTGCGAATTGTGTTGCGCGGTCATCGCTTCGAAACAGCAGCTCATATGCTTTTACATGGATTTTTCTATCGAAAATAGGCTGACGGGCTATATAAGTATTCATATTTTATTTCATTATATGTTTCCCAAAGCTTTAAGAACCCTTTCGGGCGTGGTCGGATAATCCACCCATTTCCCGGTGGCGTTGTAAATTGCCGACAATGTAACGCCTGACATTGACGCTCCCGGATTTTCGCCGATTCCGCATGCGCCGAAAGCGGCGTAACCAAGATGACTTTCGTTAATTAAACACGTAGTCGCCGGATAGTCGTTCATTGTGCCAATACGATAGTTTATCAGATCGCCGTTTAGCATGACACCTGTTTGCGGACACCAGGCATGTTCTTCTGTAGCGCTTCGCCCAAGCCCCATTATGGCGCCCCCGTATTGCTGCGCCTCAGCTCCGCGCGGATTAAAAAGATGGCCGACATCGTTGACGCAGACAATGTTCGTAACGGCGACAAATCCCGTTTCAGTATCGACCTCGACTTCTATGAAATGCGCCTGCCGCGACATTACATAGAGATTTTCGTCAGGCTTGCCGTCCATGGTCAGTCCTGCGACCGTTCCGGTTACGGGATGAGATATGGCGGGGTCGGCGTCCCAGAATATGTCAGCCACTTCCCGCAGGCTCCTGCGGTTTGACGGATTGGCTTTTTCAAAAAATACGCTGTCTTTTAAGTCGATGTCTTCAGGCTTTTTGCCGGGAAACGCAGCCGGCCGTACCGACTTGAAATAATGGCTTGTATTGTATGGCGGAGTCGGCCTGACGGCATATTCGAGCAGCTTCTGTTTCAATTCCCGCGCGGCCATAACCAACTGGGTATTGATGAACGACGTTGAAAACGATCCTCCCGGCTGCCACATGTAAAAACTGCTGTTGTCGGAACGGCGCACATGAACTACGGTGTCTTCAAACCTGAGGCCGAGTTCAGCGGCTACCGTATGCCGCGCTCCTGATTCCGAATCCGAGCCTATATCGCTGCGCACGCCCACAATCGCGCAGATGCCGTTGCGCAGCATCAGTGCCGCGTGGCTCTTGGCCGGCGCCGGGGCTTCCCATGTCCACTCAAGCGAATGCACAAATCCGAGACCGTGCATTTTTCCATTGGGAAGTTTTTTTGCTCCGGGCGCGTGCCATTTTCCGTCCCAGCCTATAGCCGCCTTTCCTTTATCAATGACTTCTTTCAGGCTCCATCTCTGCGGAAATCCGTTTTCTTTCTGATAGCGCGTTATCCAGTCCCAGTCGCGGCCGAGACTGCCGTCGTTTTTCAGAGCCACAACGGTCGGATCCATTTCCAATTCCGCGGCTACACGATCGAACATGACGTTATGCGGCACGCAGGAATGCGATCCATGCCGGAAACAGATAAGATGCCCCCTGTTTGTCAATCCCCACTCATGCGAACCGCGGATGTTTGGAATCTTCGTTCCCTCGTGGGTTTTTTCCATGGCGGCGTTTCTCGGCCCTATAACATGCCAGTCATAGGCGGTAATCGTTCCGTCCTTTTTTACGCCGACTTTGCAGATATAGGTTCCCGCGTCGTCGCCCTGGACATAGTGATTGCTTTCATCATAAAGAAGTTTTACGGGACGGCCTTCGGCGCGCCGGGCAAGAATAACCGCGAGACGGTTGAAGCAGGCTGAGTATCCCAGCCATGACCAGCCGCCGAACATCGCTCCCTGGTACTGCATTGTAGCTGAAATTTTTGACCATTCGGCAAGAGGCGGCCCCGCCTGATCGTCGGAATCGCCGACGCCGTCCGTTTTTATGGAGCCAATCAGCGCCCATTGCGGAATGTCGTGATGATGCGCCCAGATGTCGAGAAAATCGCCGCGCCACTGCGCGACGCAGACGGCCGGCTCGACGCCGCCCGAAGAATTTACGCCGCGCCTGAACGTATATTCAATCACCTTGTCCGCTTCGGCGAATCCTTTTGTTACATCGCCGAATTCCGCTACGTCCGCCAGAACCGTGTTGGGTTCCTTCGCCTTGGCATTGATACGGAGTATCTCCGGCATGACTTTAACGGCGTCTGGTTTTACCGACTGTTCCATATCGAGAATAAAGGGCAGTTCATCCCATTCTATTTCAATGAGGCGCAGTGCACGGTCGCAGGTTTCTTCGTTGTCAGCCACGACGGCGACGCCCATTGGATGATTGTAAAAATCGCCGGTTCCCTGGAGCGTTGGAACAAAGTAATTGCCCGACATTTCGTACCAGTAACCTCTTGCCTTATCACCCACGATATCAGGATCCGTGTAGGTCATGATGTCCCTGACGCCCGTGAGCGCTTTGGCTTTACTCGTGTCAAGACGCCTGATTTTCGCGTTAGCGTAAGGCGATGTAAGAATCTTGGCGTAAAGCATTCCAGGCAGACAAACATCGCGTGTATAAACAGCCTTGCCGCCGGCCTTTTCGTGGGCGTCCTGCCGGGAAATGCCCTTTCGCGTCTCGTTAAAATCTTTCGGCGGTTCCCATGTCCAGGGTCGATAATCCATCAGGACTCCTTTAGTCTGCTAAATCTTGATAATAACAACGTACTTACTAAAAACAATCCGGCCAAATACCCAATCCAGATGCCTGCCGCTCCCAACTTAAAGAAAAACGCCATTATATAACAGACGGGAAGCGCCACGAAAAAATAAACAACCGTCAAAATAATCATCGGTATTTTGGCGTCTTCAAAACCGCGCAGAGAGCCAAGCATTACGACCTGCATTCCGTCAAAAAACTGGTATAGCCCGGCAATCAGCATCAGCATAGCCGCAATTTTTATAACTTCTTCGTCGTGGATGAATAACGCGGGGATTTTATATCTGAAAATAATGAAAAACATGACGCTGATTCCCATGAAAACTAGCGCCTGGTGCAGTGACGCATAAGCCGCGTTTTTCGCGTGCTTTATTTTTCCCTGCCCTCTGAAATGACTTACTTTAATAATCGCGGCGGCGGCAAACCCCGACGCGACCATGTATGTCAGGGATGATAAACTAAGCACTATCTGATTGGCCGCGAGCGCCGCCGCGCCGAGCCATCCCATCATAATGCTTCCGACGCTCCATGTCACAACTTCGACAATCAGTTGTCCCGCTATGGGAAAACCGAGGCGCAGCAGACGTTTCACCGCTTTCATTGATAACGAACATTTGCGCCAGTTTTCAACGTCGGGACGAAAAAAGGGCTGTTTAAGAAAAACAATGATGAAAACAACCGGCATTATAAGGCGCGCGATAAGCGTGGCTACTCCCGCGCCAAGCGCTCCAAGTTCTGGAAAACCGTGCTTTCCATATATTAATAAATAATTCAAAACAATATTTATGACGTTGACGCTGATGGTAATAACCATTGCAATGCGCGTATTCCCCAGACCTTCGGCATATTGCTTGAAAACAAAAAAGAACATGAAGGGAAGGAGCGAAACCACAAGAGTAAGGTAATACGGTATTGCCAATCGAACGACATCCTCGGGCTGCCCCATGTATGGCAATAAAAAAACGACAAGCGCCATTAATAAAGCCTGGAGTATGGCAATGGCGGGAAATGTAAAAATGCTGTTCCTGAACCATCCGGTTGCCGCCAATCTATTGCCCGCGGCATAGTCTTTTCCTGTAAGGGGCGTTAATCCTGTCGCCAGTCCGATGCCGAAAACCAGTCCGATGACAAAAATATTGTTTGCCAGAGATACTGCCGCCAGCGGCGTTGCGCCCAGACGCCCGACCATCATGGTGTCAGCCAGACCGACGACCATCTGTCCCGCCAGAGATAAGGCCACGGGATATGCCAGGCGGAAATTTGATCCGTAATGGTGTAAATATTTTCCGTATGATGTAAGCGCAAAACCAGCCCTGGGAGCGCGGGCGTCTCGCCTGCGAAAAGCCGCGAAATTCATAAAAAGTTTCATTTCTTTACCATTAAAATTACCTGCAATCGCGGCTTTATATGCCTGCGTTGCTTTTCGCAGGCGGGACGCCCGCGCTCCCAGAGGACCGCGTTTTTTTTATTTTTCACGCTATCCGCAGTGTTTCCAGATCGAAGTTCAGCCGCTCCCACTCGGCCATGCAGACGCCCAGATCTTTTTCCAGCCGGTCATGCTCGTCCATTGTCGGGACGCCCGCGCTCCCAGGGGACCGCGTTTTTTTTATTTTTCACGCTATCCGCAGTGTTTCCAGATCGAAGTTCAGCTGCTCCCATTCTGCCATGCAGACGCCCAGATCTTTTTCCAGCCGGTCATGCTCGTCCATTGTCGTACGAAAAAGCTGATGGTCGCGGTAGAGTTCCTCAGATGACAGCATCTGGTTTAGAACGGCGATGCGCGTTTCATTTAAATGAATCCGGCCTTCCAGTTTTTCGATCTGATCCGTAAGCTGTTTGATTTTGTATGGATTCACTTTCTTTTTGCGAATTTCCGCAGCCGGCGCGGCCGGCTGTGGCGCAGCGGTTTCAGCCTTGGAACTACTTGTGGGGACGGCCTCCGACGCAGCTTTTTCCTGCTCTGCTTTCCTGTATAAATAATCTTCATAACCGCCGGGATGCGCGACCGCGGTTTCATTTCCTATTTCCAGCACCTTTGTCGCCAGTCCGTCGAGAAAATATCTGTCGTGGCTGACAAAAACCAGCGTACCGCCGTAGTCGCCGAGCGCGTTCATTAGAATATCTTTGGATTTAATGTCCAGGTGATTTGTCGGCTCGTCAAGAAGCAGGCAGTTAGCCGGAGAGAAAAGGAGTTTGCATAAAACAAGGCGGCTGCGTTCGCCGCCGCTTAATACCGACACGGGTTTTTCTATAGAGTCGCCGGAAAACAGGAAACAGCCGAGCATCGTTCTTAGTTGAGGAATCATGTGATTGGGCGCGACCGAATAAACTTCATCCCAGACCGTTTTTGTCGAAGAAAGGAGTTCCTCCTGATCCTGCGAAAAATATGAGACGACGACGTTGTGCCCTTCCTTCCGTTCTCCTGAAAAGAGCGGCAGGCGTCCCGCCAGGATTTTCATCAGCGTTGACTTTCCCGCGCCGTTCGGCCCTACAAGCGCGATGCGATCGCCTTTTTCCAGGATGAAATTAAGATCGCGGAAAACAGTCGTTTCGCCGTATCCCGCGCTGACGCCGGATAATTCCAAAACGGTTCTACCGGTGCGCGGCCCTTCCGGAAATTTCAGATGAATAGGTTTTGCGTCCGGAGGAATTTCTACCAGTTCCATCCGTTCAAGCTCCTTGAGCCGGCTCTGCACCTGCGCCGCTTTTGTCGCCTTGTAGCGAAACCGGTCTGCAAAGGCCTTTATTCTGGCAATTTCCTTCTGTTGGGCTTCATACGCCGCCGTAAGCTGAGCGATGCGCTCCTCGCGCTGGCGCGTAAAGGCGGCGTGATTTCCATGATAGAAATGCACGGAACGATTGCGTATCTCCATAATCCGGTTGACGGAAGCGTCCAGAAAATAACGGTCGTGCGAAACCATCATTACGGCGTGCGGGTAAGATTGCAGATATTCTTCAAGCCAGTTTCGGGCTTCAAGATCAAGGTGGTTCGTAGGCTCATCAAGAAGAAGCAGGTTAGGCTGCTGCAAAAGCAATTTTGCCAGGGCGATGCGCATCTGCCATCCGCCGCTGAAATCCTCGCAGGGACGCCGCGTGTCGTCCTTCTTAAAACCGAGTCCCTGCAATACCGCGCCGGCTTTAGCTTCAACCGAATAGCCTTCTTTCAATTGAAACTGCTGCGAAAGCAGCGCGTAGCGTTCCAGCTTTTTTTCGTATTCCGGCGCGTCCGGGCTGCTCTGTGCTATTTCTTCTTCCAGGCGGCGGATTTCTGCTTCCATTGCCTTTAGCGATTCGAAAACCGTCAGCGTCTCTTCGATCAGCGAGCGTCCGCGAACGAAAAGGCCGTCCTGCGGGAGATAACCGTAAGTCAGATCTTTCGAACCGATAGCCTCGCCCTCGTCTGCCGTCAGAAGCCCGGCAAGCATTTTCATCAGCGTCGATTTTCCGGTTCCATTGTCACCGACAAGACCAATGCGGTCGCTGGCATTAATCTGAAAATCGAGCGAACGAAAAAGCCATTCGCCCCGGTATGCCTTGCCCAGCCCCTTGATTTGCAGCATTATTTCTCCAAAACTTATTATAATAACACAGGAAATGAATGATTTTGGGGCATTTACGACGATTCGGGTGCGCGACATAAAAGCTCCAGACATGGGAGCCATGGGAGCGCCGGCGTCCTCGCCGGTCGTGTAAATAATAAACGCGCGCCAATGGCGCGCTTCAAATGTAGCGGCGCGATTTAAAGCGCCCCATTTTATTTATTACACGCCGGCGAGGACGTCAGCGCTCCCAGGGCGGGAACTTTTTGATGCGCGCCCTGATTTTCACCCGATCTTGCCGTATAAATTTTTTATGGGATAATTTTAGATTCAGATCCTGCTTTAACGAAAAACACGCTTTTTATCAGACTCTAACACCAGGAGGATTTATGGGAACCGACAGAAGATCATTTTTAAAACATGCGCTTGCAGGGTATGCGGCATTCAAGGCAAGCGCCGCGTCTACACTGGCTCAAGTACTGCCTCCGTATGCCCAGGTTGGGAAAAAACCAGGCAAGGTTGATTATAAACGGATTGCCACGGAAGAAGCCTGGGGACCGCCGGAATTGTTTGATATGTATCTTGACAACATCAAAAACGGCGCGTTGATTGATCCTGGTTTTGTATACATGTGGAGCCTGTTCACGGGGCAGCCGGTTTTTAAGGAACTCATGGTTCAGCTCCAGGACATTGGAGAGAGACGGATTCGCGATATGGACGCCGCCGGCATCGACAAAATGGTTCTCTCGCTGACGGCGCCTGGAGTGCAGATTTTCGACAAAGATGTTGCTAATTCATTGTCGATTTCGACCAACGATCAACTGGCGGAGGCAATTAAAAAATACCCGGATCGCCTTGCCGGGCTGGCGGCAGTCGCGCCGCAGGATCCCCCGGCCGCGGCCAAAGAGATGGAGCGCGCCATTAAAAAGTTGGGATTAAACGGCGTCATCATCAATTCCCATACCAAGGGCGAATATCTCGACGATCCTAAATTCTGGGAAATTTTTGAAGCGGCCGAAGCGCTGGATGCCGCAATATATCTTCATCCTCAAACCCCTCCGGCCAATATGGTGATGCCCTATCTTGCCCGCGGCTTTGAGCGGGCAATCCTGGGATTTGCGCATGAACTATCGGTTCATGTACTTGGGCTGATGACAAGCGGAGTTTTCGACAGATTTCCAAAGCTCAAGATGGTCATCGGTCACGGGGGCGAGGGTTTGCCTTTCATGCTTTACCGGCTTGATTACATGTATGAAAATGCCCGTAATCCCTTCATGAAAAAGGTCAAAAAACTGCCCAGCGATTATATGAAGGAAAATATCTATATCACAACCAGCGGACTGCCATGGGCGCCCGCTATAACGATGTGCATATCAGTGCTTGGGATTGACCGCGTGCTCTATGCGATGGATTATCCATACCAATATGTTCTCGATGAAGTGACAATGACGGATAATTTTCCTATCAGCGACGCAGATAAGAAAAAACTATTTCAATCTAACGCGGAAAAAGTTTTTAAACTATAGGCAACCTCCGAAAACCCCGAAATCAAGGCTTGCGACCGAGACAAAAGCGGAGTTTACATATAGGTAAATGAGCATTTTGTCGAGGGAGCGTAAC
>Ga0082212_10010167_pt1 | contig 12078 bp, 17 predicted proteins | sample TergutNt197P3_FD_71548 | JGI IMG/M metagenome (GOLD analysis project Ga0082212, IMG submission 71548) | Neocapritermes taracua P3 segment gut microbial communities from Petit-Saut dam, French Guiana - Nt197 P3 | ecosystem: Host-associated > Arthropoda: Insects > Digestive system > Gut ... | reverse complement strand
GTTTGACCTGTATTCAGGATGCCCGGTCTGCTCGCTGTACAAAAAGCTCGAGGGAACCGAACTGGAAAAGATCCTCGGGGCGGCGATGATGGAGCCTGACATCAGGATCGAAACCAACAAAAAAGGTTTCTGCGGCAAGCATTACGCAATCATGTTCCAAATGAAGAACCGCCTCGGGCTCGCGCTGATCCTCGAAAGCCACCTCTCGCTGAACATACTAAAAACCCTGAAGGGCGGGGCGTTCGACTCCGCCAACGGCAAAAAACTCGAAAGACAGTCGCAGAGCTGCTACATATGCGAAAAAATAGAGCGCTCGCTCACAAAAATGCTCGAAAACACGGCATATCTGTGGGAAACCGAGAAAGAGTTCAGGCAAAAGCTGCTAAAACAGCCATATTTTTGCCTCGGGCATTACGCGGAGCTGCTCTATGTGGGCCGTTATTCGCTGCCCAAAAAACTGTATCCGGATTTCGCGGGCGATTGCAAGAGCGTGATGACAAGCTACGGCGAAAAACTGCTGGGCGACATCACCTGGTTCACCAAAAAATTCGACTACAGAAACGAAAACGAACCCTGGGGCGACTCGAAGGACGCAGTCGAGAGGGCGCTGAAATTTTTGGCGGGCGAAGGGTAGTTGTCAGGAAGGCGGCTCGTTCAACTGCAGGCACAGCATCATCAAAGAGTCGCCCATGTGGATGTTTTGCGCCTTTACGCCGGGTTTCTCGATTCGGAGTTCCATGTTTGAAAAATTCCAGAAGCCTTTTACCCCCGCCTCGGCGAACATATCGGCCACGGGCTTTGTTTCGTCCTTTGGCAGGGTCAGAACCGCTATATCAACTTTGGTTTCACGGCAGTAGGCGGCCGCGTCTTTTATGTCCATGACGGTGAATTCGGCGATTTTTTTGCCTATCACCTTGGGGTTTATGTCAAACAAGCCGAGAAGGGCCACGCCGCGCTTGGAGAATATTCCGCTTTTGGAGAGGGTGGTGCCGAGATTTCCCGCCCCGGCGATGACCGCCGAAAAGCCGCGCCTCACGCCGAGTATGCGCCCTATTTCCTCGTGGAGCTGTTCTATGTTGTAGCCGTAACCCTGCTGCCCGAACCCGCCGAAACAGTTGAGATCCTGGCGTATCTGCGAGGCGGTCACGGACATAAGTTCGGATAACTCTCCCGAAGATATCTTGGTCTTTTCGTTTTTGAGCAGATCGGACAGATATCGGTAATATCTCGGCAGGCGGTTTTTCACGGCTGGCGATATCTGTTTTGGCGTTTCGTTGTGATTTCGCGTCATATTTATAAATAATCCTTATATCATTAATTTACTGCCGACCAAATCGTCTGTTTCACATAATCGCCGAACTGCTCGCAGGTCGCGCCCGTTTCGCGGTTGGTCATCACGAGCTTTTTTTCCTCGATTGTGCAGATGTCGAGCGCGCGCTCGAGTTTAGCGGCCTGTGCCTTGTACCCTATATGCTCCAAAAGCAGGCATGAGGCCCTTAGCATCGAGCAGGGGTTTGCGTATTTCGCCCTGCCTTCCTTGATCATGCGCGGGGCCGTGCCGTGTATCGCCTCGAACATCGCGTATTTCTTGCCGATGTTCGCCGAGCCCGCAGTGCCCACGCCGCCCTGAATCGCCGCCGCCTCGTCTGTGAGTATGTCTCCGTACAGGTTGGGCAGAATAAAGACCTTGAAGTCGCGCCGGCGGCTTTCGTTGATCAGATCCGCAGTCATGATGTCCACAATCCAATCCGTGGTCTTTATATCCGGATATTCTTTTGCCATATCCTGGCAGATGTTCAGGAATTTGCCGTCTGTGGCCTTGATCACGTTCGCTTTTGTCACGATGGTCACGTGGTCTTTGTTGTTGTTCTTCGAGAATTCATACGCCAGCCTCGCGATCCTTTTTGTGCCCTCGGTGGTGGTCACGGTGAAATCCACGGACAGATCGTCGCTCACTTTCACGCCCTGGCTGCCCACCGCATATGCACCTTCGGTGTTCTCCCTGAAAAAAGTCCAGTCGATCCCCAAGCCGGGCACCTTCACCGGGCGCACGTTGGCGAACAGGTCGAGCGCCTTGCGCATGGAGACGTTCGCGCTCTCGATGTTGGGCCTGCCGTCGCCCGCCTGCGGGGTCTCGGTTGGGGCTTTCAGTATGACATGGCAGCCCTTGAGCTGCTCGAGCACATCATCGGGTATCGATTTGTTTTTTTCGATCCTGTTTTCGAGCGTCAGCCCCTCTATCGTCCTGAATTCGACTCTGCCGGATTTTTCCTCGTCCGACAGCAAAAATTTTAGCACATCCCGGGAAACCGAGCTTATCATCGGGCCGATTCCGTCGCCTCCGCAGACTCCTATGATGATTTTGCCGAGTTTCGCGTAATCCGTAAAATCCCCCGCAGCGTTTATTTCATCGACGCGCTCGAGCTGCGAATGCAGAAGGGCGGCGAATTTTTCGGCGGCAGCTGCCACCGTTTTGTTTCTTTCTTCGCTGTTTTTGGTCATTTTTATGTCTCCTTATTTATGTTTGTTGCCAGTCCGCCGAGGCGAACGCATTCTGGCCCAGGCCCGCCGCATTGCCCGCTTTCAGCTCATAAAAGCCCTGCGCGGCGATCATCGCGGCGTTGTCCCCGCAGTATTTTTTGTCCGGGATGCATAAATCCACGTTTAGCTCCCCGCACAGATCTTTCAGGGCTTCCCTGATGTGCCCGTTGGCCAAAACCCCTCCCGCGCAAACCAGGGTTTTATGCCCGGTGAGCTCCAGCGCGCGTTTTATCCTCGATACGATGGACAAAACGACGTTTTCGGTGAACGAGGCCGCTATGTCGCATTTGTCGCTTTCGGAGAGCTCGCCGTTTTTTTGCTTTATGGAATTTATATGGTTTACAAGATATGTCTTCACTCCCGAAAAAGAGAAGTCGAGCTCGCTCCCGGCAACTTTGGCAAGCGGGATCTTCACGCTGTTTTTTTTGCCGGATGCGGCGTATTTTTCTATCGCGGCTCCGCCGGGATAGCCAAACCCCATCGCCCTCGCCGTTTTGTCGAATGCTTCGCCCGCCGCGTCGTCGCGGGTCATCGCGACAAGCTTGAATTTCGTATAATCCAAAACTTCGATGATCGAGGTGTGCCCGCCCGAGGCCACAAAGGCCAAAAACGGCGGCTTGAGGCTACCGTGCTCCAGATAGGCGGCGGCCACATGGCCTTTTATGTGGTTCACGGGGACGAAGGGCAGCTTTTGGGCGTAGGCCAGCGCCTTGCCGAAATTGAGCCCCACCAGAAGCGCCCCGATCAGCCCCGGGGCATAGGCGGCGGCCACCGCTCCGATGTCGGAGAGGGATGCCCCGGCCTCTTTTAGGGCGCTCTCGCAGAGCGGGTAAATCGCCTCGGTGTGCGCCCGGGAGGCGATTTCGGGCACGACCCCGCCGTATTTTGCGTGGATATCCGCCTGCGACAAAACTATATTCGACAACGCCAGGGAGCCGTCCGAAACCACGGCGGCCGAGGTTTCGTCGCATGAAGATTCTATGCCCAGCACCAACATAAGCAAATTCCCCTTTGCATACATTATACACGATGCAAAGCTTTATTACAACAAAAAAAATTATATTGTCAAAAAATTAACAATTATTCGAATAATTTCGAAAAACCGGGTCAAATTTGCCGAAAGAAATAATCTTTGAAACATATTGACAAACGCCGCAAATGGTGGTACAATGGGCGCACGAGGTGATAATTTGGTGAATGCGGGCGCGAGCGGAGCGATCCCAAGATACGATTTCGGACGAATGAATGCGCATGCCAACTTATATTACGAGGAAATACGCAACCGGGAATCGGACATTGCGGCGATTGCTAAAAATACAGGTTTTTCCGCTGACGACATAGGGAAAATAAAACGGCATATATTCATAGATGCCCATGATTTAGGGGCGGAAGTGCCGCTGCGGTTTACACCTGATTATGATATGGCGGTATCATGGCAAAGGTTAATAGACGGAAATGACATCAGGGAAATGGATATTGTTTTATTAAAACACGAACTATATGAAGTCAAGCTGATGGCGCAAGGATATGATTACGCCACGGCGCACGACATGACAGATATGCTATATAATTACACACAATACACAAAAGAATTGGATGCAAAGGAGGGAATTTTTTGAATAAACTTGAACTCAAGGAAGCCACGCGGGAATATGTCGTATATTTATACCGACCGGAGGGGAAAGGGACATATGGAGAGATTCGCATGAATTTGAGCGATGACGAAGCCTCCATCGTTTCACGCTCCGACGAGGATAATTCGGGCAAATACGCTTTTAAAGCCGCCATCGCGGTAAAAGATTGCGTAAATCGAAAAAATTTGCCGATGGAGTTTACGCAGGCATGGATATGAGCCGAACCCAACATTTTTAAAGTGGTCATTTTGACCATTTTCCAAATGTTCTGAACTTTTGTTTTATTTCGCCCTATAGCCTCATGCTCATCAGGATCGCGTCCTCTTTTGGCTTAGAGTAATAGTTTTTCCTGAACCCGTCGGGCGAAAAGCCCAACTTTTCATACAGCCCGAGCGCATCTTTGTTCGATGGCCTGACCTCCAAGAGCAGGCGTTCGGCTTTTTCGGCTTTCGCGTATTCGAACAGCGCGCCAAACAGCCCGGTCGCGATTTTTTTGCGGCGGCCTGATTTTTTCACTGCTATGTTTTGTATCTCGATATCGGGGGGGATTCGCTGCGCGATCAGGTATCCTGCGACTTCGCGATCTTCGAGGGCGGCGAAGCCGACGGCGAAAGGACTGCCCAAGATTTCAAAAAAAGACTGCCTGCTCCACGGGTCGCCGAAACTCTCGTTTTCGATCTCGCATACGGCGTCTATATGATCAAGCGACAAAGGCAAAATCTCGGCCATGCTCATACGCTTTCCCCCGTCAGGGATCCGATTATGGTATCGACGGATTTTTTTATGCCCTCAAAGCATCTCTCATACACATCGAGGTTGCCCCCATACGGGTCGCCTATATTTTCCGGCATGCAAAATATCCTGTCCGCAAATTCGGGAAACCGCTGCTTGAGCGCCGCCTCGTGGTGGGCCGTCATGCCGTAGACGAGATCGCAGGCCCCTATGATGTCCCCGTCGGCCTGAGCCGACCTGTGCGCTTCGCCCGCGATATTTCTTGCGGCCAGAACCTTGATCGCGTTGGAGGACATCGGGGCGCCCGCATTCGCGCAAAGCCCGCACGATGAGGCCGTGATGCCGGTTTTGCCGGTTTTTTTTATTTCGCTGTTGAAGTAATGCTGGGCCATAGGCGACCTGCACGTGTTGCCCGTGCACACAAACAAAACTTTTTTTGCATTATCCATATCCATATATATCCCGCCAATCGATTGTTTTACAGATATTATACACGATTTTCGCCTTTATTGCAACAAAAAAGAGCCAGATTTGCCCGATATATTAAATGAAGCGCATTTCCGACCCAACCCTGTCGGCAAATACAGCCGGTTTTCACAAAAGCAACACACCCACTTGACATTCTTGTTCGTATATATTATAATAATTACGATCATAATATCATGCAGGAGGTGACGGCGATGGAAGCGGCGAAACAATTTTGCGCGCTAATGAAAGAGCGCGGAGGTTACCTGACGATGCGGGAGGCGCGGGAGAACGGAATAACAAACAAAACCATGCAGCGAATGGCGGACTGCGGGCTGATCGAGCGTGTCGCATATGGACTGTATGCTTGCACTGACATTTTCCCCGATCCATTCTTCGTCGCGCAGTACCGTTGTCCGAAGGGTGTCTTTTCAAACGAGACGGCTTTGTTCCTGCACGATCTCAGCGACCGTGACCCGCTCCGGTTGATGATGACGATTCCGTCAGGCTGGAACTCGCAACTATTAAAGGACGACAGTTTCCTCTTTTTTTACAGCAGCCCGAAGAAGATGAGGCTTGGCGTTTGCGAAACCGAAACCGCGTCCGGCATGAAAGTAAGGGTCTACGACGCAGAGCGGACGCTCTGCGACTGTTTGAAGAATATCGACAGGCTGGATCGTGATTTGGTTCTCACGGCGCTGAAACGATATATCAAAGGCGGGGAACGGGACAGCGCGAAGCTGTTGGAATATGCGACAGCCTTGAAAATCCGCGACATGGTCTACAGGTATTTGGAGGTGCTGGTATGAGGTTCACGAGCGCGACTCAGTTGAAAGACTGGATCAAAAACAAATCGAAGCAGACCGGTGCGCCGGCTAATGTGCTTCTGCAGACCTATATGATGGAACGCCTGCTGGAACGATTGTCGCTCTCGTCCTACCGGGACAACCTTATCCTCAAAGGCGGTTTCCTGATCGCTGCGATGGTGGGTATAAACCGGCGCACAACAATGGATATGGACGCGACGGTGAAAGGTCTGCCGGTCAGCCGCGAAGAAATTACGGACATCTTGAACGAGATCATTGGGCTCGACGCGGATGACGGGGTCAGCTTTGAGATTCAAAACATCAAAAACATTCATGACATAGGCGAGTACGATGATTTCCGCGTGTCGATCCGGGTGGTCTTTTATACCATCCGCGTCAACATGAAGATCGACTTCACCACAGGGGACGCTATCATCCCCCGTGAGATTGAATACCTGTACAGGCTGATGTTCGAGGATCGGACGATCCCTGTCATGGCCTACAACCTCTATACTATACTCGCGGAAAAAATCGAGACCATACTCTCGCGCAACGTGACAAATTCGCGGGGCCGTGATTTTTACGACGCTTATATACTGTTGTCGATAAATAGGGACACGCTCTCGCGTGAGGAACTGCTTAACGCGCTCCGGGTCAAGGCGGAGGAGCGGGACAGCATTGCAGCGGTCGAGAACCACGACAAACACTTGAGGGACATAGGTGACAGCCCGGAGATCGCAAAGATATGGGCCGGCTATGTCAGGAGCTATCCTTACGTGAAAGGGATCGCCATGCCGGACATCCTCGCGCTGATCGCTTGGGTGTTCGAGGGCTGACTTTTGCGCATTTGCGGAGATGTTTTCGAAGGAACCGGACGAGATAGCGAACGGCGATTATCTTTACTGCGGTTCGTGCGCCGAAAGCGCGGGGGAACATCGCGAATTGATCGAGAGGCACATCAAAAGGAATTTCAGGCACGAGTGGCTCTGCGGCGGGGCAAACCCGTTTTTCTATGAGCCTTGCATGCTCGATCTGCCGGAATTCGCCCAAGAGGGGGACATGGATCTGAAATTCGAGGAAACGATCGGCGAACTCGCGCGCGAGGGCAAGCCATTCGTCCTCCGCAAGCCGGAGCAGGGATGTATCTCGGCCATGGGCGGCAGATAAACTAATTTGCAACAAAAATTAAAAAAAACGCTTGACAAGACAAAATTATTGTGGTATAATAGGCCACGTGATATAAAAAGAAGCAGAACGTCTCCGTTCTCACCATAGGCTTTTCGATTGGGTTTTATGGTCGATATCTTCATTAAGATGCGCATTGCGTTTTTTTGTGCGCGTTTGCCGGGGCGGGGAATTTTGTTTTTCGCTCTCTTTTTTCGCGGTATATTTTTTAAACATTTTTGGAGGTGTTTATACATCGGCACGAAAGATCTTTCCGTCAACAACGAAATCAAAGCGCCCCAAGTGAGGGTCATCGACGATTTGGGCAACCAGGTCGGGGTGTTGAAAACAAGGGACGCGCTGGACATGGCGCTTGAAAAAGGGCTGGATTTGGTGGAAATCGCACCGACGGCCCAAGTCCCCGTGTGCAGGATTATGGATTACGGCAAGTATAAGTTCGAGAAGGCCAAAAAAAACAAAGAGGCCAAAAAAAAGCAAAAACAGGTGATCGTGGAAACCAAGGAGACGCAGCTCTCCTGGAACATCGACGTCCACGATTTCAACACGAGGCTCAGCCAGACAAAAAAATTCATCGAGGCGGGCAACAAAGTGAAGGTTTCGCTCGAGCTCAACAGGGGCAGGGAAATGGCCCATATGGAGCTCGGCTACCAGATGCTCGAAAAATTCGAGCAGGCCTGCGAGGATTTTAGCGTGGTGGAAAAGAGGCCGGTGCGCGAGGGGCGGCGCATATCGATGTTCATAGCCCCCAAAAAAGCGAAAGTTGACGAAAAGCCGAACAAGCCCGCCAAAGAAGATTCGGGTTCCGGCGGTGAAAAAGAAATCGATAGCTAACATATTGCCAACAAAATTACAGAAGGGATTGATAGAAATGGGCAACAAAATGAAAACCCATAAAGCCACGGCGAAGCGTTTTTCGATGACCAAAACAGGAAAGGCAAAATATTCCCGCCAGAACAGACGCCATCAGGTCAACCTCAAAGACAACAAAAGAATGAGGCATCTCAAAAGGGGCGCGTATCTGCATGAATCCAACTTGGGTGCCATAAAAAAACTGCTGCCCTACGTGTAACGAAATCGGTAAGTGTAGGGCAAGCCGTTTTTCGCGATATTTCAAGATTATAATCAATTTTAGGAGGATAATTTCATGGCAAGGGTAAAAGGCGCGATCATGACGCGCAAAAGAAGAAACAAGGTCTTAAAGGCGGCCAAAGGTTATTGGGGAGCGAAATCGAAGCATTTCAAAATGGCCAAACAGGCGGTCATGAAGAGCGGGAACTACGCCTATGTGGGCAGAAAACAGAAAAAAAGGGAATTCCGGGCTTTGTGGATAACCCGGATATCCGCCCAAGCGAGGGCAAACGGCACAAATTACTCGAAATTTATGAACGGGCTGAAGAAAGCCGGCGTGACGCTGAACAGAAAGATGCTTTCGGAGATCGCCGTATCGGACAAAGCCGCCTTTGCCGCATTAGCCGAAAAAGCGAAAGGGCCTTTTTAACAATTCATTGAGAAAGGAACGTCGGATAAGTAAATGGCTGAAAATAAAGACGCGGCGCTCACCTATAAAAACAAGCCCCTTGTGCGCAAGGACAATGTGATCTGTTTCGGCGACGCGAAAACCGACAAATATGTCATGACCCTGACCATAAAGGAAACCAGGGAAGAAAAAGGGCATGAAATCGCCACGAAGGTTCTGATATTGATCCAGAGCTCCGACAGCCTCGCGCAGGAAATCGTCAAATTCGGGGAAAAAGACTCGCTGTACGAGGCTTTTGAAACGGGGGAAATATGGCTGGACAGTTTTTTGAAAGGGTGAGCTTATGGCCGACAAAAAAAAATTTTTGCGGGCGTTGTTTTTTTTGATTCTGGCCGCCGCGCTTTTGTGCGCAACCGTTTCATCGTGCGCTCTCGGAGAAAAGCCCGCGATGAGTTTGAGCTACGGGAAAATCGGGGAAACGGTTTCCCCGGAAATATACGGCTATTATCTGAGCTATGCCAAAACAAGGATGCTGTACAGTTACTACCAGACCGCATACGGCGCTTCGATGCCCGATGACCCCACGGGATTTTCCGACATCCCGGAGCTTTGGCCCCAGTTTGTATCCGAGCTTGCCACTTACGGCTCCATCGTGAAAAGGCAGGCCGAATCGTCGCTTAAACAGCTGCTGGCCATCTCGGTGTACTGCAGGGAGAACGGCATAGAGCTTTCAAAGGGGGATCTCGGCGACATAGACGCCGCAATAGATGAGATAGTGAAATTGTATTACAATAACTCAAAATCCTCGTTCAACAAAAATTTGAAAAGATTCGGCATAAACGATAAAATCTACAAAGAAATAAAAAAATACGAAGCGCTCACCGGGCTGTTCGGCAAGGACTTGTTCGACTCCGAGACAGGCAAAAGAAAAATCACCGAAGACATGATAAACATGGTCTATGAGGATAGCTGCGCGAGAGTGAAGCACATACTCATACTCTACAGCCCCGGCACCTACGGCCCGGACGGCAGCCCCGAAAAATTTTCCGACGAGGAAATGGCCGAAAGGCGGCAAAAAGTCGAGGATATATACGGCCGCATAGCGGGCGGGGAGGATTTCGACGGTTTTCTTGCGGAATCCGAAGACCCGGGCTCCGCCGCGTACCCCGACGGGTACACGATAAGCGAAAGCACAAATTTCATGCCGGAGTTTGTGGCGGCGGCATTCGATATGCAAGTGGGCGAAGTGAGGAAAGTGGAGACTTCCTACGGAATGCACATCATGAAAAGATACGGGCTGCTTCCCGCAAGGGACTCAATCGACTTGGACAACAGCGTCCCGTGGAGAAACGTCATGCTCACCGAGCTGCAAACTTATCTGATGGACGACGTGCTGAAGCAGTATATGGAAAAAATAGAAATAAACACGGAGGAAACAAGAAAATTCAACGTGTCGAAAATAGAAATCATGTTCGACTGCTTGGAGCTGTGGTAAAATATGGACGTGAAAAAAACGCTTTTGAACTTTAAAAACGGCGACATATCGATAGACGAGGCGGCAAACGAGCTCAGATACATGCCAATCGAGGATTTGCAATATGCCGTCATAGACTACAACAGGGAGCTTCGGGCCGGATGCCCCGAGGTGATATACGGCGAGGGCAAAAGCTTAGGGCAAATAAGGGGCATCGTTTCCAACATGAAAAGAAACGGCGCCGAAAACATCTTGATCACCAGAACCGGCGAAGAGGCGCATTTGGCCGTAAAGGAAATATATCCGAATGCAAAATACCATCCCATCTGCGGGATTGTGACGGCGCTTGGCAATCCCTTTCCGAAAAACAAAGGGCTGATCGCGGTTTTTTCGGCCGGCACCGTGGATGTGCCGGTTTGCGAAGAGGCGGCGATCACTGCGGAATTTTTGGGAAACGATGTGGAGAGGGTGTACGACGTTGGGGTCGCGGGGCTGCACCGGCTGCTCTCGCGGCTCGACAAGATAAAGGCGGCGAATGTGATCATCGCGGTGGCCGGAATGGAGGGGGCTCTGGCCAGCGTGGTCGGGGGGCTCACCGACAAGCCGGTGATAGCGGTGCCCACGAGCGCGGGCTACGGCGCGAACTTAGGCGGGCTGGCGGCGCTTTTGACCATGCTGAACTCGTGCGCGAGCGGAGTCGGGGTGGTCAACATAGACAACGGATTCGGGGCCGGATACTTGGCCAACAACATAAACAAGCTGAGCGGGTGCAATGAACAAAAACAAAAATAAAGACAAGCCGCGCGCAAAGACGCAATCAAAAAAACAAATAGAGCAGGCCGCCCAAAAGCTCGCAAGACCCGAAGTCGAAAGTTTGGGCTATGAGATCTGGGATCTCGAATACTACAACGACGGAGCCGAATGGCTGCTTGAAATCACCATCGAAAATCCGGCGGGCGCCCCGATATCCTTTGAGGACTGCGAGAAGGTGACGCATGCGGTCGGCCCGGCACTCGACAAAGCGGACCCGATCGAAGGAAGCTATTGCCTCGCGGTGGGCTCGCCCGGACTGAACAGGGAACTCAAAAATGAAAACCATCTGACCAAATACATAAACAAAGAGGTCGCAGTCAAACTCTTCGCCAATAACGAGGCCGTAGGCGGCAAGAGCTTTGAAGCGGTATTGAAAGAAGCCGGCGGCCCCGAAAAGGATTTTGTGTTTGAGCTGCCCGGAGGGGCAAAGCTCGAAGCGGCAAAAAAAGAAATCGCGCATATTTATGCGCGCGACGCATAACGAATCAACAGATCAACAGATCGATGGAGGAGCAAATAATAATGAACGCCGAATTTTTCGCCGCGCTTGACGCGCTCCAGGAGGAGACGGGGATATCAAAGCAGTATATGCTGGAAAAGATAGAGACCGCGCTTCTCACCGCCTTCAAGCGCGACAGCAGCAACACCAATGTGAAAGTCCACCTGAACGAAGAAAAAAAGGAAATGAAAGTGTTTCAGCTGAAAGAAGTGGTCGAAACGGTGGAGAACCCCGCCCTGCAGATAGATCTGGAGGGGGCGCAGAAGATAAGCCGCAGATATACCATAGGATCCGTGGCCGAAGTGGAGTTCAAGCCAAAGGATTTCGGCAGGATATCCGCGCAGACCGCCAAGCAGGTGATAATCCAGGGGATAAGGGAGGCCGAGCGCGGACTTCTGATAAAGGAATACGAGAGCAAAAAAGAAGAGCTCATTTCGGCATCCGTGTATAAA
>Ga0082212_10010166_pt1 | contig 12079 bp, 10 predicted proteins | sample TergutNt197P3_FD_71548 | JGI IMG/M metagenome (GOLD analysis project Ga0082212, IMG submission 71548) | Neocapritermes taracua P3 segment gut microbial communities from Petit-Saut dam, French Guiana - Nt197 P3 | ecosystem: Host-associated > Arthropoda: Insects > Digestive system > Gut ... | reverse complement strand
TTGTCGCACAATCCTCTAGTTGCAATGCTTTGCCTAAACTGACTTATTAACACAGACGATTAGCATTACGGCATTTTACGGATGATTGTGTTAATAGAGTGTTAATCGTTGAAATATAACAGGCGCAAAAGATATGAGGCATGAATAAACTATCCCCTACTCATCAAACATTGGCGAAAGAACTTACAGATTGCATCAAGTATAGGATAGGAGCGGCAACACCTGATGAGCAAAATATCCATCCGGTTTTTCGATGATAATGAAGTTCGCGCTGTTTGGGACGATGAGGGTTCTAAATGGTGGTTCTCCGTCGTTGATATTGTCGGAGTGTTGAGCCAGAGCGCGGATTCGCGGAACTACTGGTATGTACTGAAAAGCCGCTTGAAAAGAGCTGGAAGTGAAGTCCTTACAAATTGTGAGGGGTTTAAACTCATGGCTCCTGATGGCAAGCGAAGGTTGACAGATTGCTTTGGTGCAATCGACGGTAAGAGCAGTCAAAGGCTTGCGCACTATTTGACAGCTCTTCGCTCAATAAATCCGCTTTTTCGCTCACAGCTGACAGATTGTCAAGCACAGCTGGCAGAATTACCAAGTGTGGTTGGCAGATTTGCAACTGCTGATTCAGCTATAATGATGGCAAAACTTTTAGCAGAAAGGAGTGCCATTTTAATGAACATTGCTGACAGAATCCACCATTTACGAAAGACAAAAGGAATTTCCCAGGAGGAACTCGCGGACAAAATCGGGGTGTCCCGGCAATCGGTATCCAAATGGGAGAGTGAGCAAAGTGTCCCTGATATTGACAAGATAATCATTATGAGTGATTATTTTGAAGTAACGACTGACTATATCCTGAAAGGGATAGAGAATGAAAAACAGGCGCATGAAAAGCCGATGAATGCGAATGTATTTGTGTCAGGCGCTACTTTTTGGAGCTTTGTCGGATTGATTGTGGCAAGCGCGGTCTGGTATGAAAAACAAGCCGTAATTGCCGTTGTCCTTGGCCTGATTTTCATGGCAATGGGCTGTTTGCTTTTCGGCATCGGTTACTCCAACTCAAACCTAAATAAACAAAAAGCAAAACGCAATTTTTGGCTGATAAACATTTGGCCCCTGGTTTTTCTCCCCTTATCTCTCGTTTACAATTTGATGCTTACAGGCGTTGCCGCGCCATATCCCGCCATCATTGGCAATCATGTAATTGCGTTTCCCATTTTTTGGCTGATATATATCGCGGCCTGCCTCGTCGTAGTTTTTGCCCAAACCAGGCGAGTGGGCGGAAGCCCTCACTAGTATAGCGTAAATTAAGTTGTAAACCGTTATGTCATTGCGAGGAACGTAGTGACGAAGCAATCCAGATTGCGATTACTGGATTGCTTCGCTAACGCTCGTAATGACGTTAACATTTCGCTATACTAGCAATATTTATCAGCGTTGCCAGCGCGAAGCTGCTAATATTGCTAGTGAAACAGTATAATGCAAATAAAAAATTTTGCAGATTTATTTGCCATGCAAACAGTTAAAAGAAAAGGAGCCTTAAAAATGATGTCAACCAAAATGAAATTTTTCACGAAAATAACAATCGCCCATGTTTTTACTTATCTGCTATGCGGCACAATTTTCATGATGCTTCTTGATTATTCTGAGCATATAGAGCTGCTCGGCATGAAAAGCATGGACGAAATCAGCCCTTCCATGATTGTGATTGCCCAAATCGTCAGGGGCATCTTGTTTGGATTCGTAATCTGGTGGGTTAAGGACAGCATTATCGGCAAAAAGCTGGCATGGATGAAGCTATGGCTTGTTCTTGTCATTGTTGGAATCATAAACACCTACGGGCCTGCCCACGGCTCAATCGAAGGGATGCTCTATCTTGATCTTACCCGTTTCGGTGATGTGCCCGCACATATGAACCTCAGTATCATTGAGGTGCTGGCGCAGCCATTGTTATTTAGCATAATTGTAACATTTCAAAGGAAGAAAAATCAGGCCTAAAAATCGGTTCGCGGTCATATACTGCATAATAATGCCATTATGATACGAACAGGAGGGCAGCAAATTTGAATGACAATCCCCAAAAACCGGGCGGGCAGACCGAAACCGGCCGGCCGGACTTTAGAAGAGGCAATACGGTGAAAGACTGGTGGCCTAATTTACTGGACATCAGCATTTTAGGCCTGAATTCCAATTTAGTCAACCCGTATTCCCCTTGCTTTAATTATGCCAAAGAATTTGAAGAACTCGATCTGCTTGCGGTAAGAAATGACCTTTTTGCGATGATGAAAAATTCACAGGAATGGTGGCCGGCCGATTACGGAAATTATGGGCCGTTTTTGATCCGCATGGCATGGCATAGCGTCGGCACATACCGTACCCTGGATGGGCGCGGCGGCGGCCGGTACGGCACTTTGCGGTTCCCGCCCCTCAGCAGTTGGCCGGACAATGTGAATCTGGACAAAGCAAGGCGGCTTTTATGGCCGGTCAAAAAGAAATATGGCAAAAAACTCTCATGGGCCGACCTGATGGTTTTTACCGGCAATTGCGCGATGGAGTTAATGGGCTTTCAGACCATCGGTTTCGCGGGCGGACGCGAGGATGTGTGGGAGCCGCAAACAGATACTTACTGGGGTTCGGAGACAAAGTGGCTGGGCGATGACGAAAGAAAAATCGACGGCCAGCTTGAAAAACCGCTTGCCGCTACGCAAATGGGACTTATTTATGTAAACCCCGAAGGCCCTGACGGGCAGCCTGACCCACTGGGGTCGGCGAAAGATGTCCGGACGGCTTTCGACCGGATGGCGATGGATGACGAGGAAACCGTGGCGCTGATTGCCGGCGGGCATACCTTCGGGAAAACGCACGGAGCCGCGCCGGCGACCTATCTGGGGCCGCCGCCGGAAGCTGCGCCGATTGAACAGCAGAACCTGGGCTGGAAAAACAGCTTTGGCACCGGCAATGGCGATGACACGATTGGCAGCGGGCTTGAAGGCGCGTGGAAAGCCCATCCGGCCACCTTTGACATGGGTTATTTACGGACATTGCTGACATACGATTTTGAGCTGTCAAAAAGTCCGGCCGGGGCGTATATCTGGCTGGCCAAAGACGTTGCCCCGGAAGACATGGTTCAGGACGCGCATATTCCCGGAAAATTCCACCGCCCGATGATGACCACCGGCGACCTTGGCTTAAAATTCGACCCGGCGTATAAAAAAATCGCCGAGGATTATTACCAAAATCCAGAAAAATTCATGAAAGCATTTGCCGATGCCTGGTTTAAGCTCACCCACCGGGATATGGGGCCGCCGTCCCGTTACCTTGGGGCGGAAGTGCCGGATGAAACCTTTTTGTGGCAAGACCCGATCCCTAAGCAAAGCGGGTACCTGATCAACGATGAAGATATCAGGGCATTAAAATGTGTCATTGCCGAGTCCGGCCTGACCGTATCGGAAATGGTCAGCACCGCGTGGGCAAGCGCCTCTACATTCAGGGGTTCCGACTTTAGAGGCGGGGCAAATGGCGCCCGCATCCGGCTGGAGCCGCAGATTTCGTGGGAAATAAACCAGCCCAAGCGGTTAAGGCCGATTCTGCAAAAATACGAACAGATGCAAAGAACATTCAGCCAAGGCGGAAAATACGTTTCACTTGCCGACTTAATCATTCTCGGCGGGGCGGCCGGAATCGAAAAAGCGGCAAAAAAAGCGGGCGCGGATATCCACGTTCCCTTTTTGCCGGGCCGGATGGATGCCTCACAGCAAGAAACCGATATTGCCGGAATGGAAGTGCTGGAACCGATTTTTGACGGTTTCCGAAATTATCTTAAAAAAGATTTTTCCGCCCTGCCGGAAGAATTGCTGGTTGACAAGGCTCAGTTGCTTACCCTAACTGCGCCGGAAATGACAGTGCTGCTTGGTGGGCTGCGCGTCCTTGGCAACAATTACGGCAACTCGCCGCATGGTGTATTTACCCATCGCCCGGAAACCCTGACGAATGATTTTTTCATCAACCTGCTGGATATGGGGACCGAATGGAAAACGACCCCTTCGGCTAATTTATTCCACGGAATGGATCGGAAAACCGGCCAGCTCAAATGGCTTGCCACCCGGGTTGACCTGATTTTCGGCTCCCATGCCCAGCTAAGGGCCTACTCGGAGGTATATGCAAGCAATGATGCCAAAGATAAATTTTTGCGGGACTTCGTTTCGACGTGGAACAAGGTCATGAATGCTGACCGTTTCGATGTGAAAAGACATTGCAACGAAAGGCACTGCAATGAAATAAATTGTAACGAAAGGCACTGCAATGAAATAAATTGCAACGAAAGGCACTGCAACGAAATGAATTGCAATGAAAGACACGGCAATGAAAGGCAGTAAAGTCAAAAAAATGCTTTATGTTGCGCTGGGTTTTATTTGCCTGGCACTGGGTGCGGCAGGCGTGGTTTTGCCACTCCTGCCAACCACCCCGCTTATTTTGCTGGCGGCATTTTGTTTTGCTTCCGGGAATAAAAAATTAGAAGCATGGCTGCTCCGCAGCCGCCTGTTCGGGCCATTTATTGAAAATTACCGTACCGGGCAGGGCATCAGCAAGCGGCGTAAAGCCGTGACAATTGCTTACTTATGGGTTGGTTTGGTTGCGTCGATGCTTATTATCAGGACAACAGCCATCTATCTTATTTTGAGCATGATCGGAATCGGCGTGACGATTCATTTGCTGATGCTGAAAACGAAGATGTAAATCCCACAACTTGCATTTTATGCCCCTCAATGCTAAAATGTATAAAAAGCGAGAGGAGCAAGACCCAATGCCCGAATTGCCCGACTTAGAAGTTTTCAAGAAAAATGTTTATGATCAGTTATCATCAAAGAAACTGGCCGGCGTAGAAATATTTAATATTAATAAAGTAATGGTTGCAACGAAAACCTTGGCGGACGCGCTTAGCGGCAAAGAACTATTGCGGATCGACCGGCTCGGAAAAGAGCTGATTTTTGACTTTGGCGATCAAATTTATCTGACCGCACACTTGATGTTAAGCGGAAGAATGTCAATAGTGCCGGAAACAGAAATTGATACAATCAATAAAATGAAGCACAAGATATTCGCACTCAGCTTTGCGCGAGAAACGCTTGTTTTCAGCGATGTTGGCGCTCTTTGCACGATAAAATATAAGCCGCCCCTGACGAAGACCCCGGATGCTTTCGCCGATACTTTTACATGGGAATATTTTCTAAAAACCGCGAAAAAGAAAGCGATGACGAACGTAAAGGCATTTTTGATTGACCAAAAAATCGTCAAGGGAATCGGAAACGCCTATGCGGATGAGATTCTATGGGATGCCCGTATTTCGCCGCGGACCTTGGTGGGGAAAATACCGGAGGAAAACCTAAAAACCCTTTATCATTCAATCGGCTCTGTTTTGCGCGATGCCGTTATTCAAATCAAGCGCATTTCGCCGGATATCATCGCGGGAGAAGAGCGCAGCTTTCTGAAAGTCCATAACAAAAAACTAAAGGAAACGATAACCGGATATCCGATTCTTGTCGAAAGGATTGCTTCCAAAACGACTTATTATACGAAAGAGCAGACGGTGTTTTATTGAAACATCAAAATTTATCTGTATCTTGAACAACAGTAACTTCTATCTTGTCACTGTAAAATTTCGCAAAAGGATTTTTGATTATTTTCCCTGCTTTAAGCGCTGTTTTTAACTCTATAAATCCTTGCGGAGTATATTCAAAATTCGGCATTTCGACTATTTCGATTTTTTCCATTTCAACTACCTCCATCATATTCATACTTATTATACCGCATAACTCTATAAAAGTGAAAATAAAAGAATGACATTTCACCATTGACAAACACCCCAAAAAGATTTATGGTATAAACAGCAACACATCAATCTTAACAACATCATAGCGGAGGTTATACACTGAAATGATCGACAGCGGGAAATTACGTTAGAAGCGCATACTAGATAGAGTCCATGACTCTGCCTTAGTATGCCTTTTTGTTTCCCGAAACCGAACATGGAGGTGTATTTTTATGTCCCGAAAAAACCTGGCCGCGAAACCGGCATCATCACCCATCTCGCAACATTTTTTGACCAACCGCAAAATCATTGGCCGCCTGCTTAAATTTACATCGATTACCGGCGCTGACCTGGTGCTGGAAATCGGCACCGGCAAAGGGCATATCACCGGGGCGCTTTCGCGGCAATGTGAAAAAGTGCTGACTTATGAAATCAACCAAAAACTGTTTGCCAATCTGGGAAACCGCCTGCGTGACTATTCGAACATCACGGCTGTTAACGAAGATTTTCTGAAAGCAAAGCTGCCGCAAAAAAGACCCTATAAAGTTTTTGCCAACATCCCCTTTTCCCGGACAACCGAAATCGTCCGCAAATTGACCGACTCAGTCAATTCACCTGATGAAATGTGGCTCATCATGGCAAAGGGGGCGGCGAAAGGGTTTGCCGGCATCCCTTGTGAAAGTGTTTTGTCTGCATCGCTTAAACCGTTCTGGGAGATGAAAATCACCTATTATTTTGACCGCCGCGATTTCCATCCGCCGCCATCGGTTGATGTCGTTATGCTCCATTTCCGTAAAAAAGCAATACCGGATATTCCGACCGGTAATCAAAAAGCTTTTGTTGCTTTTCTGAATAAAGGCTTCCGAAATGGAATCACCGCAATGATGACGAGAAAGCAAATCAATAACGCCCTAAGAAGAGCCGGCCTGAAACAGATTGAGGAATCAGAAACCATGCTTTATGTGCAGTGGTTATGCTTATTTCGAAATGCAAGCCACATCAAATCATTTAGGTAAATATGTCAGCAAATATAACGTAAATTTGACACAAATATATCTGCAAATATATTTAGATGAATATCAAAACAATGATTGACAAATCATTTTTCTTTCCGTATAATTAAAATAACCGGAGCCATATTTTGCGGCATGACTAAAATTTAAAACCAGAACGGAGAAAATCTATGCAAAAAATGAAACCAATCAATGCCTTACAGTTATTCAAATGTCTGGCCGATACCTCGCGTTTGCAGATTCTCGTTTCACTCAGTAAAGAAGATATGTATGTGGAGCGGCTGGCGGAGCGGCTTAATCTTTCATCAGCCACGATATCTAACCACCTAAAGAAGTTAGAAGAAATCGGCGCCGTAAAATCCCGAAAAGAGCAATACTACACGATTTATGCTTTATGCCCTGCTGTTTTTTCGCCCCGCGTCATTGATCTTATCCAGGGCAGTAATACCGACACGGTCGAAGATGAGCGTGATGAAGCCTACCGGCAGAAAATAATTTCGACATTTACCGTGAATGGGAAGATAACAAGGATGCCAGCCCAGCTAAAGAAAAAATTGGTCCTTATTGAAGTAATCAATCAAGCGTTTGAGATGGGAAAACCATACACGGAAAAAGAAATGAATCTCGAAATCGCTAATTTTTACGATGATTTTTGCATGGTGCGGCGTTATTTTGTCGATTACGGCTTATTTCGCCGGGATAACGGCATCTATCATAAACAGCATGAACGAATCGAAGGCGGACACTTATGAAAAAATTCCTCAATCATTTAGATACCATCATCCGCATGATAACCCCGAAGCTAGTCACGATCTTAGTCAACGCAATCAGAGGCGGCACCCGGGTAATATTGCGCTCAACGGTTCAATTGCTGCGGGCTAATATGCTCACCCGCATTTTATCCTGTCTGACGATACTCATAATGGATATCGTGGACCTTTCCCGCAGGCGCATCTCAAAAGTGCAGTTTGCCCGCAATCTCGTTTTGTCCGGCCTATTGATCCTGTTCGGCACCATTGGCTGGAACATCGGCGCCAGATGGTTTGCGATTGAAATTCTCGGCGGTCTGGTTGGCGCCGCGCTCGTGAGCATGGCGTCCAACAGCTTTTTTGACCGGCTAATCGAAATCTTTATTAAAAGCGATAAGCAACGTATGCTTCAAGTGGTCAATGATTGCCTTTCCGACTGCCCGGAAGCGGAGCGGGCGGCCCTTTTGAAGCAAATTTCACCCGGCCAGCTGAAAAAAATGTATGCAAGCGATGACCGGGAAGGTTTTGCCCGCGAAATGATTGATGCGTTAAAGGACAAAGAAAAAGAACCGGCAGCGAAAGAACCGGCAGCGAAAGAACCGGCAGCGAAAGAACCGGCAGCACAAGAACCGGCAGCGAAAGAACCACCAACAAAAGAACCATCAACACCTTGACCAATTCTTGCGACCAAATTAAAATGGCAATATAAAAACGTCGCAACTTTTCAAGGTGTTTCGTAGTATCTGAACTTCTGTATGAAAAGCTATTATGGCTGAACGAGCATACGGCGGCGGTGCCGATTGAGTATATTTGAGGTTAAAAGCAAAAAAAATTACGCATGAAAATCAATGAAGCGAAAATCAATGAAGCGAAAATCAATCAATCCCTGCCGGATTTAATCATCCGTTGGTACCGGAAATATAAGCGTGACCTGCCTTGGCGCGAAAACATCGACCCATACCGGGTCTGGCTTTCCGAAGTCATGTTGCAACAAACAAGGGTAACGACGGTCATTCCCTATTATCACCGTTTTCTGGCAGCGTTTCCGGCGCTTAGTTCCCTGGCCGCCGCCGATGAAGAAAGGCTTTTTAAATTATGGGAAGGCCTCGGCTATTACAGCCGCGCCCGCAATCTGCGGAAAACCGCCGATGTAATTATCCGCGAATACGGAGGGGCGTTCCCCGCATCCTATGACCAAATCCTGAGCCTGCCGGGAATCGGCCCTTATACCGCCGGGGCGATCGCTTCCATCTGCTTCGGCGAACCCGTCCCGGCCATCGATGGCAATGTCCTCCGCGTCCTTACCCGGATCGGGGCGATAAGAGGCGATATTTCCCAAGCCTCTGTAAAAAAGCAAATTCGCGAAGCGCTTATGCAAATCTATCCCCAAGCAAATAGCGGCGATTTTAACCAAGGCCTAATCGAGCTTGGCGCGACTGTCTGTGTGCCGAATGGAAAACCCGGATGCGAAAGATGCCCGGTTAATGAAATCTGCAAAGCATATAAAAATAACACAATAAACCAATTTCCCCAGAAGCGTCCCCCGCAAAAACGAAAACAGAAAAAAATGACCGTCCTGGTGCTGCAATGCAACCAAAATTTTGCCATCTGCAAACGGGACGAAAAAGGCCTGCTTGCCGGATTGTGGGCGTTCCCGAACTGCGCCGGGTGGCTGAATGTGGCCCAAGCAAGAAAGCTGGCGGAAACATGGGGGGCAAAGCCTACTGCGGTAATAAAGAATGCCGATAAAACCCATGTCTTTACGCATATCGAATGGAAAATGCGGTTCCGCCTGATTTTATGCGATGAACAGCCGCCGCAATTCAAGTGGGTGAGCATGGCTGAGCTAAACGAAATGTATGCAATGCCTACGGCGTTCCAGTTGCCGGACGGTTTTATACAATGAAAAGATTTTATCTAAGGCTTCCGCCATTGCGGGCTTCGCCTTGATGTCACCAGTTCAAAGAACTCGCCACTGCTCCGCCCCACACGCAATCTCCCCATCACAAAAGGAGGCCGCCCGGCCTCCTTTTGCATATCTGTTTCATGAATTTCACTTAAATGCCACTACCTGATTCTGATCACTTGCCCGATCCTGATCCGGCCGGGATTTCTGATTTCCGGGTTAAGCGCAAGCAACTGTGCCAGCCTCATTCTATTTCTCAGCGCGATTCTTGATAACGTATCGCCACGGACCACCGTGTAATAATTACTGCCTGCCAGCCGCGTTTGCACGATAGGCAGGTTCGGCCTATTGACTGATACGGTCAAAACGTAATCCGCCCCGCCGGTGATGCCGAACATCGCTTGGCCTCTTTCATTAATTACATAACTGCCAAGATATTCAAAATCGCCGGATGTGTCATTAAAGCGGTAGAGGTTGGCAAATTTCCCGGCATTTTCGGCGCCAAGCGCGTAATGCTGGCCAATCACCATGCCGAAATCCTCATGGCTTGCCATCGGCACCTGGACATTCATAATCGTTCCGGCCAGGATTTCCGCGACCTTAGCGGCCGGGGCATCTACTTTGCCGTCCGCCCGGACTGACAAGTCCATCTTGTCTTGGCCGAAATCATCGGGAATATTGCCGCCGCTGATGCTGAACGTTACGCCTATGCCGGTACGAAGCATGACTGAGCCGGTCGTTCCCTGCAAAGTGTCAAAAATCTTCGCCGGGACGACAATGTCTTTTCCGGTATTCACGACCATGTCAAAACCATTGCCCGATGCATTAACTGCTGCATTTCCGGCGGCACTTCCGGAATTGATTGCGTCTACGTTTCCGGCGGCAACGATATCAAGGTCTTTATGCAAATTGTTGTTGACGGTATTCCATAAGTCAGTTGCCCCCGGCGTATTGCCATAGTTGGCTGGCGGTGGCGGTGTTGAGGGTGCCGGTGCAGATGGTCCATTTGGCCCGGATGCTTCCGGCAAATCGTATCCGGCAGTCATGACTGTATTGCCGCTTTTGATCAGCATGATTTCAATGATCTGGCCGTCAAAGAACTCGATTGTTGCCTTCAGTTCGCCGTCCTTAACTGAACTGTCTTTCCAGAAAGCATCACGGAATGTAAAGGTGCTGTTAGCGGGATCATGGTTCACCGCAAAAGAACCTTCCCACAGTCCGCCGTATTCAAGGTAAGGATTCCAGTTATTAGGCCCGACCCTGCTTCCGCTTTGCGTGACCGTAACACGTCTGACCCGGCTGGCGTAAAAGTCGGCGGGAATGACTAAGCCGCTATTTACGGTTCCGATGCTTTCGCCAAACTCTGGAGCGCCATGCTTAATTAAATATTGAATCCAGTCAGCGGCACCATTATTAAAGGTAAATACCAATTCGGCAAATACGCCATATTCATCATCGGCCAGATTGCCGTACATACTGTTGATATAATCCTTTTTCAGCGTAATCGTTGCCGTGCTGCTGTTATACGTATAATCAGTGCCCGCCGCAAGACCTGCGATTCCTGAGAAAGTATTGCCATTCAGAAGCAGAACAATATCAATGTCATCATCCGCCTCATCATCGTAATAAATCGTATCCAGGCCATATCCGCCATCTACCTTATCCGTATAAGAGTAACGCTTGCCACTAAGTGCGGCTTCCATCACGCTGCCCATCCGCGGTTGCTGCCAGGCTAGATCGGTCGCATTGCGGTTGATGCCGGAACCGTTATCCCAGAATGTCGCGCCGACACCGGGCGTATCATTCGTTTTGTGGATAAAATAGTCATAGTATTTCAGTTCTTCGCCGGTTTGCAGGATGTCATTGCCTTTATCGTATCCAAGCAAGCCCCACTCGCCAATATTTACGCCTACGCCTTTAGACAAGAATTTGTCATCCAGAATGTCAATCATGTCGTCAATATCTTTGCGCGGGGTAAGGGAATCCCATAGTATGCCATCGAATAAGCTGAATCCTAAGTTGGAGCTGTATACCCACTGGCTATAATAATGAATGGTTGCAATTACATTTTCATCAGCAAGCGTGCGGATGAACTTATGCAGAGGATCCGTATTTACGTTTTCATAATGATTCGTGTGCATGGTCGGCAGAACGATGATCCGGTTTTCATTGCCGGGTATCGCCCGGATGATGTCAAATGCTTTTTTGTTAAGGGCATTCAGCTTCTCCTGTGAACCGACGCTGCCGATCGATTTGAATTGCGGTTCGTTAATGGTTTCGAAGCAGACCTCATCTGGCATATCTTTAAATTTTTCTGCTATCTGCGTCCAGAAATCGACATACATATTCCACTCTCTGGAACCGGTTACGCCATTCCAGTCATTAATCCATAGCCATGAATCGTGATGGAGATTGATCATGACATAAAGTCCTTCATCCACCGCCCAATTGACCACCTCATAATAACGGTCAAGCCATTCATCTTTTATGCTGAAGCTTCCTGCATTTTCAGTATAATGGCCAAATACCGTGAAAGGGATGCGAATGTGATCATAGCCTTTGTTCTTTATTTCCTGAATTAACGCTTTGGTGACAACCGGATTTT
>Ga0082212_10010165_pt1 | contig 12079 bp, 9 predicted proteins | sample TergutNt197P3_FD_71548 | JGI IMG/M metagenome (GOLD analysis project Ga0082212, IMG submission 71548) | Neocapritermes taracua P3 segment gut microbial communities from Petit-Saut dam, French Guiana - Nt197 P3 | ecosystem: Host-associated > Arthropoda: Insects > Digestive system > Gut ... | reverse complement strand
TGGTGGACGGCATTGGCGAAATCACGAACATCATCGCAGGGGGGCTGAAAACGAAACTGTTCAATACGCCTTGGATGGTGAACAATATCACGGTTCCGTCGGTGATTCTTGGGAGTCATTACAACATTTCGTATTCCAAAGGGATTGAATACTGTGGGGTAACATTCGAGGTGGACGATCCTGATACGCTCTCCATTCAAGATAGAGTTTTTTCGGTGAACACCTCGCTCATCCAGGCAACATCGTAGTACGGCGATCTCATTACAGCCCGCATAATCGCATTTTTCCTGAAATTCGCTAAAATTTATGCCGAAAAGGAACGTGTGGCACTGCGCCCGGACAGAATGGACTCGAAGCAATGACAAACGATAACAAGGACAATCCCGATATTTACTCGCTTCGTGATCCTTCCACCCTCACGGAAAAGGTTATCATTCCGTCGAATAGCGCGGACATTTTCTCCTTCAAGAGCGAAAATTCCACTCAGTCCGGGTTGGTCATCGGCATTACATTAAGCGAAGGTGTTGCCCTCTGCGGTGCCTATCGCATCGACAAACGTCTTTCCCGTGATGAACTGGGCGAAACCTGGCAGGCAAGCGACCTTCAGGCAAGCCGGAATGTGGTCGTTTACCTTCCGCCGCTGGAATTGCGAAATGACCCGACGGCAATGGAACCGGTCTGCCAAGCCGCCCGGCACGCAGAAGCATTGGAACATCCCCGAATCGTTCCCTTTTTGGATAACTTTACCGATCCCGAACACGGTTTTTTTTCCGTGCGGAAATTCGTCAACGGGAACCCCCTCGATGTCTATCGGAAAGAATACATCAAGCGGTATAACCAGTTTGCACCGGCAAAAGTCATTAAAATTTTGAGCGATGCGGCTCACGCATTGGATTACGCCCACAGCGTTGATGTGCCCCACGGCGATCTCCGTCCGAAGAACATTCTCGTCGGTCAGGATGACGAAGTTTACGTGGATAACTTTGCACTCTTGCCGGTTCACACAATGGAAATCGCAGCGAGAAAACCGTATCTCTCACCGGAACTTGTCGAGGGACAGGCACCCAGTGCCGCTTCGGATGGTTACGCTCTTGCCGTCGTTGCCTACGAATTGCTCTCCGGTTGGTTGCCTTTTTCATCGGAAACGATGGACGATGTTCCCCCGCCCATTCCGGGCGTGCCGAGTACCGTCGATGCTGTGATGCGCAAAGCGATGGCAAAAGACCCTGATGATCGGTACGATTCTTGCGGTGCATTTGTCAAAGCGTTGGAGACCAGTTTACAGGGATTGACGAAAATCAAGCCGATTGCAGTAACGCCGTCATCGAAACGAAAGACGGGTGAAACTTCCCGACCCTGGCTTTGGGGAACATCGCTTGTTCTCCTTCTCTCGGTGGTCGGTACTGCCTGGGTACTGCAAACGTCAAGCGCACCGCAGAAGTTAGACGAAGTTGCCGCCGTTAAGCAACCCATTGAGGAAGCCCCTGAATCAGCACGACGACGCAGCGCAACACAGTTGCAACCGCCGCCCGGTGTCCCTACACCGCCAACACCGAAAGAACCGCTGCCGGATACTACGGTGCGTCCAAACGAGTCAGAGCGGTTGGCACCTTCCGTTGCCGACGTAGCCCGTGAAGATGGAGAACAAAACGAGGTACCGCCAGAACCAACGGCGGCACCGTCCGAACCGGAAACACCGCAAGACAACGGCGACATTGCTCCACCGCCAACACCGGAAGAACCGCGGCTGGATATTACGGTGCGTCCAGATGAGTCAGAACGAATATCACCTTCCGTTGCCGACGTTGTCCGCGAGGATGGGGAACTAACGCAAATGACCATTGGTGGTGTCGACTATCGTTTTCGTTGGTGCAAAGGAAACGCTCCTATGGGAATCTCTGGCTGTTGGATTCAGGAAACTCCGATCACGCAGGAAACATGGAAAACGGTCATGAAGACGATGAATACCAGAAACGATTCTCCGTATCCTAAAAAACAGCCGGTTGTCTATGTTTCGTGGAAAGACTGCGAAAAGTTCATCGATAACCTCAATACGATGGGTACTCTGGGGGGTGAAGAATTTTTGGGTTGCCGTTTTTCATTGCCAACGGAAGCACAGTGGGAGCATGCCGTTAACGTCAATGAGAAAGTTATGGAATGGTGTGATGATTGGTACGATAATACGAGAAACTATCGTGCTGTCCGCGGGAGTGAAGGTTTTCGAACAGGACGTGATCCAAAGTTGGAATATGAAACCGTCGGTTTTCGTCTTGTCATTGTGCGCGAGAAATAAAGTCATGACCGATAACGCATTACAACACCGCATCGCAGGCAACGTTCAGGAAGTCCGGCAACGAATGGACCACGCTGCCGCCAAAAGCGGACGCACCGGCAACGATATTCGTCTAATTGCCGTCAGTAAATACGCCGAACTCGGCGACGGAATGATCGAAGCACTGCTCGCCGCAGGGTGTGATGAATTCGGCGAAGCCAGACCGCAACGGTTGCTCGAAAAAACCGAACATTATGCAGAAATGCCAATCCGCTGGCATCTCATCGGTTCGTTGCAACGAAACAAGGTGCGAAAGATTCTTCCTGTTACGACGTTGATTCATTCTCTCGACTCGCTTCGGCTTGCCGAGGCGATTGATCGCATTGCCGAAGAGGAACAATTGCCCCCTGTCCGTTGCTTGCTGGAAGTTGCCATCTCGCAAGATGCTGAAAAACAGGGCATCGAACCGGCGCAAGTTGTGGAAGTGTTGGACAAAATGAGTGCATACAAAAACGTCATCGTGGAAGGTTTGATGGGGATGGCAGGTTTAGAATCGGACGAGTTGCAGATACGTCGTGAATTTGAATTACTCCGCAAGACAGCCGAATCAGCACAAGTGCGGGAACTGTCGATGGGAATGAGCGACGACTTTGAAATTGCAATCGAAGAAGGGGCAACGCTCGTGCGCATTGGTTCGATATTGTACCGATAACGATTCTTTGCGCCCTTTATACCTTTGTGGTTAGATTTTTTACCACAAAGGACACAAAGTTGTTTTATGCTGTAATTCCTTTCGTTAACGTCATGAATGCCGTTTCGAGATTGATCTCATCTTCCTTGAATGACCGGATTTTGAAACCGTGCTGCACCAACAGCGTCGGCAAGTCGCTATAATCGTCGAGCCCTTGATCTTTGTTGAGCGAAAGCCGAATGTGTTGTTTGCCTAAAACCGTCTGAACCTCCACGCTGCTCACCGATTGGTGTTGTTCCAACAGTTTGGCGGCATCGTCGGTGCGTTCCGCCACTTCGACAATAATGACCAAGTGGTCTCGCACTCGCCGCATCGTTTCGGCAACATCCGCATTGTGTAGCAACACGCCGCGTTCGATGATTCCGACCTTGTTGCAAATATCGGCGAGTTCCGGCAAGATGTGCGACGAGACCATAATGGTTTTTCCCCGTCCGCCGAGTCGCTTGAGCAGTTCCCGCATTTCGATTCGTGCCCTCGGATCGAGACCGCTTGCCGGTTCGTCCAAAAGCAACACCTGCGGATCGTGGAGCAATACCCGTGCCAAGCCGAGCCGTTGCGTCATTCCTCTCGACAAACTGGTTGCCAGTGCATCCCGTTTGTATCCGAGATCAACGAGTTCGAGCATTTCATCGCAGACTTTTTTCCGCTTTTCTCCCCGAATCCGGTACGCCGCCGCAAAAAATTCGAGATATTCGATCACTTTCATGTCATCGTACACGCCGAAAAAGTCCGGCATGTAACCGATGAGTCGCCGGATTTCCTTCGGTTTGGTGTAAATCGACATATCGCAGACGTAGGCTTCGCCGTAGGTCGGTTGCAAGAGCGTGGCGAGGATTTTCATTGTCGTCGTTTTGCCGGAGCCGTTCGGACCGATGAATCCGAACAGATCGCCTGCAACGAGATCGAGTTTCAAATCCTTCACGGCAAATAATGTGCCGTACTGTTTGGTGAGGTCTTCAGTTTGGATCATTGAACGCTTGCATTTTAGCCGTGAAACGCGTTCATCATACCTTATTTTGCCATTATTGCCACAAAGTGCGCGAGGGAAACGTTAAAAATCAATGATTGCCGGGCGAACATACGGCGGCGATACTCGTTCCAAATCCCAAATTCGGACGATGCCGTCCTCACTGCCTGTATCGATGTCCGGCAGAGCGTTTGAATGAAAAATGCTACGCCGATCATTGACTCGAAAATTTCCTCGTTGCGACCTCCGATGTGCCGAAAACAAAGCCACCACCTATTCCAGCATCATCAGTTTTTTTCCAATTACTCCAGCACGATTTCCTGCTCCGGTTCGTCGAACTCCGGCGGCTCCGTTTTTTCCGGTTGCGTTGCTTTGGCATCCCAACAGAACGTGTGGTTACGTCCTGCCGACTTTGCCACCGCCATAGTGCTGTCCAACGCAGCAAAGATTTCCTCGATGCTTTGCTCTCCCGTCGATTCCACGACCGCCCCCGTCAGCAACACTTGTATCGGTAAGTCGCTTCCTTTTGCCTTGTACACCGTTTTCATCTGCTTTTGCCGAATATGCTCAATCGTCGCAATTGTCTTCTGCAAACCGGCATTGATCGTTACGGTCAAAAAAGCGTTTCCGTAATAAACTCCGAACAAATCACCGGCATCGAACCGCTCTTCCAGAATACTGCCGAAGTGCTTGATGATTTTGTCTCCGACCAACGCACCATGATTGTCATTGACTTCGCCGAATTTGACGAAATCGACCAGTACAAACGTAAGAAATCGGCTTTTATGCCGCCCATTGTCCCACCAATCGTGCAGCGTTGCCATCAAACCGACACGACCCCGCTGTCCCGATATTTCGTCGACGAATAATTGTTTCGGAATTGAGTCAAGCCGCTGTTCCTTTGCCGCCACAAGTGTGAAAACTCGTTCCCGCATGTCCCGAAGCAAATGCCTTGCTTTCCGTAAGTCAGCGAGTTCCTGAAGGAGCCACTTGACACCCTCTGCGGGCGGAATACCCGCAATATCATCGGCATTTTTGAACATGGTCTCCACTTTGCCTGCGTGCTCGGCATTGAGTTTGACGATTTCTTCTGCCTGCGTTTTGAATTCGCCGAATTCTTCGCTCCGCTGACTGACCTGTTCGGCAACTTCCGATTGAGCCGTAAGATAGTTTTGGCAATCCTCTTTGATACTCTCGATGAATTGTTTCATGCTATCTTCTGACACACTGCCTATTGAGGCACGAATGCTCTCTTCGAGTTCGGCGGCAAATCGACCGCTTTTCATGGAGACCACGTTTAATCTCAACAACGATGTTTCTGCATTTTTATTATTGACGAACCATGTTTCCGTATTATTGTTTGCGAAAGCGGCAACGAGAGCCTCATCGTAGAAGGCGGGTTCGGCTGTCGGTCCCTGCGATTCAACCGGTGCTTCTTCTGCAAGAAGTTCTGCAATTGGAATGGCGGCAAGTTCTTCGAGTTCCTCTTCGAATTCATCTTCGGCGATTTCGTCCTCGTCCACTTCCTCGATGATAATCAGGGGCTTCGGGACGTGTAATCGGTTGAGAATTTTATCTGCCCAGGGGGCTTTTGTATCGAGCCATTCTCGTCCCTGGTTGACTTTGTCTTGTAAAGTTGTCAAGCGGACGACCAAATTGAGTGCCGTTTGCCAATTGGGCGGACCGTAACCGAGCCGTATCGTCAGATAGCAACTGGCGATGATGTTGAGCACCATGAACAGAGCCGCTATCGGGAGTAACAGGAAAAACGTGTACATACGGTAGTCAGTATAGCGAAAAATGCCTTGCTAGACAATGTTACATTACCAAGGCGATTCCATCATTCCGACGATTTGGTCGGCGAGTCGGTCAATTTGTTTTTGTTCGGAAGTCAAGAGCGAATGTCCATATTCGGCAACCATCGAATCGCTCGCAGTTACCTGCCCCGCTCTGTCATTCCACTCCAACGGTTCAAATTGCCGCAAGTCTTGGGAACGGCGATCCCGCCATTGGACTTCGAGAGTTAACTCTCCGCTTTTTTGCCGAGGATCATGAGAAGAATCGTAGAGCGAGACCCGCTGTTTTTTTTCAACGATTCGGCACTCCAAAGTGCTATCGGCAGTGGGGCGACCGACGACTTTGTACGGCGAACGTGCTTCGATGCGTTTACAGATCGCTTCGGTCAGTCGTTCGGCAAGGTGCCGCCGGGTCGGATCCGATTCGACTATTGGAACATGGACGGTATGAACATCCTGCCCGAAAAGAGAGTGCGAACCCACCTGATAGCCAAGACCGATGCAGCCGGGTAACAGTAAAACAGAGAGAAAAAATAGGAATCGCATGACGCAATCCTAACAATTTTTCCGATTTTTACCAAGACCAAAATAGGAATTACGTCTTACGGCTTAAACGCAGGCGTAGCAACGCTCTAAACCTTTTTGTTCGTAACGAGTCGGGCAAAGTGCTCAAATGACCGGTCATACATCTTTTCTGCATCCGGCGGGAAGAAACAGCCCGGTATCTGACGACTGGCAAGATGCTGCCGAACGCAATCGCAACAGATTCCCCGCTTGCTACAAGAAGTGTAGGTACACGCACACGCTGATTTGTTTTGGTCAATTTTACATTCCATTGGTTTCTAATTGGGTTAATGGACAAAAAATACTGTTATGTTTCGCTTGCGTTTTAGCCGTGAAACACGCCACACAATTTCAAATATGCTTTAGGACATCATCCAACGCTTCAATAATGTCGTCGATGTGTTCCAAGCCAATCGACAGGCGAATCAAATCGGGACTCAAGCCGGTGGACTTCACATCCGCCTCGCTCAACTGCGAATGAGTCGTACTGCCCGTAAAAGTAATCAAACTCTTCGCCTCGCCGACGTTGACCAGATGACTGAACAACTTGATGTTGTCCACGATTTTTATGCTCGCTTCTTTGCCCCCCTTGGGACCGAACACGACCACACCGCTTGAGCCATTCGGCAAATACTTTTTTGCCAATTTGTGTGCCGGATCGCCTTCCAAGCCGGGATACCGCACCCACGCGACCTTCGGATGCTTTTTCAAGAACTGTGCCGTTTTTAACGAATTGGTGCAGTGCCGCTCCATCCGAATCGACAGTGTTTCCACTCCCTGCAAGAATTGCCACGCCGCATCGGGTGCCAAACACGGTCCTTGATTTCGCAGTCCCACCAAGCGCATCCGAAGCGAAAATGCAATCGGGTTCAGCGGACCTAAATCGTGAGCGAACCGCAAGCCGTGATAGCCGCCGTCCGGTTCGTTGTATAACGTAAATTTGGGGTCGGTCCAATCGAATTTGCCGTCGTCAATCACAATCCCGCCGATGCCGGTGCCTTGTCCGCCGATCCACTTGGACATGGAGTGAATCACGAGATTTGCCCCGTACTCAATGGGACGCATCTGCGGCGGCGGCGTGAAGGTTGCATCGACCACCAACGGGATGTGGTGCTTCTTGGCAATTTTGGCGTATCCTTCGATGTCCGCCACGTCGAGCATTGGATTGCCAATCGTTTCGATGAAAATTGCCCGCGTCTTGTCATTGACGGCGGACTCAACGGCTTTGAAATCGTTGACGGGGGTGAACCGAGCCGTGATTCCGTACTGCGGCATAATCGAGCCGAATTGCGTCATCGTTCCGCCGTACAAATTGGAGGCGGTTACAAACTCTTCGCCGCTTTTGAGAATGTTCGTGAGCGTGAAAAAAATCGCTGCCGTACCGCTGGAAAGTGTCAGAGCCGCCGCACCGCCGTCGAGTTCGGCACATCGCTTTTCGAGAACGTCGTTCGTCGGATTCATCAATCGGGAATAGATGTTGCCGAGTTCTTTCAGAGCGAACAGATTGGCGGCGTGTTCGACATTTCGGAAGTTGTACGCCGTTGTCCGATAGACGGGAACTGCCCGCGCAAAGGTGATCGGGTCAATTTCCTGTCCGGCGTGGATTGCCAACGTTTCGAGATGATATTTTTTGGTCATTGTTTTTTCAATCAGGACGATTAGCGGTCTATTTTAGAATAATTTCCAATTTAGTGTACCGCCCCTCGGTGGGTGCTTTTCCTCACCCCACTTCGGCGACCAGTTCGACCTCAATTTTTGCTCCTCGTGGAAGAGCCGCCACCTGAACGGTACTGCGTGCCGGTCGGGCATCGCCGAGATGTCGTTCATACACCGCGTTCATCTTTCCGAAATCAGCAAGATCGACCATAAACACCGTCGTTTTGACCACTCGATTCCAATTTGTTCCGGCGGCGGCTAGTACGGCATCCAGATTTTCGAGAACCCGCTGCGTCTGCTCTTCAATTGTTCCGTCAAGGAACGTCATGTCTTCCGGCACGAGGGGAATTTGTCCCGACGTGAACAGAAAGCCGTTACTGACCATGCCTTGCGAATAAGGACCGATAGCCGCCGGAGCGGAAGGGGTGGCGATGTTTTTCATTCGATTTCGTCTAGTGCGGATTGGAGTTTATGCTTCGATTGAACGCCGCCCATGCGTTCCACTATTTTTCCCCGATGGAAAAAGAGCAGAGTCGGCAATGTATCAATGCCATATCGGGCAGCCAGTGCCGGATATTGGGCGGCATTCACTTTGGCGATGGTAGCATCCCCTTCGTTTTCTTCGGCGAGTTCGTCCAAAATGGGGGCGAGCATCCGGCATGGAACGCAGGTTGGGGACCAAAAATCGACCAACACAGGCAGTTCCGTCTGCAAAACAGCGTCAAAATTGCTGTCGTTCAACTCAGCAATGCGTTCCATGATTGCAAAGATAATGATAAAGAAAATAAGAATATGCTCGATTCTACCAGGTTTACCGCCGATGGCAAGTAATAAACCGTCATTACATTGCGCTCCATTCCAGTTTTTGTTCGTCGTGTTCTCACAAAAGCCGGAATGGAGCGCAGCGAAATGACGGACATGGGGAGAGCCCCAGAGTTCATTTTTTCATAAGAAACCGGTCGAGGAATTCGAACGATTTCACGGCGTTGACCCGGTGGGGACCATTGAACCAGTCAATTCCGAGGCGATCCGGGATGTCGAGTCGCCCCTGGTAAATGTGTAACACTTTGCCGTATTCGTAACCGAATTCTTCGTCCCAACCGACGATGTCGAAATTGCCCCGCTCAATGAAAAACGGACGCGGAGCAATCAGTAAAGCAAGGTCTGAATAATTGAACGTGTTTCCAAGATTGAACTCGAACATTTCGTATTCCTCCGTGAAAACGAAACTGCAAGGATAGAACGTCGATGCCAACTTGATGTCGTAACGACCGAAATCTCCCGACGTAACGACGAGTTTGTATTCGTCAATCAGCGGCGGTAGTCTCATTGCGGACTTGCCGCCGTAGGAATGCCCGTAAAACGCAAGGCGATCCATGTCAACGTTCGGCAACGTTGCCAGATAGCGAACAACCTGCTGTTGCATCGAGAGCATCAGAGCGAAACAAGTCTTTTTGAGCGGATACGCTTTTCGCTGGATTTGCCGATGCTTATCCTCAAGCATGTAAAGATGTTGTGGGGCGAACGTGATATACCCTTTTCGCGGCAGCCGCGTCAGGATACCTTCTAAATTGGGTGTAATGTTGGGATCGATGGATTCGATCAGCCGTTCGATCCGTGTGTTGCGACCATGCTGGCAGACGACTGTCGGATACTTTTCGTTTGGTTTCAAGTCTTTCGGCAAAAACAACAGACCGTAAACAAACATGCCGGGATAAAGGTCCAAAACGACCTCGTAACCGACCATCTCGTCCGACTCGTAGGCTTGCCGCGAACGAACGTTCAGGGGCAAGAACTCTTTGTCGAATTTGCCGATGATTTCGTTTTCGAAATAGTCCTTATAATACTTCGTCGATTTTTCGTAGGCATCAAGCGATGACATATCGAGTTTCGACATAAAAAGATTTCGCGTGAGCGGCGAGCGGAACAAAATACTTTGTGTGTGCTTGTCGAGAGCGGCGATCATTTGGCGTTCACGGTCTTGGGCAGCGGAAGTTTCTATACCTTCTTTCCGCATTTCTGTCCGAGCAGGAACGACGGTGGTTTGCAGCCAATTTTTTTTGCCGATCTTTTCGGCGAGCGACGTGACAAGAGATTTTGCAAGTGCGGCTTCGGCTTCAACAGATTCCGGTTTCGGCGGCACGAGTTTGCCAATCGCCCCTCCCTTGCCGCGAGGGATTTCTTCAACATCGCTACTTTTCGGTGTTACAATTTTCAACGTTCGCGGAAAGATCATTGCCGCTAGTTGAGCATCACCAAAACGTTCCAAGCGACCGAAGACGTTACGGTCAATCGGCTCTTCCCACGTATTGTTCCGATTATCAAAGTACCCGGAAACTGTTATGGAATCAATCCGATTGTCGAGTGCTCCGGCGTAGAAGGCGATCATACCGCCATCCCGATAGCCGCCAACGTGAATCGGCAAATCTTTCATTTTCGTATCTTTTCGTAGCCAATCGACAAGGGCGAGAGCCTGTTGGATTTCGTAACCGATAATGTGCCGACCCATCTCAAAAGCGGCGCGGTACAAAAATTCGCGATGCGTGAGCGTTGATCGATAGGAACGTCCGTACGCAGGCGATAATTTGTTCAAAGAGTCCTGATACTGCGAATACGGCGACCGGAAATCGGATAACGTTCGGCTGACGGTCGTCGGGATCAACGTCAAAACGGTTTTGTCTTCGGCGGCACATATTGTCGAAATGAAATCTTCGGGATATTCTCCGGCATCGGGAATCACGATGTCGATGCGGCTCGGCTTTTCTTTTTTCGGCATGATGCACAATCCTTCGGCAACGTAATCGTCAAACACTGTCCACCGGACAGCGAAGGCGGCGTAATGATCCGTTTCGAATACCATGGCGGAGCGGTTCAGGTTGTCAATCTTTTCCGGTGCCTCAAATTCGATACGAGAATCGACAACACCGAGAATACGTGCGAGTTCTTTGCGGTTCGTTTCGAGTGATTGTTCATACGCCTCGGCTGACGACAGGTCTCGTTTCCAGAAAGATTCCTGTCGTTTGACGGTTTCGAGCGTTTCGGCAAGGAAAAAAGTGTCGGCGGTATCGATCAGTTTTTCGACGATGTTGCCTTCCCAGTCAAGTTTTGCAGTTCCGGGCAGTGGTTCGCCGGAAACTTTTTTGATTTCAGACGGCGGCTGTGCAAACGCAGCTGCCGAACAGAAAACGATCACTACGGTTAAAAAACGGTTCATGACATTCCTCAATTGTTGTACGTTGTTGTGAAAACGGTAGCATACCAAGGTACAAATTGCAAGCGGATTACGAATTATTCCCCTTTTACCCTCAGTCCGTCGACAAGTTGGCAGAATAGCGAAAACAGCAAAAATTAGGAGAAGTCATTTCGACCAACGGGATTTCGCAATATACAATAATCACCGAGAATTACAACATTTTTTTCGGTAGCCCATGCAGTTTACCATGTATATTGCCAAAACCCCGTAAAAACTGCCACACGGCAAAAATCATAACCGATTTGCCGCTGATTTCAATTCATCGGAATCAGCAACTTTCGGACTGCCTATCCTGCATTTTGACATTGGTTGCTGACATTGGAGGAGGCTTGGGATGCCAACTCACCGGGCACTGTTTGGGTTCGAGACAAATGGAAAGAATCGGGAAAGTAATGCATGTCCATTTACGATAATCCCGTCTGTATTCTTGCAAGAGAGGCACCATTAGGCTAGAATCAGGACACTCGTGACAGCCTCAAATCTATCGACATGTCCAACACAAATCCCCCTGCAAACAAAAAATCACTTTCCATTGAACCAGGGCTATTCGGCACAAGTACCGACATCCTACTATTGGGAGCAGGGGCATTCCTTCTCCTGGTCAACATCGTGGTGTTTTTTGGAATAGGTTCCAATTGGCTGTTTTATCTCAATATGCGTTATTGGGATGTTTCTACCCATCTGTCTGTCGCTCTATGGGCAATAGTCTTGTGGCTTGCGGCAGAATCAACCAATGCGTTCAAAGATTATCTACCCACCATCGTCCCACGGACTCTCGCGGCGATCCACCAGTTCTCATTGCGAACGCTCCCAAGTCGAT
>Ga0082212_10010164_pt1 | contig 12079 bp, 9 predicted proteins | sample TergutNt197P3_FD_71548 | JGI IMG/M metagenome (GOLD analysis project Ga0082212, IMG submission 71548) | Neocapritermes taracua P3 segment gut microbial communities from Petit-Saut dam, French Guiana - Nt197 P3 | ecosystem: Host-associated > Arthropoda: Insects > Digestive system > Gut ... | reverse complement strand
CGCCCCGTTCGGCGCAAATTGTCAGGCCGTAGGAGCGGTTTTCGACATTGCAGCCCGTAATGACAGCTCCGTCTTCCGCCAGCAGAGCGGCTCCCACCCGGAACTTCGAGTAAGGAGCATAGGCGTTTTCCGCCGCGATCGCGGCCATTTTATGCAGTTCGTCCAGATTGATTTTTACCATCATTTCCTCTAAAATGATTATACCATAGGGGGGCGCTGGTGGCAAAAAGAAAGAAGAGGTATTGGTTTATCCTCGGTATCCTAATCTTTCTTGCCTATGTTTTTGCCGCGGCTCAGCCAATACCCAAAGAAACATTCCTGACCGCCAGGTGGCTCAGCTCTCTGGAATCCGGAATACCTGTCAGCCTTGATACATACTCGCTTGACAGAAACTCTGGGAATCCCGATTTGCTTATTCCATTCCAGCTTGGCGGACGTTACGGTTATATCGCCGATACAGGGGAATTTTCCATAAACCAGATCCAAAAAAACTATACATCCATTTCCGAAAATTTCTGGTCGGAATACGAGCCATTTCCAACGGTTCTCGAAATAAACGACACTCGCGGCCGGAAGGTTATGGAAATAAACGATCCGGACGGGTATCCGTTTTTCCTTGACGATAAGTTCTTTTTAATCGGTAAAGGCCAGGATACAGTTTACGCTCTTGATGATAACGGAAATATTAAGTGGGTTTATGAATTCCCCGCTCCCCTGACATGCATTGACGCGGCAGCCGGTTTTGTTCTGGCCGGAACCCTTGACGGCACCATTGAGTTAATCGATTCGGACGGGAAGCAGTTTATTCCGCCGTATGAACCTGGAGGATCGCGGCTGGCGGTAATTCTTGGCTGCGCGATTTCCAAAGACGCTTCGCGGCTTGCAATAATTTCCGGAATCGACGATCAGCGTTTTCTTCTTTTGGAAAAAACAGGCGACAGATACAGAGTGGTTTACCATGAATTCCTTTCCGGCGGTTACAGACGGCCTGTAAATGTTTTCTTTATTGAAAATGACAGCCGTATCGTTTTTGAAAGAGAAAACGGCATGGGAATCTATGACATCGCGTCAAGATCAACTGTGAAGATCGATTTGGATTCGAGGATTACAGCCTACGATAAATCGGGAGGAGGAGGACTTTTTTACCTGATAACATCACCGGAGCCGGACAGAAAAAACCTCGTTGCGATACGTTACCCGGATACAATAATCATGGAAGCGCCGTTCAGGAGTGTTTCATCATTCCTGGAAAGGCGTGGTTCCCGTATTTTTATCGGAGGTGATTCCGGCATCGTATCTCTGGAGTTAAGGGAAAAATAATGGGAAGTAAAAAAGCTGTTTTGATAGCAGGCCTGTTTTTTACCGTGCTCTTGAATTTACCTGCGCTTGACTGGCCTGATCCGCAGGGAATAATCCTGAATAACTTTGGCCAGAATGAGGACGGAAAACCCGCATTGGGTATGAGCTTTAGCTCGGAAGGAGAAATTTACGCTTCAGGTTCGGGAGAAATTCTGTTTCATTCCGGAAGCTATGCTTCCGTAAGCAGCGCTTCGAGGCTTCCTTCGCCTTTAGGTGTATGGACGGCAATAGATCATGGTGACGGCATAATCAGCGTTTACAGCCGAATGGATGAAAAAAATCAAATCCCGGTAAATCCGGTTAATATTACTACCAGAAATGTTTTAGGGTACTCCGGTCTTTCCGGCTGGTCAAATTCATCTGGGTTTTATTTCTTCCTCTACGATCGCAAGGAACGCCGCTGGATTAATCCGCTGATGATCGTTAATCCGAGGCCCGACGAAAGACCCCCTGTCATTCATTGGGTAAGACTTCGTAATGAGGAAGGAAGGGTTTTTGATCCGGCTGTAACAAGAACCTTAAGCCAGGGTCTATATACGATCTCTGTAAGCGCCTCCGATACAATGATGGCGGCAAATGAAAATCCGCTCGCGCCGTTCAGGATAGTCTGTTCCCTTAACGGTGTTGAATCCGGTTCCCTTAATTTTGAGACTTATTCGGCGAGAGACGGCTCCCTGATGGTATACCGTAACGGACTTGTCCCGACAAAAGAAATTTTTACCCAGTTTCCAGGCTGGGAAGTCGGAACAATCCGCTTTACAAGGGGACAGGCAACTCTTGAGGTAATTGTACAGGATTATGCCGGGCTAGCCCGCAATACGGTATTCCGCCTGCAGATAGAATGAAAAAAAATGCCGTTAAGTAAAACTTTCTCCACTCCGGCGTCAAACCAGAAATCTTCGCGGGTACCCTGCGCTCTCTGCGGGGGAAATACTTTTAAGCCGGGCCTGGACTGCGGAGATTTTTTTTATGTTAAATGCAAAAAATGCGGCCTGCTTCAGATAAACCCGCAGCCGCTTTTGGAGGAGGTAAAAGGACGCTATAACAACGGCGGAGAATACCTGTCATACGAACTGGAAAATGAAAAAAATTATCTTAAGCTGCAGCTTTTGGCGTTAAAGGATGTCAAATTCGACAAGCTGGAAAAAAAACTGCGCGACCCCAGTGCCTAGCTGTGGGGGAGTCCCGCGCAAGGCTAATGCGTTGTGGTTATTCTTTCACGATTTCGTAAAGCAGTGTCGCTGTTTTCGGCACCGCGTCCACGGCGGCGGTGAAGGCGAGGCGGCCTTTGACCACGTGGGTGGGGATGGGGGCTTCGCGTTTGCCGGAGGAGGAGAGGGCGTACACTTTGCAGGCCTCGGGTGACGCGACGGCGAGGCGTATCTCGGCTTTGCCGTTGCGTACGAGGTGGGGCAGGCCGCCCCATGCGAGGAGGGTCTTGCGGGAGCGCTGGGCGTATTCGATGCCGCTGTTCTGGATGTCCGTGAGGTGCGTGAGCAGGAGGCGTTTGGAGGTGCGTATGGGCGCGTCGTCGAGGGCGCTGACCCACACGGTGGCGGGGGTGCCTTCGACGTCGAAGATGAGCGCGTCGGCGTCGGTCGCGCCGGTCTCGGCGAAGCCGCCGCAGGTCTTGGGGGTGGTGACGGTGAAGGTGCCGAGGTCGCGGTCGAGTCTCAGTGCGCTGGTGGCGACGCCATTGAGGGGGACCTCCCGGTTGCCTTCGTTGAGCAGGGCGCGGATGTCGTCGGCGGGGGTGCGGAAGGCGTCGGGGAAGGCCTTGCTCCATGTCGCGTCGGCGGGGGGGCGGTCGGCGACGATGGTGCCGAGCTTGGCGTGCCACGCGAGCCATGGCCATTGCATTTTCAGCTGGGGCATGTCGCCGGTCATGCGGGTGACTTCTTTCTTGGGTATCGTGATGGCGTAGGTCTGTTTGAGGGGGGCGAGGTCGCCGCGCAGGTAGAGGCAGATGGAGGCGCGTTCGGCGGCGAGGGAGAGGGGGTCGCCGATCATGTCGAAGTAGTTCATGGCGGGGGCGTGGGAGCCTTGCAGGCCGTTGATGTTGTGGCTGTAGGCGAAGCGCCAGATGCCGCCCCAGTCCTGCAACGCGCCGAGGGTGCCGGTGACGATGCCGCCGATGCCGCGGAACTGGCCGGGCGCGGAGAAGTTGTATTCGGTGACGGTGAAGGGCTTGTTCAGGAGGCGCGTGTACACGATGCCCTGCGCGCCCATGTCGCGTGTGCGGATGGGGTTGACGTTGTCGCACGCGCTGGGCAGCCGCCACGACTGCTCGAGGAAGCGCGGGTGATCGACGTAGAAATGGTCGTCCACGAAGTCGTACACCTCCTCGCGCGAAATCTGATCGACCGCGAAGTTCGTCCACGAGCTGCGGTTGGTGATGAGTGCGCGGCACTTCATCTCGTCGCGCAGGAAGGCGCGTGCGCGCTTGACGAAGCGCTGCTCCATCTCGTCGAGGAAGAGCGTGAACGCGGCCACCTTGCGGTTGCGCGCCCAGATGTTGTCCGGCAGCGTCGCGTCGATGTCCTTGTACGCCTCGGGTTCGGCGCGTTGCCGCTCCGCGAGCCACTTCGCCCATTCCTGCTGCCACTCGGGGATCTCTTTCATGTAGTTGAGGAAGTTGCCGAAGTTGCCTTCGTTCGTGATGGCGAGCCACGCCAGCGCGGGCTCCTGCGCGTAGGCGCGACCCGTGTGCGGGTTCACGTGCAGCAGCCACTGCCGCGAGAATGTTTTCAGGTTCTCCCACGCGCCGTCATGCACCGCCACGAGAATCTTGTACGCATCCATCGGCACGTTGCCGTCGCGCTCGATGCCCACGCTCCGCCACGGCACGGGGCGCGACACGAACAGATCCGTCGTCAGGTAAATTCCGTTCTCGATGAACGCCGCCATCAGCGCGTCGAACTTCGCCAGCTGCGCCGCGTTGATGGTCGTGCCGTCACGCGACCCCTCGATCAACGCCCCCTCGTGATGGTGGACGCGCACCGCGTTGTAGCCCACACGCGCCAAGCGCCGCCCCACGCGCGTCGCCGTCTCCGCGTCCGGCACGTTCGCGCTGAAACAGAAATTCACCCCGTAGAAACGCTGCGCCACGCCCGGCTTTTTCTCGAACTCGAAACGCGCCCCCTTCGCCAGCGTGTACCCGTGCTTGCCCGCCGGCGCGTCATGCAGGCCCAGCGCACTGAAATCCAGCGCAGAACCCGCCTCGATGTCCAGCTCCGCGTTGAGCGGAATCCAGTCCGCGCCCGCCACGATCTTCACGGGCGCGTCCAGCACCAAGTCCGGCGACTCATGCGTCGACACCTTGAAGCGCACCGCCACCGCCTCGCCCGCCTTGTACGTCCGCAGGCCGCTGTGGCCGATACGCAGCGAGAACGTCGGCCCCCACTGACGGTCATCCTGCAGCATCACCCACGTCGGCTCCGGGAACAGGAAAATCAAGTCGCGGTTGTTCGCGCTCAGCGTGAGCGTCGTGACGGTGTCCGAGAACACCCCCAGCGCCCCCTTCTCGCGCGGGATCACGCCCTTGCCCTTATCGCTCTGCCACGTCCCGCCCGCCAGCGCGTCCACGCCCAGCGACAGCCCCACGTACAGCGTGTTCAGCTCCACGTCCCGCGTCGGCGTGAACACATACACCGCCTCGACGGGCGCACCCTTCAACGGCTGCGCGAAACGCGCCTGCCCCTTGACGAGCTCATCCGCGCCCTTCTTGATGCTGAACGGGTACGACCCATCCGCCAGCGGCGACAGCGACCCGCTCCCCGTCAGCCCCTCCCACGACGGCAGGAACGCCTTCGGCTCCAGCGTGCACCTCGGCGAGGGAATCTCCAGACACCCCGCCATCGTCGCCGTCATCTCCGCCCCCCGCGCCGCGAACGCCAGCGACGCGCAAACCAAAACCGCAATCTTTTTCATGTTCATCTCCTTTCCCTTGTCCAACAGTGAAAACCAAATGATACCGCAAACGGTACGCCGTGCCAACATAAAACAGGACGCATGACGCGGTTATTAAAAACGTTCAGCAGGGCGGCGGTGAGGGCGCCGCGACGGTGAATCTCTCGCCGAGCGCCTCAATCACTTCCTCCAGGAACGCTTCGGGGGTGGAGGCGCCGCTGGTGATGCCGAGGGTCTGGACGGCGCAGAGGTCGAGGGCGTCGAGATCGGCACGCTCGCGGATGAGGATGGCGTCCGCGCCGCCGTCGCGGGCGGTCTCGACGAGGCGCTGGCTGTTGGAGCTGTTGGCGGAGCCCAGCACGAGGATGAGGTCGCATTGCTTGGCGAGGGCGCGGACGGCGTCCTGGCGGTCGCGGGTGGCGTAGCAGATGTCGGAGAGGGGCGGGCGCGTGATGGCGGTGAAGCGCTTGTTCAGCGCGTCCATGACGGCATCGACCTGCGCCGCGCCGAGGGTGGTCTGGGTGACGACGGCAACGGGGTGGTCGGGCGGGATGTCGAGCGCTTCGGCCTCTTGCGCGCTTTCGATGATGCGGACGCGGCCGGGGGCCTCGCCGGACACGCCGATGACCTCCTCATGGTTGCGATGGCCGATGCAGATGATGGCGGCGTCGGTGGCGGCGAAGCGGCGGACCTCGGCATGGACTTTCTCGACGAAGGGGCAGGTGGCGTCGATGACGCGGAGGCTACGGCGCGCGGCCTCCCGGCGCACGGCCGGGGACACGCCGTGCGCGGAAAACAGGACGTGTGCGCCCTCGGGGATGTCTTCGAGGCGGCACACGAACCTCATGCCTTGCGCCGTGAGCTGCGCGACGACGTGCTGGTTGTGGACGATCTCGTTGAGGCAGTAGATGGGGAGAAGTGTGGAGTGTGGAGTGTGGAGTGTGGCGTTTAATGCCTCTTCGGCCATGCGCAGGGCGCGTGCGACGCCGGAGCAGAAGCCGTGGGGGGCGGCGATGAGGAGGTTTTTCTTTTCGGGGGGGAAGAGGGCGTCGAGGATTTGCTCGGCGGGGGTGTTGAGGTTTTTCTTGGCGTTGCAGTCTTTGCAGGCGGGGACGATGTTGCCCTTGGTGCTGGCGCCGCCGCGCGCGACGGGGACGACGTGATCCATGGTGAGCGCATCGGGGCCGACGCGCCTTTTGCAGTAGTGGCATACGCCGGTCTGGAGACGCTGCCGCCACCAGTCGGTCTGGCGGAGCTCGCGGGCCTTGGCGCGTTCGCGCTTGACGTGTGCGTCGTCTTTATGGAAGTGGTGGAAGGTCACGTTTCCCTCGCGAAGAGACCGGTGCGCCATTCCCCTGCAAGCAGGCTTTCTTCCTCCACAAGGCCTTGGGCCTCGTAGGCGGTCTTGACGGCGGCGTATTGCTCGTCGAGGATGCCGGAGAGGATGAGCCGGGCGCGGGGGGCTTGGGACATCGATCCGGCGACCTCGGGCGCGAACTGGATCAGCACGGGCGCGAGGATGTTGGCGACGACGATGTCGGCGGGGGGGTGGACGTGCGTGAGGTCGTCAACCGCGAAGGGGAGGGTCAGGCCGTTGGCGCGGGCGTTCTCTTGGGCGACGGCCATGCAGCCGGGGTCGTTGTCGAAAGCGCGCACGTCGGGGAAGCCGAGCAAGGCGGCGGCGATGGCAAGAATGCCGGTGCCGGTGCCCATGTCCAGCACGGAGCGACCTGGGGCTTCGGCGGCGAGGCGATCGAGGAGGCGCAGGCAGCTCTGCGTGGTGGCGTGCTTGCCGGTGCCGAAGCTCAGGCCGGGGTCGAGGGTGATGACGCGTTCGCCATGCTTCGCGTCGTAGACCTCCCATGAGGGGCGGATGATGATGCGCTCGGAGACGCGCTCGATGTGGAAGAAGCGTTTCCATGCCTCGGCCCAGTCGGCGCGGGCGAGGGTGTCGGTCTCTGGCGCAAGCGCCAGGCCGCACAGATCGCCCGCGCGGATGAGCTCTGCCGCGACGGCTGTGGCCTGCGCAGGGTCTTCGAGGAAGACGCTCACGCGGCACTGCCGGGTCTCGACATCGAGGCAGGAGGTGGGCGTGAAGGCCTCTGCGTCGAGCAGCTCGAAAAGCGCGTCCACGGACTCCGGGGGGGCGGCGCAGGAGATGACGGTGAGGGTGTCGCTCATCGGGTAGCCCTCCGTGCAGACGATGCCGCGCGGGGCGCGGAATCCCGTTTTGCGGATATGAGAACCTTCTTCATGCTTCAACTGTCCCTTCGGTTTTTTCCTTTCTCAATGCCTGAGCATACGGCGGAAGACGCATCCGAATGCATTCCGCCAAAAGGACATACAGCTTAGCGGAAAATGCGGCTGGGCGCAATACTGTTTTAAGGGGTGGCGAAAACGGGGAATTCCAACACGAAATGAACCGCCCCCGGAAGGGCGCGGGGAGCCTGGTCGGGGATCCGCCCCTGCGCACCTTGCGGTTGCCCTTGCTTTGCGGGTCCTCATGGCGCCGGGAGCGCAAGGCTTCCGCCTTGCCGAATGACAGGCAGGGCGGAAGCCCTGCGCTCCCGGATGCCTCGATTTCCCGGATGCCCCTGCGTGCTTTGCGGTTGCCTTTGCCCGCGGTCAGTCCTGCGGGTATTTGGCGAACGCGGGGTGGGAGGGGTTTTTGAGGAGCTCTTTCCATTTCGCCTCCGTGCCGTGCTTTTTCATCATGCCCTCGATCTCTTCCCTGTTGCCGCCGCCCATGACGGCCTGCACCCGCGTGGCGTTCTCGGGGATGGGGAACTCGGCGATGAAGTCCATCAGCATCTTCCCGCGTTCGTTCATGGCGTAAACGCCCGTCCTGTCGTCGAAGGCGTAGCCGTTGATGGTGAACAGTCCCATCGCCAGCGCGGGGAGGAAGGGGTTTTCCGTGGGCGCGTTCAGGCGCGACCATTCCAGCAATCCGTCAAGCGCGGTCAGCCGTTTTCCCGCCTCGCCGAACAGCGTGAGCCAGAGCCAGTGCTCGACGCAGGGCTGGGTTAACGGAATCCCTTTAAGCGCATCCCCGCCGCCGCCGCCCATGAAGCCGTCGAAGTGTTTGCCGTGGGTCCCGCCGATCCCGTTATCCGTGCCGTGTTCTTTGCCGTAAGGGCAGAACGGGGTGCGTTCCTCTGCATAGTCGGCCGTGTACATGCGCCCCGCGAAGATGTCCCTGTTATATCCGGGCGGCACGGACTCGAAAAGGATTGCGCCGTAATAGCCCTCCAGGGGGACAAATTCACGCGGCCCATGTTTAAAGTTGCAGTGGGTACTCATATTGATGAAACGATTTTTTCTTTGGGTAAATCCTGATTCAACCATAACTCTTTGTTGTCTTTGGTAATCGAATCGGGCAACCCTCTTCCACCTCCTCCCCAAAACTCTGGGCCTCGCCCGAGAATCAGAAGGGCGGCATAGAATGAATACTTCGGGTCGTCAAGATACATGGCGAAATGCCAGCGGGCAAAACGCTGGTCGTATTTTACGATTTCCTCTTTAACATCGTCTGGAAAACGTACTGTCGGCAATGCAATAAAATATTTACCTCTCATTTTGTTTGTGTGCTCCACATTCTCCATGACAGCTTTGTATTTCACCTTCCCGGATTCCAGCCGCTCCATAATCCTCCGCAGTTCCTGCTCCTGCCGCTGGTACACAGGCTTGAGGATGTCAATTTTCTGCGCATACCCCGCAAGCGCAATCCCCATGACGCCGATTCCTATCATCATTTGTCTCATTGTTCACCTCCATCTTTGCAACCATCGTTCATCATTACTTGGTGATATGTGGTGTCGTTTCATAATGTCGTCCGCCGAGTGTTTCAAAAACTTGGGGTGAGCCGGACTTTGCAACAAATCCCCCCATCTTTCTTCTGTGTTGAATTTTTTCATTAGCATTTCGATTTCACCCTTGTTCCCGCCATTCATAAAGGCTTGCAGACGTGTGGCGTTTTCAGGGACCGGAAACTCTATGATAAAATCCATTAGTATTTTCCCGCGCTCATTCATAATGTAAATGCCGTTTTTTTCATCAAATGAATGTCCGTCCGTAAACATTCCCATTGCCGTTTGGGAGGGATAGGCGTTATTAGGGGAGGAGGCGGTAGTGGCTTGGTTTCGCCACCCTTCAAGTGATTCCTGGATTTGTTCAAGGAGTATCCGTGCCTGATATTTTTCTATGTCTGGCGGCTGTGGAATCACCGGGGTGTTTAAAAGTTCTTGCCACATCTCCCCTGTGCCATGTTTCTTCATCATCGCCTCGATTTCGTCCTTGTTGCCGCCGCCCATGATGGCCTGAAGGCGGATGGCGTTCTCGGGGATGGGGAACTCCACGACGAAGTCCATCAGCATCCGCCCGCGCTCGTTCATGGTGTAAACGCCGCTCTCATCGCTGAACGAATAGCCGTCCACGGTGAACAGCGCCATCATCAAAGCGGAAAGATAAGGCTTCTCGGCAGGGTTGTTTTCACGGCACCAGTCAATGAGTCCAAGATGGTGTTTGATTAAGCCAAGCGCTATGTCTTTTAAACAGAAGTAACCCCATCTTTCGAGTTCCCGTGCCGGGTTTGCAAACTTTTTTGCGTCATGTGTCTCATCAATATACCTGTAAGGCGGCTGGATATCTTTTTGATAGATGGCTGGAATTGATTCCGCGAAGATTTTGAGGTGGCGGGACATGAGGCCATAATCATTATGTTGATATACTTTCCCTACATATTCTTCCAGGTTTTCATCCCATTCCTTCTTGCTATGGTTTACAATAGCATCAAGGATTTGCCATGAGCCATAGCCGCCAAATTTCTGGTTTTCCGGATGAGCCATAATTAAAATCGTCATGTAAAAAGAATATGCCGGACTCTTTTGATATTTTTGAGAAAGCCCCAGTAACGTCACCCAATCATATTTCCAGATTTCTTGCGCAATGCCTGACGGGACTGTAACGTTGTGAAGGAACATTACGCTCCTTCTACCCATGAGCGGGCGATATTCCTGTTTTTCAACTTTAACTTCATAAGGTATTCCATCGTGTGCGAGCCTGTCCATGAAGCGTCGCAGTTCTTGTTCCTGTTGTTGGTGCGCTGGCTTCAGGATGTCAATTTTTTGCGCATATCCTGCAAGCGCAATCCCCACGATGCCGATCCCTGTCATCATCATTTGTCTCATTGCCCCACCTCCATGTTGAACACGTTTTTCGGTTGTTCGCCGAACACCCCCGGGAACAGCCCGGGGTCGTAGAAGCGCAGGTTGTCCCGCGCGTTGTCGAGCGTGATGTCGCCGATGTTTGTGATTGTCACCTCGCTTGTCGGAAACCCGGAAAGGCTGGTGGGATGCCGCTTGGCGAGCGGCTGCCCGTTCAGGACGTTGAAAAGGTTGCCTTGCAGCGCGTTTGCCCCGAGCGTCTCCTTGTCCCCGTCCCACGCCACGCCGAACGTCTCCAGCCACACCGCCCGCGTGAGGCTGCCGGGGACGCCCCCTTGGCTGTAGGAAGTCAGCCGCGCCCCCTCGATGACCTCCCACACGGACTTGTTCACCGTGGTCGGCATGTTCACGCTGACGGCGCACCGCGTGATGTTCGCCACGTCAAGTTTGTTGGTCGCCATCGCCAGCCCGACGTTCGAGAGGCAGCCCCAGCCTTTGACATCCGGGTCGGTGTTGATGTGAAGCCCGAAGTTCGCGTACCGCCCTGCGGGCCCGATGTCATTGAAGATGTCGAACAGCGCGGACGCACGCTCGGGTTTCAATGTGTAGGTCTGCTTGACGACCAGTTTTTTCAGGTCGCCCCCTTCCCCAATCTCATGCTCGCAGATGTCCCACCACGCGAGCTGTTCCTGGGTGTTCACGTTGCCCGCCCCGTAATCCCAGTGCGTGAGCCCGGCGTCGCCCGTCTTGCCGAAATACCACCTGCGGTCATGCCTCCTCCCGAGGAGCGAGGAGCACCTCACCGTAAGGGTGTCGCCCAGGTCCGGCCCCTCGTATTGGAAATACGCGAAGCCGTGCCCGAGGCTCCCGTCCTCGTCGTGCCACCACCTGTCCCCCCCGCCGTTCGCATCGTTGTGCTTCTGGACCCCCTGAAACGCGCTGACGGCTTTCGTGAACGCGGCGAGCGGGGTTGAGTAGTCAGGCTCAAACGGCACGCGGTCATTCCCGTTGAAAGTGAACGGCCTGACCACGCCCGCCGTGAAATTGCACCGCATGGACGTGACGCGCACGGCGTTGCTCATGGCCCACGTGCTCCCGCCGTCGAGCGAGAGCGACACCACGATGCGCATGCCGCTCCAGTTCGTGCAGGCGTTGATCGCTTCAAGGAAAAGTTTGCCGTTGATGCCCTGCAGGTCATTGTATGTCATTAAGGTCTGGCTGCTCCGCACATAATCCGTGGCAACATTGCGCTGGGCGTTGCCGTCCGTTTTCCAAATCCTTATCTTCCCTGTATTAGAGACAACCCGCACTCTTGGGACGGTTCTTGTCAGATGTATAGTGTTGCCAGATTTGCTTCTCTCAAATTGCTCCACATCCCAGTTATCCGTCACCAATTGCATCGTCTCCGGCGGCGACTCGGGGTAGTCGAACTTTATGCGCACGTTGGCGGTGTCGATGCTGGTGGGGAGGCCTTCCACGGAGACGCCCATGGGGACGAACTTGTTCTCGGGGTTGTGGTAGCGGTGGTTGCTGCCGATGGTCTTCTCGCGCTCCAGTAGCGGTATCTGCGTTGTTGTGCAGCCCCAGCCGTCCATGTAGTCGGGGGTGCCGCTGCCGTCCTTGTCGATGTCGTTGACGAAGAGGACCTT
>Ga0082212_10010163_pt1 | contig 12080 bp, 7 predicted proteins | sample TergutNt197P3_FD_71548 | JGI IMG/M metagenome (GOLD analysis project Ga0082212, IMG submission 71548) | Neocapritermes taracua P3 segment gut microbial communities from Petit-Saut dam, French Guiana - Nt197 P3 | ecosystem: Host-associated > Arthropoda: Insects > Digestive system > Gut ... | reverse complement strand
AACCGCCGTCGTTCAGATTACCCGTAGGTGTTATTGTCAGGTTCAGGTCTTGAGGAATTCCCGAAACGTCAGTACATCCATTAACACTGACATCCGTAAACGCATATTCAGTAGTTACCGGTGACTGATCGGCAAAATATTCGTGCCGCAGGTTACGTTCACAGGCAACCAGTGCAGCGTTCATACCGTTGGCATCTACTAACGAATTTTCAGGAGTATAGAAAGATAAGGCATTTGGTTTTAGCCAATCATCACTACATGCGGCAAAACCCGACAGGATGAATGCGATCATCAGGACTTTTATTTTAAATATATATGTTGTCTTCATATCCTTTTAGTATTATAATTTTCAATTCTCAATTTTTAATTCTCAATTATAAAGTCATATTCAATCCTAACGTAAAATATCGTGGAGTAGCCCCGTTATTTTCAGGATCCCAAAATTCCCATTTTTTCGCCCACACTGCCACGTTACGGACAGTTAAGTAGAAACGGAGGTTTTGGATAGCAGCTTTTTGCGACAACTGTGCCGGAACGGTGTATGCCATCGAGATGTTGTCCATACGGATAAATGAGTTATCCCAATACATGTTGTATCTTGCCGAACCATCGTTTGCATACATACGGGCATGTGTATTAATTGGATTTTCAGGTGTCCAGTAGGGAAGTATATAGTCGCTTTGCCGATCTTTGTAATCCAGGTTGTTTTTGGGTCTGTTGTATTCCTTTTTATGTCCCCAGTACGAATAAATCATGAAAGAAAGATCGAAATGTTTCAGAAAGGTAAATTCGTTGCGTAAAGTCCATCTGAATTTGGGAGTAGTTTGTCCGAGGAACTGTCTGTCAGAATCTTCGTACCGGTAATTGCCGTCGGGATCGTTGATTTTGAAATCACCCGGTCGTAAACCATATTTAGCAGCCTCTTCCTCTTCGCCAATTTGCCATACACCTTTAGGTTCCAATTCCCATATCTGTCCGATCGGACGTCCGATAAACCATCTGTTCACTGTATCGTCTGCTTCTTTTTGGCCTATCACATTACCCGCAGCATCAACAACATCTACCATATTTCCATACAAATGAAGAATTTTGTTTTTATTCAACGAAAAATTAAATTGAGTTCGCCAAGTCAGGTTTTCCCTGCGAATATTGTTCGAATTGAGGGTCAATTCGAATCCGCGGTTCTGCACTTCACCCATATTGGACATCACACGGGTATATCCGATAATCGTAGGAAGTGAACGCCACATCAGCAGGTTGTTGGTAGAACCGCCATAAATATCGACACTGCCGTCGATGATTTGGTTTCGGAAGGTAAAATCCAAGCCGAAATTAAATGCTGCGGTACTTTCCCATTTCAGTTCTTTATTACTCATCGTTGAAACGTACAATTGTGAAACCTGGTATATTTCGCCTGAGGTAGCGCTGGCATGCCAGTATTTTCCGGTACTTTCCATATCCGAAAGCGCTGAGTACATTCCGATATCACGATTTCCGTTAGTACCGTATGACACTCGCAATTTGCCCTGTTCGAGTACATTTTTTAAGTTCTCATTCCAGAAATTTTCATCGGTAAAGCGCCAGGCTACCGCGGCAGAAGCGAAATTAGCCCAGGGGTGCAATTGACCGAAAGCCGAATACCCGTCGCGACGGACTGTGCCGGTGATCATGTATTTGTTCATCAATGAGTAAAATACGCGCGCCATGTATGCGCTACCCGTATTTACCTGGTCGGTGCTGCTTACAGTGGGCATGGTTCCACCTGCAAGGTTATGATAGCCTAACAGGTCGTTTGGTGAGAACCGTTCGTTGTTGGCATCGGTGCGCCAAAACTGATATTTCTCCGCATTTTGAAGCAACGTGACATCAAACGAATGAATGCCGAACGTCTGGTTCCATTTCAATAGATTGTCCAACTGCCAGGAAAAGGTCTTGTCGTTCCGGCGTTGCACCCTGCCATTCACATTTGCATGGTCGACATGCGACGATTTCTGGTGGTTCATGTAAATATAGTTGGAGATCCTTGGCACAAAATTCGACTGGAATGTGATATTGAACGGCAACGTTATCCTGGCATACAAATTTGAATTGAGGTTGTTGTAAGTGGCGTTGCGATCGAAATGCGAACGGTCGTAAAACGGATTGTTCGACATAAGGATACCATTCATTGGCCATCTGTTGTAACTTCCATCTTCATTGTACATATCACCCCAGGGCGATGCAAAAATAATCGACCCCTCGTTGGCCGCAATTGCGCTTTCGTCACGATAGGCAAACTGTGTATTCATCCCTACAGTCAGAAAGTCGGTAACAACGGCATCTAAGTTGACACGGCTACTAAAAATAGAATAATGGTCTCCATAAATCAAACTTTCGTTGTCGGTATAACCCATCGACCAATAGTAGGAAAGACCGTCCTTTTTGCCGGACAGATTGATATTGTAGTCTTGCCGCAAACCGGGCCTGTATACTTTGTTGTACCAGTCTGTCTCCTTGCCGTTCCTGTAATTATCAATCTCATTGTCTGCAAAGTACAACCGGAATAACCATGTTTTCAACATATCACCATCATTTGTATCATACGAGAGCCACTGTTCCTGTGTCACACCGGCAGGCAGGTTAAAGGGGTCATCATACATGCCGGGTTTCGTGTTTGTATTTACCACATTGATACTTTTTGCTACATCACTACGCCATTTGACATAACCCGGCCCGTCGTACACCGGTTGATTGACTGCCATGGTGACTAATCCAACTGATGAGTTCACATTAATCGTCGGCTTGCCCTGCTTACCTTTCTTCGTGGTGATTACCACAACCCCCGATGCGGCCTTGGCACCATAAACGGCAGCCGAACTGGCATCTTTCAATACATCAATGGTTTCTATATCCGTCGGATTGATGTCTTCCAGCCCGCCTTGATAAATTACACCATCAAGTACGATCAAAGGTGATGCTCCTGCGGTTAATGTGTTTCTACCACGAACCTGCAAAGTACCTCCCGGTTTTGCTCCGGTGGAATAGCCGATACTCAAACCTGCCACATTAGCACGGAGCAAGTCCTGTACACTCCTTGGCGCTTCATTGGCGACCGCATCGGCTTTCATTTGTGCAATAGAGCCTGTCAGGTCGCGTTTTTTCATGGTGCCGTAACCAATCACTACCACTTCTTCAAGTTGGCGGGCGTCATCGACAAGCGTGATAATGAAAGTACGCCTGCTGCCTACGACCATTTCTTGTGTAGTAAAACCAATATATGAAAACACTAATGTAGTGTTTTCATCAGGTACCGGAATGGAATAAGCGCCATTGGCATCAGTAGCAGTTCCCTGCGTTGTTCCCTTGATCATCACGCTTACACCGGGTAGAGGTTCGCCGGTGGCGTCGGAGACAATACCTGTGATTGTAATGACCTGAAGGGCAGTATGAACGCTTTCCATCGCTCGCGGCATGAACACAATTGTTTTATCAATGATATTGTAATCTATATGGCTGTTTTCAAACAACTGGTTCAAAATCTCTTCAATCGAACCATTTTCCACGTCAATATGCGTATTTGCCACATAGAGTGATTCGACATCTTTACTATACAGGAAATCAAATTCGGTTTGTTTTTTGATCTCCATCATAGCATCCTTCAAATTTGGATTGTCTATCTTCATACTCATACGAACCGTTTGCGAGTAACTGCTAATTGCCATACAGTTCAGTGTGATAATGAGAAACAATGTGCATATTAAACTTGTTCTTGACATTTTTGCTATAAATTTTCGGTCAAACTTAAATTTTTGAATATTATAAAAATTATTATACATTTGTGCGTTTGTTTTTAAAGTTAATCTTTAAGAATGAAACTCTCGATGGCAGGGTAGAAGTTGGCCGCTTGTCCCTGCCTTTTTTCTGTTTTTTCAGGACTTTTTCATAGGCGTCTGATATTAAGGTTATTAATGGTAATATTTCACACTTAATTCTTTGGATATATGTGTACTGTTGTATTTATTTTGATGTCATATTTGATGGGTATCACCAATGCAATGGTTCTCATCATTTCCTGTATATCCTTTTGATAACTCAGTGAACCTACTAATTTTTTGTCTTTGGCGATTCCGTTTTCAAGAATAATCTGCACGTTGTACTGTCGTTCAAGCGCTTTGGTTATTTCGGCAAAAGTCAATCCGTCAAATTCGAGTTCGCCGCCATGCCATGCGGTAAGAATTTCGGCATCAACTTTGCGCGTAAAAAAACGGTTGGTGAGTTTATCCATTTCAAACTGTTGCCCGGCTTGCAACGCGCACAGTGAAACCAGATTCCGGTCAAGTATTTCGACTGTTCCCTCGACCAGCGTCACATCCGATAATTGCCTGAATCTGTATGCGTTTACCTCAAACGATGTACCCGGCACCTTTACGGTATATTCTCCTGTCTTCACAAAAAACGGACGATTTGCATCCGTGGCAACTTCAAAATAGACTTTTCCTTCAACCGACACAGTTCTTTCCTTTTTGCCGAACTTTTTGGGATATTCGATTTTACTTCCCTCCGAAATCCATACATTCGTACTGTCGTCAAGGCATATTTTATTTACCGGTTCGTTTCCGTCTACAACGACCGACACCATTTCAGGCTCTTCCTGATAGGTAAAATACAGATAGAAAATAGATGAAAGGCCTATTAACAACAGAAAAACGGCCGCATATCGCATGAATCGCCTGGCGATCTTTCGGGAGATTTTCTTTTCAAGTAGCATCAGGTCAACATGATCCTTCCGTAATTCCCGATAGGAATGATCAACATGTTCGGACTCGGCAAATTGAATAAAACTGTTCTTTACCGGAATCATCCTGAGTTTCAACCATTCTTTCCGGTTGTCTTCCGATGCGTTAAGCCAGTTAAAAATCTGCTTCATTTCGGCTTCCGAACATTCGCCGGCCATGTACCTTTCAACTAATTTTTCATCTAAATCATCCATATATCAAGCGTAATAGAAGTTGTCTACACTGCTATATCGGATGAGGAAGGAAAACTACCCAGTCTATCGCGCAATAAAACGATGGATGTTCCGCTTTTTCTTTGAAAATTCCACGCCGACTTTCACCAATCTCCTGCTATCCAATTGATAGGGTATCAGGTAACCCTTGTCGTCAATCTGCCGTATGGCTTTTTCTGCGCTACCGTTTAACTTAAATTCAAAAACATAGATAATATCTTTCGTTTTCACGACCGCATCGGATCTGCCTTCCGCGCTACGCACTTCGGCTTCAATATACTGCCCCATCATACTGAAAACCACATAAAAAATTGTCTGATAGTGTTTTTCATTGTTGTTGTTCAACTCGTATGACATGTCCGCAAAAAATATTTTTAGCCGCTTCATGAAAGCCTCCGTATCGCCGGCTTCAAGCTCACTGCAAAATTCCGCAATGTGAAAACTGCCGGTTCCATTGTTAACAGATGTATAATAGGGTATTAGAAAATTCAGAAAACCATATTTAACTTCTTCGTTGGGAAATCCCAAGTTATACATATTATATTTATTATCATAACCGGTGATGGTCAGATATCCGCTCTGATAAAGCATGGGAATCGGATTTTTTACATCTGCACGGTATTCCGCAAAATCGGATGGCTTTAACTTTATCCCGTCTATCAGCAAACGCAGGTCGTAATCGCTTTCTTTCAGCAGACGAACCAGATAGGTAGGCGTACCCGTCTGAAACCAGTAATTGCGGAATTTACTGAAGTTCAAAACATTCAGTACGGAGAACGGATTGAACATGCCGTCGGTATCCGGGGCAAAATGATAACCGTCATAGTGCTGTGCCATCTTGTCGACCGCTTCATCAAAAGTCAACTTATTTTTATCGGCAAGTATTTTCAATTCGGGCATAAAGAACTTCAACAATTCATCTTTTGTTATTCCGCACAACGATGCATACTCTTCTTCAATACTGATATCCGTCAAATAAATTCTTTCGTCCCTCAAAGTAGACTTTGAAAGTGGAAAGTAACAAACTTTTACCAAAACGGCGGGGGCGAGTTAGAAAATACGGGATAGAAGTAGAAGCCAGCCGGTGAATCATAGCCGTTTTATCTATATATACATAATCGTCTTTTCGCAAAACCTCAAACGATTGTATCCCTGTCGGAAGTGGACGTATCTGTACCATAAATTCATTTTTTTCGGTGTAAAGATAGATGTTTTGTTTCTATTTCAATAAAGTTAGCGTATAAAAAAGTAAAAACATAAAATAATCGTTCAATTTTTTGCGTAATGTTTTGACGCATGTATAGATATGATTTTCTACCGTACTGCGCGATATTCCGAGAATCGAAGCTATCTCGCCGGCTGTTTTCCGGTGATAGAAATAGAGTTTGAACACTTCTTTTCCTTTTGGTGGTAACGTATCAACGGCAGCATCAATCTGTTCCTGCAACTCCTTTGATAATAATGCATCCTCGATCTCATTACGCGATGTGAAAAAATATTCGGATTCCCATAAAAGCATTTTCTTCCCGATATCAGAAGCGTACTGATCTTTTACGGTTCTATGACGGATGACATCTACGCATTTGTTCTGAACGGCTTTATACAGGTAAGCATTTACGATTGTTTCATCCATGCTTATTTTACGATTTTCCAGCAAACTCAAAAACACCTCCTGTACTACATCGTGTGCTTCATCATTTTTCAGGAAAAATGTAGCATATGCAGACAACTTAGGGTAATACTCCCTATAAAGTTGTTCGAATGATTCGTAATCTTTTTTTTGCATATTCAGTTATGAAGGTAAATTGTTAACTTTTTGATATTATCAAATATAGTTTACACGGCAGTTTCATGGCAATGTGTTGAAGCATGCAACATTTTTACATCTTTTCGCTTCCCACCCGAAGCACAACATCGAAAATCTTTTTGCCGCCGCTGTCTATCCATTTGTTTTCCGAAAACCCGGCGTCGCCTTTCTTGCGAAAATCAAACGTAAGCAGGTATCCGCAATCCATGTTTTTTGATTTCAGATAGTTGGCAAGCTGTTCATAAGCCTCTTCGTGCCTGCGGTCGCCGTACCAGAGTTTCAGTTCAAGTATGAATTGCTGCTTTAAATAATCTATCACCAAGTCCATTTTTTCGCCGTCACGGGTCTCGGACTCAAAATGATAAAAACCATATCCGTTGATTAAAGGCTTCAGGTAAGTCAGGAAAATCAGCTTGCCGTCGCGTTCCAGAAACTTCAGGTCTTTGCCGGTGTATATTTCCGAGTAATGCTTCTTGAACTTCGTCAGGCACAACTCCATGTTAAAAATACCGTCCGTGATGATTTCGCTTCTATAAACGTCTTTTACATTTCGATGTTTTGGCGATGTGATATTTCGGGAAATGAAATAATCGGTGAGCGCTATTTCAAAAATCCTGTTGTGAATAACAAGTTTATTTTCTTTTCCCTCTGCAAGAAAACAAAACATGATTCCAAATTTAATAACCGGGTCGAGTGCGTTGTAAGAAATGATTTTCCCTCCAACGGTTAAGTTATACAGCAAGTTTTTCAAGTCGCTGTTTTCTTCTATCTTTTTAACCATGTCGTCAAACAAAGTACTGTTTTCCTTTAAGATCAGTTTTATTGCTTCCTGCACACCTTCCAATGTCCAGTTTCTATCCAGTTTATTTTCTATCAGCAAACAAATCCTCGAAACGAGGTATGGATAACCGCTTGTATAGAAACGTATTTCACAGGCAATTTCACTGATGTTCATACCCGTATGATGGTCGTCTTCATACGCTGCAAGCATCGTTTCAATCTCTTTTGCCGAAAACGACATGTCGATATCGAAATCAACGGCTATGTTCCAGGGGGAGTTCATGGCGCTTTCGCCGCTACTTGGCGTATAGATGCCATCTAAAACCATTTTCTGTTTCAGGTTCCTCACATCGTAAACACCGGCAAGTATGACGCTGTGAAACGTGTAATCCTCGCCGGCATTTCTGAACAGATACTTGTCGCGCAGCATCTTGAGAAACCTTACAAAAATACTGTTATTAGAGGCTTCGTCGGCTTCGTCGATAATTAAGACTATATTTTTACCGGTACATCTTTCGGTGATGAAATAATCCAATTCGTCAAAATTCAATACATTATTATCAAGCCACAGTTTTGCTTCTTCTTTATGCTCTTTCAATAAAGCACGATGTATTCTGCTTAACAGTCCCTGACAAAAGCCCTCTTCGTTGGCAAACATTTTATCGTTTGAAAACTGAAAACTGATACTTGCACAAAGATAGGTTCGACTTTGCTCGCCTGCCAATCGTTTTTTCAATCTTCCGATGGTTGTGGTCTTGCCGTACTGACGTCCCCGATTGATGGTGAAGTATTTCTTTCCTTCTACCAGTTTGAAAATCTTCTCAATCTTTTCGCCTGTATCGACCATGTAGTGCATTTCAGGTACACATATTCCCGTTACATTAAACTCACGCATATTCATCCAGTATTTAAACTGCAAAGTAAAGCATTTTCTTCCGAAAATGAAAATCCAAAAATAAAAAGCCTCCCGGATAAATATAGATTTTGAAAAGAAAATTCTAAAGTATTGAAGAAGAACTAACGCAAAACGCTCACTTCGATAAAATATTAATTACGGCTGCCTTGAGGCCTTTCGCAGAGATCATCACGTCGGACTCGCCTCCTGTCGGACTGCTTTGCATAATGGCCATTAACATTCCGCCAAATGCGCTCATCGTTGGTTCGTGGAAAATTTCGAGACATGTCGCATCGCCATTTGCCATTGCACGGTAGGTAGCGCCTGTTCCTTTGACGCTGACGGTGAGTTTATTTGTAGCCATCGGACACAGGTTTCCGTTTTTATCAACAACGCGTACGGTGATAAATGCCAAATCCTTACCGTCAGCCTTGAGTTGTGTACGATCGGCAGTTGCTTCTATGGCGTATGGTTTTCCGGCAGTTTTGAGTGTTTTCTCAGCCACAATCTTTCCCTGTGCATCGTAGGCTACAACGCGCAGTTCACCAGGCTGGTAGACCGTATTCATCCACATCAGGCGATAGCGTCGCTGACGTAAAAAACGTTCGCGTGCCGCATTTGAACTGCTGTTAAGTTCAGTCACCGTCAGGTCTTTCGAAACACGTCCCTGACTTACACCATTGATAAAAAGTTCGGCCGAAGGATAGTTCGTATAGACAAACACCGGCGTAACCTCGCCTTCGCGACCTTCCCAGTTCCAATGTGGTAAGATATGCAATGTTTCGACTTCGGGATTCCATCGACTGCGGTAGAGCCAGAAGCGATCTTTGGGCAGGTTGGCCAAGTCGATGATGCCGAACATCGAACTGTGATTTGGCCAATGTGCATAATAGGGAGTAGGTTCTCCTAAGTAATCAAAGCCTGTCCATACAAACTCACCAATACAATTATTATAATCATCCTGAAACACCCAGTCGTCCTCGGGCAGATTCGACCAGCCGCAATATTCTGTATCATAAGACGACATCTGACCGTCAGCATACAATTTTGACGGAGATACTTCAACCGGAAATTTGTATACACCGCGCGAACTGACAGTGGATGCTGTTTCGGCGCCCATTACCATGTCGTAACGATCCATGATGTCATGATAGAATTGTAAACGATAGTTGAGACCCGGCACATCGGGCACGTCCAATGTTCCCCCGCGCAATGATTCGGGAACCTGGTCAATGCCAATGGTCACAGGACGTGAAGGGTCGAGTTTTAATACGGTATTGCGCATCATGGAGGCGAGTGTCGAACCAAGAACGGTTCCCTGGTCAGGGACTTCGTTACCGATACACCACATCACGACCGAAGGGTTATTCCGATATTTTCGCACCAGGTTTTCAAGGTCGCGCATGACCCAGTCATCATAAAATCGATGATACCCGTTACGCACCTTCCTGCGCTTCCACTCATCGAACGATTCGGCCATGATCATGATACCCATCTCATCGCAGAGGGCAATAAGCTCAGGTTCAGGCATGTTATGCGATGTTCGAATCGCGTTACAACCCATGTCTTTGAGCATTTTGAGGCGATAACGTAATGCAGCAACGTTCACTGCCGCACCCAACGGACCCAAGTCGTGGTGGTTACAGACACCTTTAAACTTGATGGGATCGCCGTTCAGATACATTTGGTCGCCGGGGATGATCTCAAGTTTACGGATACCAAAACGCGTCGTATAACTGTCGGTCAACACCGAATCAGCATATAATTTGCTCTCAGCATAATACAGATGCGGTGAATCGGGACTCCAGCGTGCCGGTTTTGCGAGCATAAAGATTTGCTCAATCTTGTTATTATCGTACTGCTGAAGCGTTGTCTTCGATGTGGCAACTACTTCGCCTGCTGCATTTTTGATATCCGTCGTAAGCATAACCGACGAAAACAATTTACCTGCAAGTTCTATCTCGGTTTGGAGTACGACCTTTGCCACGTTACCTGTCACTACAGGTGTTGTCACGAAAGTACCCCAGATCGGAATATGCACTTTATTCGTGATCAGCAGATGGACATTACGGTAGATTCCGGCCCCCGTGTACCAACGAGACTGCTCGGGTTGATTTTCTGCACGAACGGCAAGCACATTTTCGCCTTTCTTGACATGCTTGGTGATATCAAACCAAAAACTGTTATAACCGTATGGCCAACCGCCAATATAGTGCCCATTCACCCACACTTTCGATTCGGACATCACGCCGTCGAATATCAGGAATACCTGTTTATCAGGATCATAATCATTCACTTCAAACTTATTACGGTATAGACCCCAACCGATTGTCGGCAGACCACCCGAACGTCCCGAGTGTTGGAATGCTTCAGTCTGTCCATCCTGCGCAATGGCCGTGTTCTGACGATCGTTTCGCCCATCGAAAGGGCCATATACCGCCCAGTCGTGTGGAACGGTTACTGTTTGCCAGCGCGAATCATCAAAATCAACTTCAAAGGCTTCAGGAATATCAATTCGTGTGAATTTCCAATTTTTCTCTAATGACATTTCTTGACGTTGCGCACGTAAATTCATACAATTGAACAGGATAATAACAAAAAAAATAAAATATAGCATACATTTGATCGTATATTTCATAACGACTGATTTATTTAGTTAATAATCAATTAATAGCTTATATATTTTTTCAATACTGTTGGGCAATAAAACGACTGATGTTCCGCTTTTTCTTTGAAAATTCCACGCCAACCTTCACCAGCTTCCGGCCATCCAGCTGATAGGGTATCAGGTAACCCCTGTCGTCAATCTGCCGGATGGCCGCTTCGGCAGTACCTTTTAACTTAAACTCAAAAACATGGATCAAATCTTTCGTTTTCACGACCGCATCGGCTCTGCCTTCCGCACTGCGCACCTCGGCCTCTATGTACTGCCCCATCATGCTGAAGACTACATAAAAAATTGCCTGATAGTGCTTTTCGTTGTTGTTATTCAACTCATAGGGCATACCTGCAAAAAACACTTTTAACCGATTCATGAAAGCATCCGTATAGCCTTCCTCAAGCTCCCTGCAAAATTCCGCAATGTGAAAACTGCCTGTGCCGTTGGTGACGGATGTATAATAGGGTATTAGAAAATTCAGAAAACCGTATTTCACCTCTTCGTTGGGAAACCCCAGACCATGCATGCTGTATTTCTTATCATATCCCGTTATCGTCAGATATCCGCTCTGATAAAGCATGGGAATGGGATTGTTTATATCCGCACGGTATTCCGCAAAATCAGACGGTTTCAACTTTATCCCGTCTATCAGCAGACGCAGGTCGTAATCGCTTTCTTTCAGCAGACTGACTAAATAGGTCGGCGTGCCGGTCTGAAACCAGTAATTGCCGAAATCACCGTTTTTCAATGCGGTCAGTACACTGAACGGATTGAACATGCCTTCCGCACGAAATGCAAAATGATAGCCGTCATACTGCTGCGCCATTTTAGCGACTGCCTCATCGAATGTCATCTCCTGCCTGGCGGCAAGTCTTTCCAGTTCCGGCTTAAAATTTTGCAGCAATTCATCTCCGGTAATCCCGCATAATGTCGCGTATTCATCCACCTGACT
>Ga0082212_10010162_pt1 | contig 12080 bp, 11 predicted proteins | sample TergutNt197P3_FD_71548 | JGI IMG/M metagenome (GOLD analysis project Ga0082212, IMG submission 71548) | Neocapritermes taracua P3 segment gut microbial communities from Petit-Saut dam, French Guiana - Nt197 P3 | ecosystem: Host-associated > Arthropoda: Insects > Digestive system > Gut ... | reverse complement strand
CAGCCACGATATTTGCGCGACGCTCGACTGTATGGCGCAAGGTATCCCAAGCTTCAAAATCTTTATCAAAGCGTACTTTTTGACATACAAACCGTTCAACTTGACGCCGAAAACCTCATGGCTCCTCAGCACGATGACCGCCGCTACGACGAAACTCACCCCCTGCGCGATGACGGTCGCCAGCGCGGTCCCCGCCACCCCCATGCCGATAGCGATGATGAAAATCACATCGAGCGCGATATTCATGAATGACGTCACAGTGATACATATAAGCGGGGCGCGGGAGTTGCCGGCGGCGCGCAGCATAGCGCTCAGCGCGTTGTACCCGGCGATGAAAATAAGCCCGATGGAGCAGATCTTAAGGTATTCTGTCGCGTCTTCCAGTACCGGTACCCTCAGCGCCGCCAAAACGTCACGGGAAAGCGCGTAAAAAGTCGCGGAAAGCGCGACGCCCAGGATCAGGGAGGACGTGAGAAGGGTGGACGCGCAGTCTTTGCAGCCGGATTTATTTTTTGCCCCGAAATACTGGGCTATGAGTATGTTGCCGCCTGTGGTAAGGCCCACGATTATATTTGTGATCATGCCGATGACAAGTCCGGCATTGGATATCGCGGAGATACTTTCCGCGCCTATGAACTGCCCGGCGACAGCCATATCCACAATGTTATACATGGATTGCAGAATATTGGAAACAACCAGCGGCGCTGAGAATTTTACAAGCTGCCGCCAGATTGGGCCGCTGGTCAAGTCGATTGAATGAGCCATAAAGCCGCTCCCCGCCAGTTTTTCAATGAGCGAGCATAACGGGCGCTCAACGAAATTTATTTACATATCAGGCACTCACGCAGAGCGTTTCAACCGGCGCCTGTCATCCTCTCATACGCCTTGAGGACAGCGCCGGCGACGATACCGTAAACGTCGCTCTCCCCCATATGGATCACGCCCTGTTCGGTAGCCCCGCCGGGCGTCGCGACGGCTTTGACAGTCCCGGGGAAATCACCCCTGTCAACGGCATTTTTGAATGTAAGCGACGCTATGCGGGCCGACGTTTCGGGTGAAAAACCCATTGTCTGCCCCGCGGAAGCGAACGCGTCGATCAGGTACGCGGCAAAACCAAGCCCGCAGGAAGAAAATGCCATAACTCTTTCAATATTGTCCGGGTCCGTCTCAAAAGCATAGCCTAGTTTCAGAAAAATGCCGGCGACCGCGGGAGGGGCTTTAGTGTATCCTATTACTCCGTCGCATGAGGCGATCGCCAGCGACGGCATGGCGCGTACAAGCGTTACATCCCCGATGAGAGAGTGAAGCTTTTCAAACGAGACGCCCGCCATGAAACTCACTATGGTTTTGCCGGTGAGCGCGTCCCTGTCGATCAGGGCGGAAAGTTCCTCGAAAACGTAGCTTTTAACAGTCAGAAAAATGACGTCGGAGTTTTCTGTTACGAAGTTCACATCTTCGGAAACATGCGCGCCGAACGGTGTACGTGCGGCGAGCAGGCGCGCCTCCGGATTTTTTTCACATACGAAAATATCACCCTCCCGCGCGCTGCCCGACATCATGAGCCCCGACGCAAGCGCCCGGCCGAGATTGCCAAAACCGATTATTCCGATCTTCATGAAAGCGCCCTCCTGACGTTATCTATACAATGACAGCCGCGGAATCCATTTCCTGCGGCTGACCCTTAGCGATTTTACATGACAGTGTGTTTTTTCACTTTTCGGCAAAGATAACAGTTATACAGCGCGGGTTACTTTGCCGCTGCGGAGACAGCGCGTACAAACATGAACATGCCTGGGCGTACCGTCCACAATAGCCGCGACGCGTTTCACATTCGGTTTCCACATGCGGTTGCTGCGTCTGTGGGAGTGGCTGACCTTGATACCGAAAGAAACACCCTTACCGCAATAATCACATTTAGCCATCTGCTGCACCTCCTTAACATGCGATTTCCAAACAGCGCCACTTATGATAACAGAACATAGCATGAAATGCAAGCGAAAATTGCCTGGTTTGTAAAAAAACTTGCAAAAGCCGTGAATTTTGTATAAACTCAGTGCAGGAGTTAGGAGTTAGGGGTTAGGAGTTAGGAGTCAGGAGTCAGGTTTAACGCGCCGCTGCGGCGCGCAGGATTGCGGAGTTGACTAGGGGCAAAGGGACGTATACAGCGAGCGAGGTATTTTATAGTGGAACAAAAGTACAGTTATAAACTGTCAAAGCTGGCAGCTGATCTGAAAGTGGATATCATCTATCAGTCCGCCGACTTTGATGAAGTTTTGATTTATACAGGGGACGTACACCGTCCGGGCTTGCAGCTTGCCGGGTTTTATGACTATTTTGAACCGACACGCATACAACTGATCGGAATAATGGAGTCGGCGTATATGGAAAAACTGACCGTCGACAAGCGTTTGACCACGTGGGAGACCCTGATGAGCCAGAAAATCCCGGCGCTCATAATGTGCCACGGTTCGGAGATAACCGACGAACTTGTGGCGGCCGCTAAAAAGTATGATATCACATTGCTCGGGACGATGGCGCATACTACCGATATCATGTCGGCGATCATCAGGATAGTCAAGAGGGAAGTGGCCCCGCGCATAACGCTGCCCGGCGTACTGGTCGAAGTATACGGCATGGGTCTGCTGCTGATCGGCGAGAGCGGGGTCGGGAAAAGTGAAACGGCGATAGAACTTCTCAAGCGCGGGCACAGGCTGATCGCCGACGACGCCGTGGAGATAAAAGCGATAGACGTCAATATTATTCAGGGTACGTCGCCGGAACTGATACGTCACTACGTTGAGCTGCGGGGCCTCGGGGTCATCGATGTGCGCCAGATTTTCGGCGCGGGAGCCGTAAAAGAGTTTCAGAACATCAACCTGGTCGTAAACCTTGAGCAGTGGCGCGACGGCGCGAATTACGACAGGCTGGGGATAGACGAGAGCACAGTTGATATACTGGGGGTCAAAATAGCCGCTATGACGGTACCCGTCAAGCCGGGGCGTAATCTGGCGGTCATCATTGAGGTGGCGGCAATGAACCAGCGCCAGAAGCTGCTGGGATATAACACGGCGATAGAGTTTACAAAGCAAATAGAGCGCCACTTTGAAATGAACACGGAGTGAACTCTAGGAGTTAGGAGTTAGGAGTTAGGAGTTAGGAGTAACGCGCCGCTGCGGCGCGCAGGAGTTAGGAGTAACGCGCCGCTGCGGCGCGCAGGAGTCAGGAGACGGGGGATAAGGAGAGTGGAGCGCGGAGTTCGGCGGAAGGACTGCCTTACTCCCGGTCAAGGGAAATGAATGGATAGTTTTTCATTGGCGTTGAATGCCGTCACAAGCGCAATGCCGGCAATTGAATACAAACTCGGCGAGAAGATGAAGGATCATACAACGTTCAAGGTCGGCGGCCCGGTGAGCGTCATGTTCTTTCCGCGCAACGCGGCGGAACTGGAGCGGCTGCACGCTATGATGCGTGAATTCGGTATACGGACGCTCGTTGTCGGAAACGGCAGCAATATGCTCGTCGGCGATAAGCCCCTGGATATGGCTGTGATAAAAACGGCAGGACTCAATACAGCGTCGCGTATCAGCGGAAACCAGATAATGGCGGGCGCCGGCGTGTCGCTCACTCAACTGTCCGAGTTTGCCTGTAAAAACAATTTATCCGGACTCGAATTTGCGTATGGTATACCCGGTTCGGTAGGCGGAGCGGTTTCGATGAACGCGGGAGCTTACGGAAATGAGATGAAAGATATAGTTTGCAGTACCGCGGTTTACAGCCCGGGAGAAGGATTTTCCACAGTGACCGGAGATCAGCACTGCTTTTCATACAGGAGCAGCCGCTTTTCCGGTACGGGTGATATCGTACTGTCTTCAACTGTCAGGCTTGAAAAAGGCAGCGGGGAGAGTATCAGGGAGAAAATGGATGGCTTTAATACCCGGCGCCGTGAAAGCCAGCCTCTGGATATACCAAGCGCCGGAAGCACATTCAAGCGGCCTGAAGAAGGGTTCGCGGCTGCGTTTATTGAGCAGTCGGGGCTGAAGGGCTTCGCTGTCGGGGACGCTCAAGTCTCGGATAAACACGCGGGGTTCATTGTCAACCGCGGCGGCGCGACGTTTGAGGACATTGAAAGGCTGATAGACCATGTGCGGGATACCGTATATAAACGATTTGGCGTAGAACTTGAGCCGGAGGTTAAAATAGTCACCTGACCGCGATATGTGTTCTGGTGAAACGCTCGAATTATAAGGGGATGCAAAGCTATGGATATTACCATCATATCGGGATTATCAGGAGCGGGGAAGAGCCGCGTGGCGGCTGTCCTCGAGGATATGGACTTTTATTGTGTTGATAACATGCCCGCGTCGATGATGCCAAAGTTCGCGGAACTGTGCCTGGCAACGCAGGGGAGATACGAACGCGTCGCGCTCGTGACCGACGTCCGGGCGCTGAAAAGCATCAACGAACTTTTTAACGCGCTTGATGAGATGCGTGAGTTGGGGTGCGGGTACAAGATTCTTTTCATAGAAGCCGAGCTGGAAACGATAGTCAGGCGGTACAAAGAGACGCGCAGGAGGCATCCTCTCGATAAGCCGGGGCGGAGCCTTGAGGAAACGGTCAAGGCTGAGATGGCGATGCTGGCGCCGATCCGCGAGCAGGCCAACCAGGTGATCGATACGACGGGACTTACGCTCAACAAGCTGCAAAGGCTTTTGTACAAGACATTCATGGAGGGGCAGGATAATAAGTCTCTGAACGTGACCATAAAGTCGTTCGGCTTCAAGCACGGGCTGCCGATCGAGGCCGATCTGCTGTTCGACGTAAGGTTTCTGCCAAATCCGTACTATATTCCCGAATTGCAGGACAAGACCGGGCTGGAACATCAGGTGAAAGACTTCGTTTTCAGCCTGGACGCAAGCAATGAGTTTTTCGGACAGCTTTGCGGCATGATCGACTTTCTTCTGCCCCACTACATTGAAGAGGGAAAAAGATACCTGATAATATGTATCGGCTGCACCGGCGGCAAGCACAGGGCGCCGGCTTTCGCGCAGGCGTTGTCGGAACACCTGAGCGAAGAAGGCTACCCTGTTAACTGTGTGCACAGAGATATCGAGAGGGAAAACTGAATAGTTGTGAAGTATTAAGAATTGCGGGTTGGATCATGTCATTTTCCTACGATACGAAAACTGAAATATGCAGGACGCCGAACAGCGCGATGTGCTGTTGCGTTGCCGAGTGTTACGGGATGTTGCTATTCGGTAACACTTTCAGCGCGCGCGAAATAAGGATAGTGACCGGCAACCAAAGCCTGGGCCGGCGCCTGACTGATGTTTTCTGTCAGGCGTTTTCGGTGACGTTCGACTGTCTGCCTGATCCGGGAAAAACGGGTAAGCAGGCGTATGTGATCAGCGACCAGGAAAAGTTGAACATTATTTTCGGGGCTTACGGCGCTTCCCCGGAGAGCCTGTTGGCGCACCACGTGAATCTGGGAGTCCTGGAAGAGGAGTGCTGTCGCAGAAGCTATGTGCGGGGCGCATTTTTGACCGGCGGGGCTATTACGGATCCTGCCAAGAGTTACCACATGGAGTTTGTTACCGACCATTTCAACGTGAGCAGGGAGACTTATTCGCTGCTGCTGGAAATGGGGTATTTCCCGAAGGAGACGTCACGGGGGGGCAACTATATCACATATTTCAAGCAGAGTTCCGCGATAGAGGATCTGCTGACACTGATAGGGGCGCCGATCCACGCTATGGGTCTCATGTCGGCGAAAATCGAGAAGGACATGCGAAACAGCGTCAACAGAAAGGTCAATTGCGACACTGCGAATGTCACTAAAACTATCGACGCGGCGGCGGTCCAGATAGGCGCGATCATGCGTATCAACGCCGCCGGCGCTTTTGAGGCTTTGCCGGAGAAACTGAGGCAGACCGCGAGCCTGCGGCTTCAGAACCCCGAACTGAGCATAAAGGATCTGGCAGAGATATCCACTCCGCCGGTCACAAAGTCGTGCCTCAACCACCGCCTTCGAAAGCTGATAGAGTTGTCAGAAGGGCAAATCCCCGGGCATTGACAACTGTTGCCAACTACTGTTACTGGTCAGACATCGTTATAGGCGGCACTGAGAAGCTCTGTGGAGTGTAACACAACTACTTTCAAAAAATCTACATTTTGGTGAAAATCCTTGACAATTCAATTATTTCGGCGTATGATATGCGGGTGACAGTATCTGCACAGAGAGCGAGGGGATACATTATGAAAATCGGAAACATCGGGAACAATTACGGCATATATAATTTATATAGTTCAATGATGCAAAACAGCCTGGCGCTGAAAAACAATAAGCTGTTTAAGGAACTGTTCCCGACAAATAAAGCGGCGGATAAAAACGCCCTTGGCGAGGATGCGCTCAGCTATGTCAAGAACATAAAAGCTTCCTCAAAAAGCCTTGGCGATTCCCTGAAAACTCTGTCAGGCCCGGCTTTCAAAGCCCAGGAGGACGGAAGTACGGGCAAAGCGGTCGCCGCCGTCGAAGATTTTGTCAAAAACTATAACGACCTGTATTCTGAAGCGGTGCAAAAGCAGGACGATCCGAAAGCGCAGAAGCTGGCGACGAAGCTGCTGAATATTTCAAAGACATATAACGGGTCGCTGGCGGGCATAGGCATTGATTTTGACAAAGACGGGAAAATGAAAATAGACAAGCAGAGGCTTGAAACAGCCGCCGACAACGGAAAGCTCCAGACTTTCTTTACGCAAAACAACGGGAAAAACTACGGGTTCACAAATCAACTTGCAAACGTTGCGGACAATGTGTCGCGCAACACATCCAGTTTCGTCAGCAGTTCTGTACTGGGCAACTCGCTCATGGATGCTTTCACATATTCCGGCACAGGGAAGACAAACCAATATAATTTCCTGAACTCAGGTATGCTGTTTGATTTCCTGTTTTAAGTTCAGACTAAAACCAACACACACACGCCCCGCAGGCAATTCGCCCTGCGGGGCATAATAATGCGTATTTTATGATTAAGTATTTGCGTTTTCTAAAATTTATGCTATACTATGCGAAAGCAAATGAAAAGCATTGGAGGCCGGTATGGACGACGCATACATTTTAAGCCACGTTGATCACACGCTTCTGACAGCAACGGCGTCATGGGGTGAAATCGAGAAACTCTGCAATGAAGCCGTCAAACACAACACAGCGTCTGTGTGCGTACCGCCGTGCTATATTGCGCGTATACGAAAAGCATTCCCGAAACTCAACATCTGCACCGTTATCGGGTTCCCCCTCGGGTATGACTCAGCTTCGACAAAAGCGGCTGCCGCGCAGACGGCTATAGCCGACGGCGCTGATGAAGTCGATATGGTGATCAATATCACAGACGTCAAAAACGGGGACTTCGAAGCAGTTAAAGCAGAGATATCGGCGCTGAAGAAAACAGCCGGGACGCGGATACTCAAGGTCATTGTTGAAACATGTTACCTGACGCAGGATGAAAAGGCCGCGCTTTGCCGGGCAGTGACTGAAGCGGGGGCGGACTATATTAAGACTTCTACAGGTTTCGGTACAGCAGGCGCCGTGATGGAAGACGTGGAACTTTTTAAAAAGCATATCGGGGCGGATGTGAAAATCAAAGCGTCGGGCGGGATACGCACGCGCGAGGACATGGTTGCTTTTTTGGAAGCGGGGTGCGACCGCCTCGGTACGAGTTCAGCCGTAAAACTGCTCTCCGGCGGAACTGCGCAGGGGTATTAGAGAATTGAGAATTGAGAATTGAGAATTGAGAACTGAGAATGGAGAATTGAGAGGCGATATATCAGTTCTGAATAATTAGAAGAGATTTCTGCATTTCGTATTATTATGTATTATTTATTATTTATATTTACAGGAGGAAAATAACATGAAAAAACTACTTGCGATCGCACTGGTACTCATCCTTGTTTTATCCATCGCGGCCTGCGACAACAAAAGCCCAGGCAGCGGAAGCACATCGTCGGGTACGACGACAAGCAGCAACCCGCCTCCGGCGTCACCGAGTCAGCAGGCGGGGTTTGAACTGGCGCTCATCACAGACCTCGGCACCATAGACGACAGGTCTTTCAATCAGGGCGCGTGGGAAGGACTCGGACAGTATGCCGACGAGTTCAACATCACCCATAAATATTATCAGCCGGCAGATCAGGGAGACGACGCGTATCTGAACGCTATAGACCTTGCGGTGCAAGGCGGAGCGAAAGTCATCGTGACGCCGGGATTCCTTTTTGAAGAGCCTGTGTTTCTGGCTCAGGACCGTTACCCGGAAGTGAAATTCATTCTTTTGGACGGTTCCCCGCACAGCGCGGATTACAGTGAGTTCAAGATCGCAGATAACACGGTCAGCGTGTTTTATGCCGAGGAGCAGTCCGGGTTCCTGGCCGGGTACGCCGCAGTCAAGGACGGATACCGTAAACTTGGCTTCATGGGCGGAATGGCGGTCCCCGCGGTCATCCGTTTCGGGCACGGGTACATACAGGGCGCCGAACACGCGGCAAAGGAAATGAACCTTCCCGGCGGATCGGTAACGATCAACTACTACTATACAGGGGTTTTTGCCCCGGCGCCGGAGATCCAGACAAGGGCGGCGGCATGGTACAATGAGGGCGACGAAGTCATCTTCTCCTGCGGCGGCGGCATATGCTTTTCGATATTCCCTGCGGCGCTCGCTTCCGGCAATGTAGTCATCGGCGTTGACGGAGACCAGTCCACAGAGTCCGAAACAGTTATTACAAGCGCAATGAAGCTTCTGACCAAGTCGGTATACGACTGCCTCGCGCAGTATTACGGCAACAAGTTCCCGGGAGGCGAGGAACTGAGATTCTCCGCCGACAATAAGGGCGTTGGCCTGCCCATGGATACATCCAAGTTCAAAACTTTCTCACAGGCTGACTACGATGCGATCTACGCAAAACTTGCCGACGGGACGATAGTAGTCGACGACGACATTGATATCGAACCCGACAAGATCCCGACAAGTTCGGTTGTTGTGACTTACTACAAATAATTCCCGCGGCAGAGGTTATCCGGGTATCCGCGCATCGAACAACCTTAATAAGAGTAGGCGTCCCCGAAAACTTAAATGGGATAAATCCAGGGTTTTCGGGGACACCCGTAAAATTGGAGGGATTGCGTACGGAAACGGTAAATGACTTTTCAAAAAGTCAAAAAACACAGTATTCGGACGAAAAAGTCATTGAAATGCGTGGTATCACAAAAGCTTTTCCGGGTATTATCGCCAATGACGATATCACGCTCGATCTGCGGCGCGGTGAAGTTCATGCGCTCCTGGGCGAAAACGGGGCGGGTAAGTCCACCCTGATGAGTATCCTGTTCGGTTTATATCAGCCGGATAATGGCGAGATACTGAAAAACGGCGAGATAGTCAGCGTAAGCGGGCCGAATGACGCGACGCGCCTTGGGATCGGGATGGTACACCAGCATTTTAAACTGGTACATAACTTTACAGTACTCGAAAATATAGTTTTAGGCGTTGAATCGACGCGGCGGGGCTTCCTGAGCATGGACGACGCCCGCACCCGCGTAATTGCGTTGTCTGAACAATACGGGCTTGCCATCGATCCGGACGCTGTCATATCCGATATTACAGTGGGTATGCAGCAGCGCGTGGAAATACTCAAGATGCTCTATCGGGATAACGAGATACTGATTTTCGATGAGCCGACCGCTGTGCTGACGCCGCAGGAGATCGATGAACTCATGAACATTATGAAGGGACTGGTCGCGGAGGGCAAGTCCATTCTCTTTATCACGCATAAACTGGCTGAGATCAAGCGTGTTGCCGACCGCTGCACTGTTTTACGAAAGGGGCGTTACATCGGAACTGTTGAAGTGGCGCAGACCGACGTAGAGCAGATGTCGGAAATGATGGTGGGCAGGAAGGTCAATCTTGTGGTTGAGAAAACCGAATCGAAGCCCGAAGGAGTAGTTCTTGGCGTCAAAAACCTTACGGTTCGCAGCAAGACTGACAGTAAACCGTCGGTCGACAACGTTTCGTTCGACGTCCGGGCAGGCGAGATAGTCTGCATCGCCGGGATCGACGGCAACGGTCAGAGCGAACTGGTGTATGCGCTGACAGGTATTCGTCAGGCAGACGAAGGTTCAATTCTGTTAGACGGCGAGGAAATCGTCCACGCGCCGGTCCGGCGGCGCAGCAACGAAGGTATGGCGCACATACCGGAGGACAGACATCGCCACGGGTTGGTGCTTGACTATAATCTTGCGTATAATCTGGTCTTACAGTCGTATTTTACGCCCCGGTTTCAAAAACACGGTTTTTTACGGTACAACGAGATATACAGCTATGCCGACGAGCTTATCGGGCGGTTCGATATACGAAGCGGGCAGGGCGGGCGCACCCCTGTGCGGAGTATGTCGGGAGGAAACCAGCAAAAGGCCATAGTGGCGCGTGAGATAGACCGTGCGCCAAAGCTTCTTGTAGCGGTCCAGCCGACCCGCGGCCTCGACGTGGGCGCCATCGAGTATATACACAAGCAACTGGTCACACAGCGTACCGGCGGCGCGGGCGTACTGCTTGTTTCGCTGGAACTTGACGAGGTCATGAATGTCAGCGACAGGATACTGGTGATTTATGAGGGCCGGATCGTCGCCGATGTGAAACCGGAAGAAGTGACGCTTCAGGAACTGGGGTTGTATATGTCCGGTTCAAAGAGAGGCGCCGGGTTTGAAACGCGCGGGGAGGAGAATGACGCGCCCGGCGGTGAGGACGCCGAAGAAGGAGGGCGCGACACGTCCCAAAGTGTGAAACCAAGTGATTTCCGGGAAGAAGGGGGGCGCGACGAGTGAAGAAGCGGGGCCGCTTTCTGACGACGATGGGCGGGATGAACGCGTTATCGTCAATTCTTGCGATAATAGCGGGGCTGGTAGCCGGGTTCGTGATTTTGCTGATAACAAATCCTTCACAGTCTTTGAGAGGGTTTTTCACGATCCTGACCGGCGGTTTTTCAGATATGTTCAACATAGGCACGGTGCTCTATTACGCGACGCCGATCATTCTGACCGGACTTTCTGTCGGGTTTGCCGGCAAGACCGGCCTTTTCAATATCGGGGCGTCGGGGCAATTCACCAGCGGGACATTCGCATCGATACTGATTGCTATCAAACTCTCGTTTTTGCCGGGGCCGCTGCTGTGTATCGCGGCTCTTGCCGCAGGCGTGGTTGCAGGAGCGATTTGGGGGCTCATACCCGGTATCCTGAAAGCGTACCGAAACGTCCATGAGGTCATCGCGTGCATTATGATGAACTACATCGGTATGTATCTTGTCAACTATCTTGTCAAGGCGACAGGAATATATATGCAGCAAAAAAACACAGCCATGAGGGTGCCTGTGAAGGCAAATCTGCCCAATCTGGGCCTCAACGTACTGTTTTCAACGACGGATGGCGTGAACAACCGGCTCTCCAGTGTCGGAAGCGGTATTTTGATTGCGATAGTGGTATGCGTACTGCTGTATATCGTTCTGGAGAAAACAAAATTCGGCTATGAACTCAAAGCCTGTGGTTTTAATCAGCATGCCGCAAAATATGCCGGCATCAGTGAAAAGCGCAACATCATCTTTTCCATGATGATCTCCGGTGCACTGGCTGGACTTGCAGGCGCTTTGCATCTACTTTCCGGTGCCGGTGTACAGATAAACGTTGACGGCACACTCGCAGCGGAAGGTTTTACCGGCATCTCTGTTGCTTTGCTTGGACTAAATCACCCCATCGGCATCATTTTTGCGGGCATTTTAATCGGCTATCTATCACTCGGCGGCAATGAGATGCAACTGTTCGGTTTTGTGCCGGAGATCATTGAAATTGTCATCGCGGTGATCATCTATTTCAGCGCTTTCGCGCTGCTGGTGAAGAACCTGCTCGCCGCGCTGGCCAGGCGGCGGGCGATCCGCCGCGAACCCGGGGACGGAGAGGAGGAGAGGGCATGAACGACCTTTTCAGCACCGTCGCCTTTCTGGTGCAGCAGATGTGGTTCTTCTCCATCCCGCTGCTCATCGTGGCGCTG
>Ga0082212_10010161_pt1 | contig 12080 bp, 6 predicted proteins | sample TergutNt197P3_FD_71548 | JGI IMG/M metagenome (GOLD analysis project Ga0082212, IMG submission 71548) | Neocapritermes taracua P3 segment gut microbial communities from Petit-Saut dam, French Guiana - Nt197 P3 | ecosystem: Host-associated > Arthropoda: Insects > Digestive system > Gut ... | reverse complement strand
AATCGGCGGCGGTGATGATGATACCGCCGACGGGAACAAGGAATCGCAGCGTTTTAAACCGGTAGTGCGTTATTTCGGCCCGTTCGAATTAAAAGCGGGGGAAAAGAAAACCGAGCGCTTTAACCTGCCGCCCTATATCGGTGCACTGCGCATTATGGTACTGGCTGCATCTACAACTGCCGAAAACGGCGGGCGGGGGAACCGCGCATTCGGGACAACGGAAAAGCAGGTTAAGGTTTCTTCCGACCTTATGGTATTCGGCACGGTACCCCGTGTGATCTCTCCCGGCGACGAAGCTGTTATACCTGTGTCGGTTGCCCTGTATAAAACCGGCGCCCGCAATGTGGAAGTGAACATGGCCGTTACCGGCGCAACGCTTGTCGGCAGTAACAGGCAAAGCGTTTCCTTTACATCAATAGGGGAAAAAACAATTGATTTCAGGATAAAGGCGCCCGCTTCTCCGGGATTAATACGCTTTACCATAAATGCAACATCCCCTTCACTTAAAAACGCCCGGCACATTACCGACGTGGAAGTAAGAAGTACGGCAATCCCTGTTACGGTATCGCAGCTTAAACTCCTGTCGCCGAACGAAAGCTGGTCGGGGACTATTAACTATCCGGGGATGAGCGGGACAAATAATGCGGTAATGGAATTGTCGCGGCTGCCGCCGATTAATTTACAGGGGCGGCTCGATTTCCTTATCCGTTATCCACATGGCTGTGTGGAACAAACAACCAGCACAATGTTCCCGCAATTGTACCTGGACAAGGTTCTGGAACTGAATGCAACAAGGACAAATGAAATCCGTTCGAATATCAGAGCCGGCATTGAACGGCTTGGTACATTCCAGATTCCCGACGGGGGCTTTGCCTACTGGCCGGGAGGTGAATCAGCCGACGACTGGGCATCGAGTTATGTGGGGCATTTCCTTATCGAAGCAAAGCGTTTGGGTTATTCGGTTCCCCAGGGGATGCTGTCGAATTTTATCAAGTTCCAGAAAAACCGTGCCGCATTGTGGGCTTCTGCAAACGGCAACCAGGCGGCGCAGGCATACCGGCTGTATACCCTGGCGCTGGCCGGGGAGGCAGACCTTGGTTCAATGAACCGCCTCCGTGAAAGGCCGGCTCTTGAGCCGCTGGCGCGCTGGCGTTTGGCCGCCGCCTACTGGTATGCAGGCCAGCGGGATACGGCGCGGAATTTGGCAGGCGGCCTGGGCACGAATATTGCGCCGTACCGGGAATACGGTCAAAACTTTGGCTCGGCATTCAGGGACAAGGCAATTATCCTGGAAACATTGATCCTGCTGGGCAGTTCTGAAGCGGATGCAAAAGCGCTTTTTGAACAGGCTGCAAATACACTTTCGTCGGACTCATGGCTTTCGACCCAGGAAATTTCCTCCGCTCTGCGCTCGGCAATGCTCTACATGCAGGGGCTGGGCGGTGTTTCACAATCCGGTGAACTAAAGGTTGATTATTCTCTCGGCTCAAACGGCGTACGCGGATCAGTCAGTTTTAATTCCCAGACAACCCAGGTTTCTTTGGGGACCCCTACCGGTTCATCTGGAGCTTTTACGATCAAAAATAATTCAGCCTCTCCGGTATATGCCCGGATTTCCGTTCGGGGGACACCCGAAGAAGGGAAAGAACAACCGGTTTCCAACGGACTTAACCTTAATATTGAATACCGCAATGATTCGGGCGCAATAATAAATCCCGCCACTCTTGGCAGGGGCCAGGATATGACGATCAGGGTTACCGTTGCCAACACCCGCAATGTCAGGGTTGAAAACATCGCATTGGTACACCAGCTTCCCGCTTCGTGGGAAATCATTAACGAACGGCTTGGCGCAGAGGGGCGGTCTTCGACGGATTTTGACTACCAGGACATACGGGATGATCGCGTTATGACATACTTTAGCCTGAACAGCGGCGCTTCAAAAACGATCACCATACGGGTTACCAATGTTTATGGAGGGACATACTTCCGCCCGGCGATCCATGCCTATGCCATGTACGATGAATCTGTTGCGGCGCTGATTCCCGGAGTACGGTAATGCGGACAGGGAATTGTTATTGCATTGAATTGAACCCCGGTTTTTATCACACGGAGGCACAAAGGCACAGAGGTTGGGGTTTAATTAATAAATTATTTAAAACTCTCTGTGCCTCTGTGTCTCTGTGAGAAATATTTTAAAATTAGTTTGTCATAAAATACGATTGTTGCGCAACGATAAAACTCCGCTTGTCCTCTGGGCATTGATTGCCGCCAGCGTTGTTTTTCTCTTTTCCCTGCCGCGGCCGCTTTTTTCTTCGTATTATTCCCCGGCGCTCTATGACCGTAACGGAAAACTCCTTGGCGCCATGGTTGCCCACGACGGGCAGTGGCGTTTTACACATACACCGCATGGCCAATTGAACGAAAAATTTGCGCTGGCAATTGTCGAAGCGGAAGACCGGCGTTTTAGGGGCCATGTAGGGATTGATTTTTTTTCCATTGGCCGGGCATTAATTCAAAACATTTCAGAGGGCAGGGTTGTTTCCGGCGGATCGACAATTACCATGCAGACTATCCGCCTTGCCCGTTCGGGGCGGAAGCGGACACTTCCGGAAAAATGTATAGAAGCGTTTCTTGCTTTACGGCTGGAACTAACGTATTCAAAGGATCAGATACTCGGCCTGTATGCGGCGCATGCGCCGTTCGGGGCAAACGTGGTCGGTATAGAAGCCGCATCGTGGCGCTGGTTTGGCAGGCCAAGCGCCGACCTTTCCTGGGCGGAAGCAGCAACGCTTGCTTCGCTGCCAAACGGCCCGGGGCTTATCCATCCGGGAAGGAACAGGGATTTGCTAAAAAATAAACGCGATGCCCTGCTTGGCCGTTTGTACGCACAAGGATACTTTGACGAAGAAACGCTCCGCCTTGCCCGTTCGGAAGATATCCCAGGGGAGCCGCTCCCGCTGCCTTCACTTGCTCCGCACCTGCTTTCCCGCATTGTTTTGGAAGCGGGTGGCGCGGTTGCATTTAATTCTGAAAATAAAAAACACCCGCTTTACAACAGGAATTTTTCCCTTATCACAACCATAGACAGCGAAGTACAGGAAAGGGCAAACACAATCCTAGAACGGTGGTCGGTCAGGTTTAACGAGCGGGGGATTTCCAGCGGGGCCTGTGTAATACTCGACACGCAAAGTGGAGAAGTTTTGGCCTATGTCGGCAATGTAGATACCAGCGATGCGCCCTCTGTCGATATTGCGGCGGCGGCGCGCAGCTCCGGGAGCCTTTTAAAACCCTTCCTCTATGCGGCAATGCTGGACAGCGGCGACATTCTCCCGGCATCGCTGGTCAGTGATATCCCAACCAGGGTAGGGAGCTATAGCCCTGAAAACAGTACCCGCAATTATCTTGGTGTAGTAAGGGCTAACGAAGCCCTGGCACGCTCCCTTAACATTCCTGCCGTTCGATCCCTCCGGCTTTATGGGATTGACCGTTTTGCCGGTCTGCTGCGGAACCTTGGCCTTTCGACGTTGTTCCGCAAAGGTGATGATTACGGGCTTCCACTGATCCTGGGCGGGGCGGAAGTAAATCTCTGGGAAATTACCGGCCTCTATGCCGGCCTTGCACGCTCTGCAAATCCCGCGTATCTCTATCCAAATAAAAATTCCATAGAAACTACCGCCGTGTTTTTTCCGCCGCGCTTTTTTCACGACGGCCAAAAAGCCAGGGATACTCCCACGTCGCAGTTTACAGGCCAGGCGACGTACTTTTCTCCTGCCGCCGCATGGCTTACCCTGGAAGCCCTGACCTTTGTAACGCGCCCCGGCGAAGAAGCCTATTGGCAGGAATATGCGGGCTCCAGACGCATAGCCTGGAAGACCGGCACAAGTTATGGAAACCGTGACGCCTGGGCGGTGGGGACGACGCCCGCATGGACAGTCGGCGTGTGGATAGGAAACGCTTCCGGGGAAGGCCGCCCCGAGCTGATTAGCACAACAACTTCTGCGCCCGTCCTTTTTGATTTATTTTCTGCGCTGGATTCCATTTACCCTGTATCGGGAAGCGGGGCATGGTTCTCCCAGCCTGCCGAAGACCTTGTTTCCATAGAAACGTGCGCTTTTTCCGGTTTTCCTGCCGGGCAGGACTGCGGGCGGGTAACGGAAGTTCATGCCCCAAAGAAAGCCCCCCGTCTTAGCCCGTGCCCCTTTTGCCGTACCGTGGCGTTAAACATGGCGGGAGATCGGCGTATCACTTTGGAAAACAATGCGGAACCTGTGCGGCTGGAAAAATGGTTTGTCCTTCCTCCGGCGGAAGAATGGTATATACGGCGTTGGAATTTGGATTATAAACCCTTGCCCCCTCTCCGTACCGAAGATAGTGCTGCCTATGAATCCGGCATCCCTATAATGGCGCTCTTTAACCCTGAACCGGGAACAAAAATATATATACCCAGGGAACTGGACGGCAGGGAAGGCCGCGTTGTTTTTCAGGCCGCCCACCGCGATGCCGGTGAAACAATTTTCTGGCACCTGGACGATACCTACCTGGGGGCGACAAATGCTTTTCATGATGTGGAAGCCCGCCCTGGAGCGGGTTATCATACCATTACCCTTGTTGACGGAAAGGGCAACAGTATCAGCCGCAGCTTTGAAATATTAAGCGATGCGGACTAAGAGGTAAAACCCGGAACTGCCAATACTATTTAATTATTTATTGTTGTTAGCCATTCGCCGATTTTTTTATTTAGTTCTGCGGTGTCTTTATTTTCGGCGGGGTTAAAGAAATCAATTTCCCCTGCAAAAGTATTCCCGGGCAGCAGCGCCCTGAATTTGTCAAACACCTTTCCTTTGCCCCCTCCATGGCTGCAATACAGGGCGATCTTTTTTCCGGTTATCTTTGTCTTATCCAGGAAAGAAAAGATCGCAGGCGCAGGTGCACCTGCCCATACAGGCGTCCCCAATATAAGAAGATCATAGGCGTTTATATCTACCGTCAGCGGAAGAAGGTCGGGCTTTTTCTTTGTAAGTACCTGGACGCAGCCCCATACAAATTTGGCAATGCCGGTGCGTTTTTTGGTGTCGGTAATTTTTATTTCGTATACATCCGAATTAATGGCAGCCTTGATTGTTTGTGCAACCAGGGCTGAATTCCCTTCAAAAGAATAGTAGATAACCGCTGTTTTCATGGCTCACCTTCCTTTCTGCTTTTTAAAGATACCAAAAGCTTATCGATTTTTTTGAATTGTGAATAGTAGAGCCATTTTTTGACGGATTAATTTTTTTCCGTTTCCGGTGTATACTCTTTCCATGTTCAACAGTATCCGGGGTGTCATCACAGAAAAAAACATCGACACACTCTGTATTGATACGGGCGGCGTAGAATGGGAGATCGTTGTCCCTTCCACGGATATTTCCTCCCTTCCGCCCGCTGGGGAAACGGCGCAGGTTTTTACCTGGCTCTGCCACAGGGAAACGGAGATGCGCCTCTATGGCTTTTCGGACAGCAGGCGCCGCGCTACTTTTTTTGAACTCCTTAAGGTAGAAGGGATAGGCCCTAGGGGTGCGGTAAAAATAATGGGCGGCATTGGGCAGGTTGAACTGGAAGCAGCGTTGGAAAACGAAGACCTAAGCCGCCTGGAAGCGGTGCCCGGCCTTGGGAAAAAAACCGCCCAGAAAATGCTTTTGGCGCTAAAAGGAAAATTAGCATTTTCCAAAGAGCCGGACAGGGCAGGGCCGTATGCCGAACTGGTGGAAGCCCTTGCTGCAATGGGTTACGATAAACGCCAGGCAGGGGAGGCGCTAAAAACGGCGGAAGCGGAATTGGTAACTGCCGGTTCACCTCAGGAAAGGGAGCAGGAGCTCTTTAAAAGGGCAATAATATTGCTGGCGGGAAATTAGGCATAATATCATAATGATATATAGACATGTTGTTATAACAATATAATGTTATAACATTTAAGTTTTGCCAATTTATGGAAGTTTGGTTTAAGGAAGTGTCGGCAAAGAATGAAAAAGGAAAACGTAAGCGCAGGCATTGTTCACCCTGAGTCCAGCCCCGGCGAAGACATGCAGGATATTTCCCTCCGGCCTCAGCGGTTAAGCGAATTCCTGGGGCAGGCGGCAATGAAGGAAAACCTGTCGGTGTTTATAAAGGCGGCGCGGGAACGGAAAGAAAGCCTGGATCATCTTTTTTTAATCGGCCCCCCGGGGCTTGGAAAAACCACATTAGCCCAGGTCGTAGCGCGGGAGTTGGGGGTCGATTTTAAGGTTACAAGCGCTCCGGCGCTGGACAAGCCAAAAGACCTGGCGGGAATCCTTACCACGCTGACGCCGAAGACCGTTTTTTTTATCGACGAGATTCACCGGCTTAAACCCGCCATAGAAGAAATGCTGTATATTGCCATGGAAGATTACGAACTGGACTGGATTATCGGGCAGGGGCCCAGCGCCAGGACAATCCGCATCCCCATTCAGCCCTTTACCCTGGTTGGGGCCACTACCAAGGCGGGGAATGTATCCAGCCCGCTTGTCAGTCGTTTTGGCATTACCTGCCGTTTTCTTTTTTACGAAAAAATGGATATGGAAGCCATCGTCCGCCGTTCTGCCGGGATCCTAAAAACGGAAGTTGACGATGACGCCGCCGCGCTTCTGGCGGCAAGCGCACGCGGCACCCCGCGCGTGGCCAACCGGCTCCTCCGGCGTATGAGGGATTTTGCCCAGATTCTGGGCAGTGGGAAAATAAATAAGGATGTTGTTAACGAAGGTTTAAAGCGGCTGGAAATAGATGGCCTGGGGCTGGAACGGCATGACAGGGAGATATTAAAAATGATTATCGAACGTTATGGGGGCGGGCCGGTTGGTGCGGAGACCCTGGCAATTTCTGTGGGGGAAGCGGTTGACACATTGGAAGATTACTACGAGCCTTACCTTGTTCAGGCAGGCTTGCTCCAGAGGACGCCCCGCGGCAGGACGGTTACCGGCCTGGCCTATACCCACCTGAACTTGCAGCATGGTAATAAAGAACAATCGCCGCTATTATTTTAGGAGGTATTAACCACTAACCACACGAACTTCTTGTTTGAAAAATTCTTTTGTTCATATTGGTTTGTGTGGTTCGTGGTAAAAAATGAGTAGAGATGGATAAGGGCTTTTTGTTATGAAGACTACCGATTATTTTTTTGATTTACCTGAAGAACTTATCGCCAAGTATCCGCCGGCAGAGCGCGGGGACAGCAGGCTTATGATCCTTGAACGCGGGACCGGGGAAAGAAAGCATTGCATGGTAAAGGATTTGCCGGAGATCCTTGCCGGGCCGGAATTCCGCAGCCCGGACGGTAAGCCGCCGCTTGTGGTGTTTAATAATTCACGGGTTCGTAAAGCGCGCCTTAAAGCGCAGCCCATGGCGGCAAAACCGGGCAATACCATTATTTCCAGCAGTGTTTACGGCGGCCCGGGAGGGGAAGCGGATTTTCTTTTGCTGAACCGTATCGATTCGCATACCTGGCTGACACTGGTTAATAGGGCAAAACGAAGGCGGCCCGGATGCCGTTACCGTTTTAAAGACGGCATAGAAGGGGAGATTGTTAAAGCGCCGCACGATGCAGAGGCAGAGGATGGCGGGACGCGGTATATCCGCTTTAATACCCCCATAGACGATGACTGGCTGGACATTCACGGGCACATGCCCCTGCCGCCCTATATCAAACGTGATGATGAGAGTTCCGACGGCGATCGTTACCAGACAATTTATGCCGACCGCTTTGCAGGTGCATCTTTGGGGCCCGGCGCTTCTGCCGCAGCCCCGACTGCCGGGCTTCATTTTACCAACAGCCTGTTAACGGCTTTTGATGCGGCAGGGATTGAAAAAGTATTTGTTACGCTTCATGTAGGGATGGGTACCTTTCTGCCGGTCAGGACGGAACGGATCGAAGATCATGTTATGCACGAAGAATTATACAGCATCAGCGAAGACGCCGCACAGCGTATTAACGCCGCAAAAGCCGCAGGGCAGAAAATTATTGCAATAGGGACAACCGCTGTCCGTACCCTGGAATCAGCCTTTTGCGGAAACAGTGAAAGCGCCGAAGGCGATAAAAAAATATTTGTAAAAGCCGGAGAAGGAAAGACGGGGATTTTTATTTATCTGGGTTATACATTTAACATTGTTGACGCCCTGTTTACCAATTTCCATACACCCGGCTCAACGCTGTTAATGCTGGTTGCTGCTTTTGCCACTACCGATGCAAAGATGCCGGATCAGGGGAGGTCGTTAATTCTGGAAAGTTATACGGAAGCAATAGCGGAGAAGTATCGCTTTTTCAGTTATGGGGACGCGATGTTAATAAAGTAGCAATCCGAAGCTTTTTTAAACTAACAGAGTTTTGAAAATGGCTCATCTGACCGCTTACAAAGCGGCCAGATGGTTTTTTACTGTTTTTTATTTTGAACGGCTGTCAAGAAATTTTTTGGTTTCATTGGCAACAACACCGGAAAGCATCAGCAATGCAAGAAGGTTCGGGATTGCCATAAGCCCGTTAAGGGAGTCGGAAATATCCCAGATTAAGTTCAGGCTTTTTAGGGTTTCTGTTTCGCCCCTAAGAAATGCCAAACCGCCTGTTGCGCCAATAATTACGATAAGCGAAAAAATCACTTTGTATACCATGTCAACAGACTTGTTTTTCTTTGTCAGATAACCCAGGCATTGTTGGCCGTAATATGACCAGCCCAGTATTGTGGAACCGGCAAAACATAATATGGCAACGGTAACGAATATCCCGCCGATATTTCCAAAGGTTAACGAAAATGATTCCAAAACAAGCGAAGCGCCGGAGCTGCCCATGCCATACAGGCCGCTAACCAGGATTACAAGGGCGGAAATGGTACAAATTATTATGGTATCGACAAAGACTTCAAAGACACCCCAAAGCCCCTGTTCTACCGGATCCTTTGTATGGGATGCTGCATGAGCAATTGGCGCCGACCCAAGGCCGGCTTCGTTGGAGAATACGCCCCGCGCAATACCATAGCGCATGGCACGCATTATAACATAACCCATAATGCCGCCCGTTACCGATCGCATGGAGAACGCTTCTGCAAAAATTACAGAAAAAGCGGCGGGCAGTTTGGAAACATTCATTACAAGAATAATAATGCCGCCGATAAAATAGAAGGCTGCCATTAACGGGACAAGTTTTTCCGTTACCGAAGCGATACGTTTAATGCCGCCGATTATTACAAGGGCAACAAGTCCCGCAATAACAATACCGGTAACCATGACATGAATGCCGAAGCTTTTTTTCAGGGCGTCCGCTATGGCGTTTGCCTGGGTCATGTTGCCGATGCCGAATGTTGCCAGTGTCCCGAATATCGCAAAGATTACGGCAAGCCATTTCATCTTAAGGCCGTTTTGTATGTAATACATGGGGCCGCCGTGGTGTACCCCGTTTGCATCGGTTTCGCGGTATTTTACTGCCAGGACAATTTCGGCATACTTTGTCATCATGCCGAAAAAGCCCGAAACCCACATCCAGAACACCGCTCCGGGGCCGCCCGAAACAATGGCTGTTGCTACGCCGGCAATATTGCCTGTGCCTACCGTGGAAGCAAGGGCTGTAGATACCGCCTGGAAGGGGGTAATGTTTCCGCCTTCTGCTTTATGACTTATTTTTCTGTTAACAATCTGCCCAAATGTACTGGTCCACCAAAGCTTGATTTTGGATACCTGGAAAACTTTTGTCCTGAGCGTAAAGTAAACGCCTGTCCCAACCAGCAGAATCAGCATGGGCGGTCCCCAGGCAAAACTGTTTACCGTATTGTTTAACTGCTCGACAACTTCAAAAAAATTCATACACATCTCCACATAATTAGAATCGTAGGGATTATTTTATATAATTGTAAAAAAAATTGCAATATAAGCGAGTCATTAAAAATGTTTAGTTCTTTTCCTTGCTGATTAACCCTTTTTTCCGCCGGGCGGCGAAAGGTATTTTCGAAGCTGTTCAAAAATCTCTTCTATGTTTATAGGTTTCCCCACATGGCCGTCCATCCCTGCCGCCAGGCACCTATCCACATCTTCCTTAAATACGTTGGCGTCATTGCGATTATCGGAACTCTTTTTGGAGGTTCCTGTATCTGCCCTTTTTGTGCCGATTCAAAAGCGCGGATTTTCCGGGTTGCTTCATAGCCGTCCATTTCGGGCATCTGTATATCCATAAAGATAAAGTCGAAGTTTTCCGGGTTTGATGTAAAAATTTCGCAGGCTTCTTTCCCGTTTTCGGCGCTGATTATTTCCACGCCGGTTGTCTCCAAAAAAGAAATAATGATTTCCCTGTTTATTTCGACATCTTCTACCAAGAGGAGCCTTTTGCCGGAAAAATCATCGGCCCGTACGGGTTCATGTTTGTCCATCAGCGCATCTTCCCGGCCGATGCTTTGGTTAATGCATTCGGCTATTGACGACGGAAACAGCGGCTTAAGGACAAATTTATCCACACCGGACTGCCGTGCCTTTTCTTCGATAAATGTCATTTCGGCGCTGGAGATAATGATTATAACGGATTTTTTTTCCGGGTTTGCCCCGGCCTTGATGCGCGACGCAAGCTCCATGCCGTCCATTTCGGGCATCTTCCAGTCCAGAAAATAAATATCATAGTCGCCGTTTTTTCCAATCAATTCCAGCGCATCCTCGGCGCCGGAACTGATATCGCAGTTTATGCTGAACCATTCTGCAATTTCGCTGAAAAATTCCCGCACCGATTTATCGTCGTCTACAACAAGAACCCTGATATTGTTCCAGTCGACTCCGGGGTTAAGAAGGCTTGCCTGCTGCCGTTCTATTCCGATCTGAAAATTAGCAGTAAATACAAACGTTGAACCTTTTCCGGTTTCCGATTCGACCCAAATTTTCCCGCCCATCATTTCTACAATCCGTTTGGATATTGCAAGCCCCAGGCCTGTCCCGCCGTATTTTCGGGAGGTGCCGGAATCTGCCTGCACAAAAGAAGTAAAGAGCCGTTTTTTTTGTTCGTCTGTAATCCCAATGCCTGTGTCGGCAACGCTGATCTCCAGTGTAACCCGGTCTTCAAACTGCCCGGTTTGCCGGGTGTTTACATGAACTGAACCGCCGTCGGGGGTAAATTTAATCGCGTTGGAAACAAGGTTCGTTATTACCTGGGAAAGCCGCTGATCGTCCCCAAAGAGGACAGGGGGGACATTTTTATCTATGTGAACAGTAAGGTACTGCCTTTTTTCATCAGCGCGGAAGCTCGATACCGTAACCACTTTCTGAAGCATTTTTTCAAAATTGAATTCAACCGGGGAAAGCTCAAATTTGTTGGCTTCGATTTTTGACATGTCAAGGATGTCGTTGATTACGCCCAGAAGGTGGGTAGAGGCTTCTTCAATTTTATTTAAACAATAGTTCTTTTTTTCCAGTTCTTTTGATTTTTTGGCGATTGCCGTCATGCCAATTATGGCGTTCATGGGGGTACGCATCTCGTGGCTCATATTGGACAGGAAATCGGTCTTGGCGCGGTTCGCGTTTTCCGCTGTTTTAAGCGCGTCGTCCCGTTCATTTTCACGGAGTTTCCGTGACGTTGCTCCCGCAATAACACTCGCGATGGTGCTAACCAACTGGCGGTCGCTTTCACTCCATACACGGGGGCCGCCGCAGGATTCTACGGACAGTATTGCCCAGAATTTTCCGTCAACATACAAAGGCGCCCATACAAAAGCGCCTGTTCCCGCGGATTTCATGCAATGGTATTTTTTATCGGTTTCGACATCATTGCAAAAGAGCGTTACAATATCAATGCCCGGGTTTATTGCCGGGAAGGTATCTTTTAGTAAAGTGTTAAAACAATGGATATCCGGTTCCGCAAATTCCCCTTCGGTTGCGCTCCAATAATAATCCGGTTTACCAAAAGCAAAATCTTTATCGGCTATACTGACTACCATGCGGCCGGCTCCAAGAAACTTTCCCGTAGTCTTTAGGGTTTCGTTTATCAGGTCGTCAATTTTTCTGTCAGTAATAAAATTGCCCGCCAGGGATGACATGAGCGCCTGCTGTTTAAGTTGTTGGGTTAATTT
>Ga0082212_10010160_pt1 | contig 12080 bp, 15 predicted proteins | sample TergutNt197P3_FD_71548 | JGI IMG/M metagenome (GOLD analysis project Ga0082212, IMG submission 71548) | Neocapritermes taracua P3 segment gut microbial communities from Petit-Saut dam, French Guiana - Nt197 P3 | ecosystem: Host-associated > Arthropoda: Insects > Digestive system > Gut ... | reverse complement strand
AACTCATGGAATCTGTCCCCTCGTGTTTTTTGAGTGAGTTTTAACTTAATTGATTTTTCCTTGTTTGCTTAGCCGCTCCTTTTCTCTCTCCATTTTCTTCTGCTCATTCTCAATTTTCTGCTGTTCCTTGATTGAAGTTTGAATATTACATGTAGGACATAAAAATTCATCCCATATAAATTTTACATCTCCAATCATTTTGCCACCTTCAGTAGAAGAATAGTCGAAATCAAATTTTTTTGCTTCGGGTGATTTAGAATTTACTACTTTAGAAACCTGGATAACCTTGAGAAATCCGCCGCAAGCTTGGCATGTATGTTTGAAAAAATGTGTGTAAATCGGATTTTTCCATGTTCTTTGTACACCCATACTTTCCCCTCCATTATTATCTATTGTTTCGGTTTTACTCTAAGAAGAAATCCGCCGCCTGCTCCTGGGCTCGCACCCACTTTTGCTTCAAAACCTTCATCAGGGGAATACACAGCTTTAGCGTAAGCTCCATACGCTATCAAATCTCCCTGTACCCCCACTTCTATTTCCCAACCTCTGATTTCTACTACAGCAGTAGCCCTGCCTGACAGAACTGCTGCTTTGGCCTCTGCACCAAATCCGAATCCATCTGTACCATCATATACCCCAAATTGTCCGGTTCCTACCAAAAAGTCACCTACACCCTTTATTGCTGCCGCAAATTCATCATTTCCAAGTCCCGCTTGGCCTGTAGCATTTGCACCAGAAACTTTTATGAATAGCCCCGCTATACCTTTCTCGCTCTTTGCTTGTAATCTATAGTTAGGAACTATCCGTAAATAAAATGATGATTTAGTTAATTTATGGTATACTATTTTCACTGATAAGAAAGCATGGTGAAAGAAATGGAAGAACGTATATTGATGATGTTACCAAACTTAAATGAAATGCAGAAACGGCTTTTTCTTGCCAGTGAAGCTATAGCTTATGGTCATGGAGGAATTGCAGAAGTAATGCGAATTTCAAAAGTTTCGCGAAACACCATTAAAAAAGGAATCAATGAACTTAAAAATGGAAAAATATTTAACAAAAAAGTGAGAAGCGTTGGCGGAGGACGCAAACCAATTGAAGTTACACAGCCCAATATTGAAGATGAAATTCGGAGATTGGTAGATGGTTCAACCTATGGAGACCCCGAACGCATTCTCTCATATACGACAGAAAGTTTACGCAAACTCGAAAATGAATTGTGTAACAGAAACATCAAAGTAGGACGCACAGCTATATCGAAAACCCTTGAAACAATGGGCTACAGCAAGCAAGCGAACCAAAAAATGTTACAAATCGGAGAGCCACACCCCGATAGGAATACACAATTCGAACACATAAACAAAACGGCTGCTGAATATTTAGAAGCTGGTGAGCCTGTAATTTCAGTTGATACCAAAAAGAAAGAAAACATCGGAAATTTCAAAAATAATGGTGAAGAATATCGTAACAAAAAAGACCCGCGAAAAGTTCTCGACCACGATTTTCCGATTGAAGAACTTGGTAAAATCTCACCGTATGGTGTTTATAATTTGAATAGCAACACAGGCTTCGTAAACGTAGGTACCAGCCATGATACAAGTGAATTTGCAGTAGAAAGCATCTCCCGCTGGTGGGAAACAGTCGGAAAGCACACGTTTACAGAGAGCAAAAAAATCTACATAACTTGTGATTCCGGCGGCAGCAATGGATATAGGGTGAGAATGTGGAAATATCAACTTCAACAATTTGCTAACCGTACAGGCTTGGAGATAGAAGTTTCTCATTTTCCGCGAGGCACGTCAAAATGGAACAAAGTAGAACACAGGCTATTCTGTTACATTTCGAAAAACTGGAAAGGAAAACCGCTTGTTGACGTACAAACTGCTGTTGACTTGATTGGCTCAACAAAAACGACAACGGGACTTAAGAGCCTGTTCCGAATCTATCAAACGAAATGAAAAAGATGTATAATCCAGCTAAAAAGGATGATGCAGATATGAGAGAACCGTATCCAAGCGACATAACGCGGGAACAGTTTGAAGTAATCAAATACATATTAGAATCAGCTCGAAAAGAAACAAAACCACGAAAAATAGACATATATGAAGTATTCTGCGCGATTCTCTATATCGTAAAAGAAGGCTGTACATGGCGTGGCTTGCCACATGATTTTCCCAAATGGAAACGGGTATATGACTATTTTCAAATATGGGGTGAAGAAAGCGAATCTGGAAAATCATATTTTGAACAAGCAATGCATGAGTTAGTGATGGCAGAGCGAGTACAAAGCGGGCGTGAAGTCCAAACATCAATGGTAATAATAGATTCAAAAAGCGTCAAGAACACAGACTTGGCTGAAGAAAAAGGCTACGATGCCGGAAAAAAACTTCCGGTATAAAAATACATATTGGTGTAGATACCAATGGTTTACCGCACGCAATACATGTGACAACCGCAAATATAAGTGACCGTGATGGTGCTTTGGAAATGTTTGAAATATACAAACCCAACTTAGTTAGGACTATAAAAGCTTTAGTAGATGGCGGATATACAGGCGAAAAATTTGCAATTGCAGTAGATTCCATAATTGGTGCGGAAGTTGAGGTTGCAAAACGAAATGAATTACATACTTTTGCTGTCATACCTAAACGATGGGTTGTTGAAAGAACATTCGGATGGCTGGAAAAATGCCGCCGTCTTTGGAAAAATTGTGAGCGAAAAATAACAAATTCCTTGCAAATGATTATAATTGCATTTGTTCGATTATTACTTAACAGGATATAAATTTCTTGGGGATTTTAAATTAACATAGATTCGGAACAGGCTCTAACTTAATTGCTATAATAAAGCAATGATTTATTGTCAGCTTGCCTTGAATCCTGTATATCGTCAATAAATACGGTATTATCAATGACCTGATAGACGATGAGATACCTTTCGCATGAAACCATATAACGATATTTCCCGCTTCTTAAATAAGGTCTGTTAAAAACGGGATTACGATACGGCAGATGTTCAAGTGAATACATATCCTCAATAAGGTTGTCCAATAACCTTTCTGCGGCAGATTCGCTCACCCTTGCCAAAAAATTGAAGTGGTCGTACATCCTGTCATTAACGGCAGGGTCAACAATGACTGTGTATACCCTGTCAGCGTTATCCATTTCTGTTTGCTCCTTGTTTTATGGCCTGTTGCATATTTTTCTTGAATTGGTCAACAGAATAACCTTGCGTTCCTGTAGCTCGTGCCATTTCAGCAGACATAAGGCGTTCTGCTGTTGCCAAGTCTTCTTCACGGCGGCTATAAGTTTCTATATCCATAAGAACCATATCGCCCTCGCCGTTGAGAGTAAGGAATACCGGAACTTTATTTGTGCGGCATATTTCCGCTACATTATTATAGTTTTTACGTAATTCACTTGACGGTTTAATTATTGGTTGCATATTTACAGCTCCCTTCATCACTAAATACATACCCTTATTATATGCCAAATAAGGGGCAAAAATCAACCCTTAATTTTGAATTATTTAGGGAAAAGTTTTTTGCTAAACACAAACACGGACTTGACGGCGCACCGTGGTTTATACGTCGTAAATATATGGGAGGGGGAAATGAAGATGACAACAAATAGTATATTAGCGGTAGAGGCGAAGAATTTAGTAAAAACATTCGGAGATAACAGAGCGGTTGACGGAATCAACCTTTCAATCCCGACAGGGAGTATATACGGTGTTCTCGGATCAAACGGCGCGGGGAAAACGACCGTAATCAATATGCTTGCCACGTTGTCAAAACCCGATTCCGGCAATATAAAAATATTTGGCTACGACATAGCCAAGAACACGCAAATTGTTCGCCAGTTGATAGGACTGACAGGGCAGTACGCCTCTATTGACGAAAACTTAACGGCAATGGAAAACCTTAAAATCTTCGGGCGGCTTCATGGCTTTTCACGCAAAGAAGCAAAACGAAAAGCAGAAGAACTTTTAGAGGAATTTGGGCTGACCGAAGCGGCAAACCGCGCTTTATCAAAATTCTCCGGCGGTATGCGCCGCCGTCTTGACCTTGCGGCAAGTTTGCTATCACACCCACCGCTTATTTTCCTTGACGAACCTACAACCGGGCTTGACCCACGAACACGGACGCAGATGTGGCAGACCATAAGAAGTCTTGTAAAAAAACGGCTCGAAATTTCAGCCAACGAAAACGGGCGAGGGCGCCCTGCAAAAAACGGGCGCCGAAAGCGCCGCGCCGGAACCCTCTGCGCCGGACGTTCCGCCGGGTGACGAACCCCGGAAGACTGACGGCGGTTTTTGGGGAAAAGTGCTGGATTTGCTGAAGGGCGACGTCCCGGTGTATGCGGTTTTGAGCAACAGTAAGCGGATCCTGGCTGAACTCAGTGAAGGCTCGCTTATCGTCCGCGCCAGCGACCTGATGACCGCTGAACAGATCAAATCTAAAATGATATCCGAACCGCTTAAGGAAGCGGCGGGCAAGGTTGCCGGACGCGAGGTAGTTTTGCGTGTGGAAATCGAAGAAAGCGGCGGCGGGGAAGTAAATCATGAAAAGCTTAATCGTCTGAGCGCGTTTGACATTATTAAGTTTGAGTAGATTATTGTAAGGGAGAGGTTGTTTTGGCAAAAAGCGGGTTTCGCGGCGGCGGATACAGCGGCGGCGGTATGAACGCGAACATGGTAAAACAGGCGCAGAAGATGCAGGCGGACCTATTAAAGATGCAGGAAGAGATGGAGGACAAAACGTACTCGGCGCAATCAGGCGGCGGCGTCGTGACGGCGGTCGTGAACGGCAAGCATGAACTCACCGGGCTTACTATCGAGCCGGACGCTGTCGATCCCGAGGATGTTGAAATGCTCCAGGACTTGATCGTGGCGGCAGTCAACGAGGCGTTACGCAAAGCGGACACAAGCATGAACGAGTCAATGTCGAAGCTCACCGGGGGGTTCAACCTAGGGATTTAACGTGGGAATATTACGTGGGGCTCCGCCCCGCACCCCATCGGTTTTTTATGTCGGGGACGATGTATCGATATCCAGTGTATCGAGTATCGAGTATATCGCTTCTTTTTGTTCGTTGTCCCTGTAGTGGATAACAAACGAAACTCCCATGTCCTCAAGGTCGGCGATTGTAAACGCATGTATCCATGCTTCGTAGTTCTCGCCGTCTATGTCGCCGGACATGAACACACCATCCAGGGCCGATCTGCCGATTGGCCCTTTGTTTCCGACAAGAGTCCTGTCTTCACCAACATAGTTATCCAGATAGTGCTCCGCAAGCGCATTGACGCCAAGCGGCATGTGGGCATAGCATATCTCAAGTGAAGCCGCGCCCTCGCCCGTATATGTGAACATCCAGGCGAGCTCCAGCTCTGTATACTGAAACAGCTCTTCTTGCACATACAGAACTAACAGCAAATCGCCCGGCATCAGCAGCTCATGCCTTGTACCCGTGCGCGGCGGCGGTTGCTCCGGCGGCCGGCTTGTTTCCACCGGCGCGCCGGCTCCCGCAGCCGCAGCCGTGCCCGGCGGCGATTGCGGCTCTGCCGCGCCGGCCCCTTCATCATCACCATTTCCAGCATGTTGGGACAGCATCTCATCACCGCTGTCACCCGGCCGCCTGTTCAACATAAACAGTTCGATGCAAAAAACAACGAGCACGATTGTGAACACCAGCGACAGGACAATAAGAAAATTCTTTATCATTTTACTCATCGGCAGTATCTCCCAGGATGCAAATCCCTGCGGCGATGCGCCGGAGCGTTTCGTCGCGCCCCAGTATGGAGCATATCTCGACAGCGCCGCCCGGCGTCACTGCCTTACCTGAAACGGCAATGCGCACCGGCCACATAAGCGTCGCGTTTTTGACGCCAAGGCTCTCCGCCAGCGCCACAAGCTCGTCATGGATCGCTTCGTTTGTCCAGCCTGCAATACCCTCAAATGCGGAGCGGGCCGCGCGGAGCATTTCAAGCGATATAGTTTCGTCGGTTTTCGATTTTTTATGGATGTACAGATCCGGCGGGTATACCGGCAACTCATCAAAAAAGTCCACTTTATCGGGTATATCACTGAGTTTTTCGCAACGGGCCTGCAGTATCGCCGCAATTGCGCCGACCGGCAGGTTTTCATTTTTTACGGCTTGCCTGATGTAAGGCGCCGCCATTTCAGCAAACCGCTCAGGGTGCAGGGCGCGGATGTACTCGCTGTTGAAATGATTCAGTTTTTCCATGTCGAATATTGCAGGCGATTTTGATATCCCGCCAATATCGAATACTTCAAGCATCTCCGGCAGCGTGAATAGCTCGCGCTCCCCCCCGGGACTCCAACCCAGGAGCGCCACGTAATTTAGTATAGCTCCCGGCAGATAGCCCTGTTTCAGTAAATCGTCATAAGTCGGATCGCCGTGCCTCTTCGAGAGCTTATTCCGGGCGTCGCGCATGACCGGCGACACAGTGATATACGCCGGGATCTCCCAGCCGAACGCCTTGTACAGCAGGTTATATTTGGGGGCGGAACTTATATACTCACTCCCCCGGAGGACATGCGTTATGCCCATGAGGTGGTCGTCGACGACGTTTGCAAAGTTATATGTCGGCAGCCCGTCGCTCTTGAGCAGAACCATGTCGTCCAGCGTTTCGTTTAGCACTGTTATCTCGCCGAAGACCATGTCGTTGACTTCCGTCTCGCCCTGCTTCGGCGCTTTCATCCTTATTGTAAAACTCTCCCCCGCTTCTGAGCGCCGCTTTGAGTCTTCATATGGCAAAGACCGGCAGGGGTCGTCTACCGGCGCTGAGTGCTGATCGTGGGCTATTGCGCCGTCAGTCGCCCCGGAGTTTTCGCAAAAACAATAATATGCCGCGCGCCCTTCGCACAGAAGCTCCGCGAATGGCTTGTATATGTCGCGGCGCTCGCTTTGCGTATACGGCCCGGCAGGGCCTCCGGCGTCCGGCCCCTCATCGTAGAGCAGACCCGCCCCTTTAAGCGTATCTACGATCACCTCTGTCGCGCCTTCGACAAACCTGGCTGTGTCAGTGTCCTCGATGCGCAGGATAAACGTCCCGTTGTTTTTTCGCGCGATCAACCAGGCATAGAGCGCAGTCCGCAGCCCCCCGACGTGCATGTATCCGGTCGGACTTGGCGCAAACCGAGTCCGCACTCCGCCGCGCGGGATTTTTGCCTCCATGCTGTCAAACCAATTCTTGTCCATTTTGCCCCTCTTTCTCGAGTTCGATATACGCGACCTTGCCGACAAGTGTGCGGGGAAGATCCGGGCGGTATTCGAACTCCCCGGGCATCGCGTATTTAGCTATATTCTTCCGGCAATGCTCCAGAATTGAAGCTTTTATCTCTTCGGTCGGCTCCCGGTTGCCGCGCAGGACGATAAACGCTTTTATCCGCTGGATCTTATAGTCGTCCGGCACGCCTATCACGCAGCTTATCAGGACGTCCTCGTGTGATTCTATAACATTTTCGAGCTGTGACGGGTATATGCTGTAGCCGGACGAGATTATCATGCGTTTTATCCTCTGGCGGAAATACACAAAGCCGTCCTCGTCCATCATGCCAAGGTCGCCTGTGTGCAGCCAGAGCCGCCCGTCCGGGTGGGCCTGCAACGCCTGCGCCGTTTCTTCGTCGTTGCCGTCATAGCCCTTCATTACCGTCGGGCCGGACAGTGTTATCTCTCCCTCCTGCCCGTATGGCGCCCTGTCAAATGTACCCCGCTTGACAATTTTATAGAAAGTGTCGGGGTAGGGTATGCCTATACTGCCCTCTTTGTGGAAATCGAGCGGCGTCAGGCAGCTCGCAGTGACGCATTCTGTGAGGCCATACCCCTCGCGCACCTGCACTGAAGCCCCGTGCGCGCGCAGGAAAGCGTCGACCTTGCGCTTGAGCTCCACAGACAGCGAATCTCCGCCTGAAAAAACGCCTTCAAGCTGCGACATATCGAGGTCGTCAATATCGCTCAGGCGCAGCAGCGCTTCGTACAGCGTCGGCACCCCGGCTATGTAGTGCGGTTTGTGTTTTCTTAGCAGCTTCGCGTATGACCTGATGGAAAACTGCGGTACGAGAATCGCCGACGCTCCCGTGATAAACGCGGTGTGTATGCAGACTCCAAGCCCGAACCCATGGAATATAGGCATTATCGCGAGCATCTTGTGCCCGGGACGAACGCATTGGCTCGCCGCGTCGGTCTGCATCGCGAGGGCGTTGAAATTCAGGTTTGTCAACAGTATGCCCTTCGTCGTTCCGGAGGTGCCGCCGCTGTATAGTATCGCCGTGACGTCTTCGCCGCGTGTTTTTGCGTCGCATTCGCCGCTGAATCCATGTCCGCGCTTTACTAAGTCCGCATACCTCAGCAGTTTGCCGCCGGATGGGCGTCGCTTGATTTTCCGCCCCTGCGTCATCTTGTACAGCGGCTTTTTTATCCCCTTCAAACCGTCGTCTATGCCCGCGAGGATCAACGTCCGTAACCCTGTCCTCGGCATTATTTCTTCAAGCACGGGCGCAAACTGGTCCAGCGTGAGCGCCGCGACGCTCCGGCTTGAGTTTATGTATCGCACAAGCTCCTCGGCCGCCGACAATGGGTGGACCATATTTGCAACAGCGCCAATGAGGCTAAGCGCGTAGAACATGACGACAGCCTGCGGCGTGTTTGGCATACATATCGTCACGCGCTCTCCCGGCTCTACTCCCATCGACTTGAGCCCGCGCGCGCACTGCCTTATTTCATCCGCAAATCCGCTGTATGTTTGTACGCAACCGAAAAAATCGTACGCCATCGTATCGGGGTATTTTTCCGCCGTCTTCAAAACGAGGCCTGCCATCGAGCAATCGGGGTAATCAAGGCTGCAAGGCACGCTGCCGTATGAGCCAAGCCACGGCGTTTCATTTTCCATATGCATGGCGTCCTTTTATAAGTTATGATTGTGGAGCATATCATATTTTCCCGGATTCTTCAACAATCTTCAATAAAGCCCGCCGCGTGTTGTCTTCGGGGCGGCCGATCACATGGTCGAGCAGCTCCGAGAGGGTTTCTCCCAGTCCGGAGCCCTCCTGCAAGCCGAGCTCCATTAAGTCGCGGCCGGATATGGCAAGCGTCTTCAATGAAAAGCATTCTCCGCTGTGGATGGCTTCGTCCGTGTTTTTAAGCGCCACGCCGCCGTGCAATGCGTCATTCAAGGCCGCCGCGCATCGGACAGCGTCCGTGCCGTGCGAAGCCAGCAGCCTTTTTATACCGATGCGCTCGCCGGGGAACCCCTGAATCGCAAGCGCGGTTGAACATGCTTTTACCGTTTTTGCGTCGAGGCGCATTTTGCGTAAAAAGCCGTCGGCGTCGCTTATCAACCCATTGTCGAGTAAAATGGCGCAAAAAAGGCTCCAGCGCAGATTAGACTCCGCCGGGAGCGCCGTAAACTCTTCGTCTGTATTCAAGCGCCTCCCCTGCATGAATTTGTTGAGCAGCCCGGCTTTTATAATTTCCCAAATGATTTTCGGTCTTTGGGAGAGCATTGTCTTTTCAAGCTCTATTCGCACTCGCTCGGCGCTTATGAGCTTTGATTTACCGGCGTTTGCGTATATGGAAGCCATTGTGCCCGGTTCGATATCAAATCCCAGCTGCGCGCTGAACCTGAATGCCCGGAACATTCGCAGGGCGTCTTCCTTGAATCGTTCGTCCGGCGCTCCCACGCAGCGTATTAGCTTGCCTCCTATGTCCCTGAGCCCGCCGAATGGGTCGACAAGCTCGCCGGATAGCGAAAGGGCCATTGCGTTTATCGTAAAGTCGCGGCGGCTCAGGTCTTCTTCTATGCTCGATGTGAAGCTGACGCTTTCGGGGCGGCGTCCATCCAGATATTCGCCTTCTGTGCGAAATGTCGTGACTTCGGTATCTCCGCCCGGAACAACGACTGTCACCGTACCGAATTTCTCACCGGTCAAGATGGTTTTTTTGAACAAGCGGCTAACCTCTCCGGGCGTTGCGGACGTCGCGACGTCCCAGTCATTCACGGACCGCCCCATAGCGGCGTCCCTCACGCAACCGCCGACAAGATACGCGGCGTGTCCGTCCTCTTCGAGCCTCTGTAATACTTGCCTGATATGCTCAGGCGGGTCGTATGTCGTCATATTGTCACCATAGTTCCTATTGTAAAACGCCGCTTGCGGTAGTATAATTACACATCAGTAGTTCTTTTTTTAGGTATTTTTTATGAGTCTTGATGAGTTCGAACGGTATATTAATAGCGGGACAACCTGCCATTTGGTCGGTATTGGCGGCGTTTCCATGTCGGCGCTTGCGGAAATAATGCACGGGTCAGGCCTAGCAATGACCGGGTCGGATATGAGCGACAGCCCCGTTATCAGCAAGCTTCGCTTGCTCGGAATAAACGTGTCCGTTGGCCACAGCGCGGAGAACGTGCGCGGGGCAGGCTTTATCATCCGCACGGCTGCGGCGCGCGAGGATAATGTCGAGATAATGGCGGCGCGCGAGCAGGGTATTCCGGTTTTTGAGCGCGCGCAGGCCTGGGGCTATATCATGCGCGGTTATAAAAACGCTGTATGCGTCTCAGGGGTGCATGGAAAAACGACTACGACTTCAATGATAACGCATATCCTGTTGGCCGCCGATGCAGACCCTACGATTATGATAGGCGGCTCCCTGCCGGTCTTAGGCTCCGGGTATCGCGTCGGGAAGGGCGACGTCATCGCGTTGGAATCATGCGAGTATTTCAACTCGTTCCATAACTTTTTCCCGACTGTCGCCGTTGTTTTGAATGTCGACGCCGACCACCTCGATTTCTTCCGCGACATTGACGACCTGAAAAGCTCTTTTCGGAAATTTGCCTCGCTCGTCCCGGACGGCGGGTTTATTGTATGTAACAGCGACGACGAAAATACGCTGGACGCCCTTGCTCCGCTGGGGCGGGAGCTTTTCACGTTTGGAACCGGCGAAGGCGCCCGTGTGCGGGGGGTGAACCTGCTGGCTTACGGGCGAAACCCTTCGGCGGACGTCTTATTTGACGGGCGCCCGTTTTGCTCGCTTAAGCTTCAGGCTCCGGGCCTCCATAACCTGAAAAACGCACTCGCCGCCACTGCCGCCTGCATCGCCATAGGTATCCCCGCCCGCGCGATAGAGGACGGCCTTAATTGCTACACAGGCGTCGGCAGGCGGTTTGAGTATAAAGGTAATTATAACGGCGCGGACGTCTACGACGATTACGCGCACCACCCGAGCGAGCTGCACGCTACGCTTGACGCTATCTCCACGCTTGGCTACAAACGCGTGATCATGGCGTTCCAGCCGCACACTTTTTCCAGAACCCGGGCGCTGTTTTCCGATTTTGTGGCGGAGCTGTCGCGGCCGGACGTAACATTTCTTGCGGAGATTTATGCCGCCCGCGAGAAGAACGATATCGGCATAACATCCGCCGTCCTTGCCGAGGCTGTGCCGGGCGCCAGATACCTCCCGACGTTCGGGGGAATCGCCGGCGAGATTGCGTCAATCGCGGGCGCCGGCGACATAGTCCTCACCGTCGGCGCAGGTGATATCTACAAAGTCGGGGAAAAGCTTTTAGGCGTTTAGTGTTGAGCGTTGAGCGTTGAGTGTCTATTTATAATATCCCGAAGAACGTTTTGCCGTTTTGCATTGTCAGCTCAGCGACTTCCGCGGCGGTCATCCCCCGGGTTTCGGCGATTTTTCCGGCAATATGCGGCAGGTTCAGCGAGCTGTTGCGCTTTCCTCGCACTGGCTCCGGCGCAAGATATGGGCAGTCAGTTTCAAGCATCATCCTGTCCCCGGGCATTTTTTCAAGCACTTCAAGCGCGCGCCGCGCGTTTTTATATGTGACGACCCCTGTAAATGACAAGCACCACCCTATATCGAGTATCGTTCTAGCTGTTTCCCAGCTTCCGGAAAAGCAATGCACCACTCCCTTAACGTCGCGATAGTCTGATATTATCTCCAATGTGTCCGCGAGCGCTTCGCGTTCATGGACAATAACCGGCTTTTTCAGGCTCCGGGCCAGCTCCATCTGTTCGCGGAATCGCTTTTTTTGAATGTCCCTTGGAGA
>Ga0082212_10010159_pt1 | contig 12080 bp, 6 predicted proteins | sample TergutNt197P3_FD_71548 | JGI IMG/M metagenome (GOLD analysis project Ga0082212, IMG submission 71548) | Neocapritermes taracua P3 segment gut microbial communities from Petit-Saut dam, French Guiana - Nt197 P3 | ecosystem: Host-associated > Arthropoda: Insects > Digestive system > Gut ... | reverse complement strand
TATCTTCGCTGGAAACATCCAAAAGAGCAACCGACAACCATTTTTCAATGTCCAGTCTGTTTATCTGAACATATGATAAGTGACCTTTCATTTACCTGCTCGACACACCACAGCCCAGGTTGCAAATACGAAAATCTACCAGCGAAAAACAAGAACTGGTTAAAATGCCCTACACCAGGCTGTGGCAAAAAGATGGCAACAGCTAAGTGCCTCGACAGTGCAAAAGCGGAAGCAGGACCAATCGACATGGCCAAGCTCTTGGGCGGGACATACGCGCCCTTCGCCATTATTGGCATTAGTTCTTCAGGGAAGACACTATATGCTCATATGGTGCTACACACTTTCAGGCAACGTCCTACTATCAAATTAATTAATAAAACCGCCATACCACTTTCTCAGTCCGATCTGGCTGATTACAATGCCTTGAATGACAGTTTGTTTTCTCGGAAAACATTGCCAGAGAGCAATCAACAGCAGGATGAGAGTGCACACCCCTGGACAGTAGAGTCTGGTACTGGACGCAAAACCAAGAAGGCCTGTTTTACTCTTCTGGATTATGATGGCGAGAAAGTCGATTCATATTTGGGTGATAGTTCATCTAGTTTGTACAAGCAAGCAGCCGCCGCTAAAGGCTTCATAATCCTAATAGACCCTCTTTCTTTACCTGAAATACGGACAGCCGCTCGTCTTCGGGTTAATATGCTCGGCGCAGACAATATGTGGGCACTTAAAGGCAACTATAAGAATGGACAGACAATACTAGACAAAGTTTTGCCCCTAATTAAAAATGCGGTACCAACAGATAATTTGGACGGTGGCGAAAAGCTAAATCGACCAGTGGCTATCGTATTCACGAAGTTTGATGTTTTTTATAATCTTTTCGACAAAGGCATTAATCCGATTGAGACACACGCAAATTTGCCAGCATATATTAGAGGCAAGAAACTGGATATGAAAAAGATTGAAAATGATAGTGCTAAAATTCTGTCTTGGCTTGAGGTCAACAAGGCAGACAATTTTCAAAATACTATTGAAAGTAGCATATCAGATAAAAACATCTGCTATTTCGCCGTTTCAAGCCTTGGACAGACTCCTGATGATGGCGTTAGACTAAGAAGTGAACCCAGACCTCACTTGGTACTCAACCCTATCCTCTGGCTCTTTGAAAGATGCGGTTTCTTTTAACGCAAGGTTGGTAGCATTTCAATGTTTTTTCAGTTCGTTTTCACACGTTGCCGAAATGGCTTTGAGGCTCCAATAGCTACTGCCCCCATTGCAGACGGAGATGGCTTCGCCTACCATTCCTTGTCCTTTTCTTTCCAAATTGGAAATGGATCCGGCCTAAAACATTTGGACACTATAATTAGAAACATATCGCCATCTTTTAAAGAAGGCCCTCTTATGGATGTCGCGTATCTTTACTGCTGTTCCATACCTGAGCGCGACGGCGATTCACTTATGCTCGAATTTAACCCAATTCCCTTTAACCCGTTGGTCAAAGGGAACTGGGTGAACCGTCCTGGTGCGATTTTGTGCCAAGCCATCGTTGGTTCGGTTTCAGAGTTCTATCCATTTGAATTGTTCCGGTATAATAAAATTTGGAAAGCAAAGTACCTCACACAAGCTCATTATTACATGGCACCTCGGACTGATCTACCTCCGATCTTCCCGCACTGGATTGATGAGGATAAGGCAGAGTTATTCAAAGAGAGTTATATCACTCTAGAAACATTGAAGAAATTCAATTCCGGTTGGCATGCCGATGCCCTCCGAAAATGTATCGCTTTTTTAATTGTTGAGTACAAAAAACGAGACCACCACTCTCGGAAGTATCTCGTGATCAAGGATGCCAATTCCGAGAACATTGAGTGCTGGATAGCGGCTATAGAGCTTGCCTTTTCGCCACGCTTGGCAAGTGCCATCCCATTCGCTACAAGGATGAGTGCCTTTACGACCAGAAATGTCTATAATACTAGCGATGGAATACATTATTACGCCATGATTATTGGCTTAGATGCAAGTGATGACATTGGTATTGAACTGTTGAATACACGAATGGATGATTCTAACTATGACGTGTTGGACGCAATTAATCAGGATGATACTTTCTCTTCCGAATTGCAAATTGGAACCGACGATATACCCTTCCCATATTATGACCTCGTCACCCAATTCGATGTGGAACATCTTAGATTTAGCAAGCGCTTTCTACAGGCCAACAAAGAACTTGTGCAGCCATCAGATGAGGTAGTAAAAATTGGCAATTTATATTCGATCCTATTTCGCACCGTGCGCGATTTCAGCATCGACGAATTCAATGCGCACCTGACTGAATTGAAATACCATTGGGGATGGATTCCGGGAGATTTTCGCAGCACATTGCTCACGCGACTCTTGGAAGTTTTGCAGAACCATGTATTAATACACCCAAATGAGATAAACGCAACGACCCAATCGCTCGGTTTCATCTTGGAGCAGCCAGATGAAGCATCTGCCAACCGGGCGGCAGAAGTTATTACTACTTTTGTGCACTGCATTAAAGAATTGCTAAGCGACACGGCGAAAATGAATAGCGTTTTTCCGCTCTGGGAGCACATAAAGCAATGGAATAATCTTGCCTTTGGTGTCGCGGATGGTGTTTTTAAACTGGACCTCCCCCAGCGATCGACAGTCAGTGTAGGGTCGCAGGTTCCTGCTAGCTATGAGCTAACCCTAGCTACTTTTCTGCTAATTGTCGCTGCATATCTTCAATCAATCGGGATACCCGTTGAGAAAAACGTTTTGATCCGCATTGCCGCCAATGGGTTGAATGCCTGCGAGTCTGCCAAGGACTCTAGCTCCGGTGCCAATATTCTTAAAATATTGCCTGTTACAATGCTTAGATCGAATAAGCTTATTGATATATTACCTAACCTTTTTCTAGAACTAGATCCCAATCACCACACTTTCCTTGTAGATTGTATCCTAGAGGCTCTCAAGGAATTGCCGAGGTCGGGTTGGCTCTTCAAAATTTTGAAATTGTTGGTAGAGGTTAGCACCCCAGGACTTATCCAACACGTTAGGGACACAAAAGGACAAACGGAAGATACACATGACTTGTGTAGCTTGTTTCTGCTGGTGCTAAGTAGAGACCCGCTTCCAGACAGTAGCGAACTCCCCCTTCATAAGGCGGCAGAATTAATGCCTATCCTCATGGGGCACTGGAAGGATGTGGATATTCCAAAAAATGATCGTGGCAAATTGCTCCAACGCTTAATCGACAGAATTCGGACTGATGCTAGGAGGAATCCTAACGAAATTGACTTTACAAAATTTGCTTTGAATCTTCGGGATATCATCTTGATATCTGATGATGTCAAACGGCTGGCCGAATTGGATGACCTCCTATTTCCAAAGCTTTACGCGCTGGCCTGTAAGCAGTCAACACTCAATAGTGCCAATGAGATTTGGACACCGTTTCTGACGGTCAAGCCTATACATGACATAGTGCCCAAATTCGTCACATGGGTGGGGGGCACCCCCCGCATTGTGGAGGATGTAGGCAAGCTCGATTGGGCGCAAAGGATTTCCTTTGTCGAAACCTACTTTAAGTGTGTACAGGCGTCGAAGGAAGTGGATACAGGTTTTAAGCCTGACACAAACAATATTGGCGACCTTGTAATGGAACTTTGCAAAGGAGTACCTGGATGCAAAGATTCTGTCGTGCGTGTCCTGAAGCTGCTGGCACCACCCATCTTGTCGAGATTGGAAATTGTTAACGTAACATCTCGCCTGCTCAACCGTGACGGAAAAGTAGATAGCCTCTTTGTTGTCGATTACCTTATTACTGCGATCCCTGAATTTGTACAACTAGTTCTCGAGCAAGGCATGTTGATAAAACTAGATGACGAGCTAGGCGGAGATGCCACGAAAGACCTAGTCCAGTGCATAGCTAAATGCTATGAGGGAATCAGCTGTTCAAACTTGTTTTTCAATGCCGCCATCTATCTCTACGCGCAGGAGCCTCTTACGGCTGAGGACACAGCGAAGCACCTGCCGATGTTAATAGAACACAAAGCTTTTTTACCAGAAGTTGAATTTGATACTCACATTGAAATAGTAAAACAATGCGTACGGGACAATTGGTGGTATAAAGACTTTAAAAATACCCTAACCATTATGGCAACGCTTCACAAATGGAAGCCAATAGAGCATGACCTCGCCAAGGAATTTGCCGATGCCTTCACTAGTTTCGTATACAAAGATCCATCAAACGCAAATGATCTACAAGTGTTGCAGCTTGTGATCGACAAAGGGAATGACCTAAAAATTGACGTTGTCCGTATCGTTGCCAAAGAATTAGTGGCCAATGCGACGCTATCCGCAAAAATGCCACAATTAGAAAAATATGGGGCAAAAGATATGGAAGCCTTCGTGAATATTTATTTTGACTGCTTTACGCATGCATATCCGTCGGGTAGTAATCCTAAAACAGATGAGATAGGCAACTTGTATTTCGTTGCAAATCTAGGTTTGCAAAATTGTGACGAATATATGACCGACTCCCCCGCAGGACGGAAAATTACTAATATTCTGGTGCGATTGAACGCCATTATGTCTCCTATGTGTACGCTGGCCGAGATCGCATGCAATCTGATTGCGAAAGCTAGTGGGGCTGATAAAATTAAACTTTTGCGTTACTTTTTCGACACATTCAAATACGAGTTTGACCAATCTAAAATATTTCAATTCTTGAATAAATTGTCAAAAAAGGAACTAAAGCTCCTCTTTAAATGCGCAGCCAGTTATTGCCTAGATTGCATTCCAAGTCCTGTTTTAGCACCTGGGAATCTTCAGAGACTCCTAAATCATATTATTAGCATAGAGATAAAAAAAATAATAGATGGCGAGGATAATAAATTTGTCTTCGAGGAATGCGATAGAAAACTGGAGTTTGAGTGGCCCGTTGACGTTGACGTGAAGGAACTAGCAAAAACCATACAAACAGAAAAACCGAGTAGCGCAATCTGTCGCAACTCAGCAGACATTTATGCATTTACACTTTTAGAGGAACTCTGTGATGCGCCCTGATTCGTCCACTTCCGAGGCCATAATGACAAAACGAGCAGCATCTGAAAAAACGCCTCGCGATGCGCATGATTCGCAAGGGGATGATTTATCTTGCCGTCATGATTTCATTAACAAGATCGAAAAGCTAGCGGAACAAGGTTTCCCTTTCAGGACAGATACAGCTTTTATCGAAGCACTGATAGAGAAAGCTCTGTTCGATGCAAACCTTGAACCGTACGAACTAGGTCAATTCATTAGACTGCTTGTTAAGAGGGATGTTTACAAAGACGAACTTAAAGAGGCCATTAACGAAAGGTACAAATCCATCCACAAATCCGTCAATCGTAGTCCTGGAATTTTCTTTCGCAAGTGGTGGAAATTTCTCGGTTCACTCGTAGCCTGGGTTCCGTTTCGGAATATGAACCTTCAAAACCCAGACGATGACACCAACCCCACAGTGTGCAACTCCTCAGTGGGTAGTCCTGATTTTGGCGCGCAATCCCCCGCAAAAAGTTGCTGGGTTGTGAAAGTTGTACTTATGTGCGTTATCTCAGCCATCTCGTACGCAATTGCCTTTTACGTGCATTCCGCTCGACCCACACTTAAGGCAGAGTCGTTGGTCGATGACCGGGCGATGGTAAGGCTGCCGATTGCGCTTTCCCAGAGCAATCTTAGAAACAGCCACTTCATGGAAATTAGAGCTGATCACTCGCTCTGGGCTCGGACGACTGAAAACTCGGATCACATCCCTTTGGGAGAAAATTACAAATGGAAGTCTGTTTCGGTAGGCGAACACTACAGTTTGGCTATTACAGAGGACGGAGGGCTCTGGGTATGGGGCGAGAACCTCAAAGAACACAACGGTAGCCGAACCTACGACTTCGAGCAACTCTTGGTTGATAATAAAAGTCGTTGGAAGGTTGCCGTTGCGGGACTTTTCCAGACCTTGATGCTAAAAATGGATGGCACCTTGTGGACGTTGGGAGAAGATACCCTGAACCAATCCAGCCCTGAGTCGAATCTGCCAAGAAGCATTCGCTTAACTCTCATTCCAATGGGCAACCAAAAAGACTGGAAAACGCTTTCCGTAGGCAGGGTTCACGCAGTGGCTCTTAAAAATGATGGCAGTCTCTGGGCCTGGGGCAAAAACGACTTTGGTCAGCTAGGTGATGGCACAACAAAGGATAGCGACGATCCAGTCCGTATAGGCTTAGGCACCGACTGGGCTGCGGTTTCGGCGTGCTATGACCACACTATCGCCATCAAGTCCGATGGTAGCCTTTGGGTATGGGGGAAGAATGTTACCGAGCATGAATCAGATGGCACAAAGGGTTTCTGCGCCTCCCCAATACGCATTGACGCCTATCAGGATTGGGCAGTCGCTAGACCATCACCGAGAGATGGTTTTTCTCGGACATTGTCAACTGTTAGTCACTCAGATTGAATACATAAAGTACATGACCTACTAGGGGTTTTTTCATGCGAAGATTATTGAAATCCACCTTCTATCCGCTCTTAGTTGTGTTTTTGGCAATCAACACTCACAGCTTTTACAGGTCGATTGCTGGGGTTGTGACACACTACAAAGTTTGCCTTTGGTTTGTCCTTGGAGTTGCCATCTATTATATAGCGAGACGATTTGTTAAAACTAATCTTAGTTTTTTCGAAATATTTACGCACGAACTCATTCATTCCATTGTAGCAATAGTCTTTCTGCGTCGGATACGCAAATTTGTTGTTGGTGAAAATGAAGGCGTTGTTTATCACAGTGGAAAGAATTCTAATAATGTTTTCATTGCGCTTGCACCATATTGTTTTCCGTTGTATTCAATTGTTTTACTCATTATCAAAATTGCAATTGTTGGAAAATTTATATGGATGTTTGATATTTTGATTGGCTTCACAGTAGGATTTCATGGTAGTGCCTTCTGGAAGGAAATCAGTCCACACCAATCTGATATAACTCGTAGCGGAATATTGTTTTCATATTTATTTATATGGGCATTTCTCCTGTTTTTTGCCTCAATAATCCTTTGGTCGATCCAAGGTAGCATTGGTGGTGCGCTGATACAATGGTGGAAGAATTTGGTGTCTCTCGCTAACTATGTATCCTGATTGATTGTTCTCACATCTGTTACAGTTCAAATCACTTTCAGGGAGTGTGCCTGTTCGACCACCAGAGTCAACAGCATATATTCAAGCCAAATTGGGTCTTAAAATTGAGGGCGCAATTCGGCTGCTTCTGGATCTCCATCCTCCCAAACATCCCCTAGCTCTGGTTCCGGCAACTCCTCAATCCCTTTTGCCTTCTCCACCCCATGGGCGTGTTCCTCGGTATCGCTCTTTCTGGGTGCCCCTGGAACAACCACATACTGCCCCCTCGCTCCTTCACCAGTTTGCTCATTGCTCAAATCCACAGGCCCCTCAAGCCCCCACCCCCCCCAGGGCACGCTCTGGGGCACAGTCTCCAAAGTCTGGCGGTTCTTCAGGTGGTCGGGCCAGTCGTGCCAGGACGTTTCCAGGGTTAGGTCCGGGTATGTCTCAAATACCCATATAGGTCGTGTGAACCCTATCGTGGCCGGCAGGACGGCGTTGCCTGTCGAGGGCATGATGATAGCTACGAAGTCCGGCAACTGCTTCATCTGCTCTATGTCGAAATAAGGCTTTTCCTCTACCTGAACCTGCTTTGTCTCTGAAACGCTCAGGTTTTCATGGATGAAGCCCCCCTGGGAGTAGGAAAGCTCTGATGATTGCCCCCCCTCAGTGATGGACACAGACGTTTTGGCTACGTCTTTTGTCCCTACCTCCTTTTCAATCCTCTTCATGGAGTCCATGTCTGATTGCCGGAAGTGGATCTTGTTCATGGCGTTTTGAAAGAAAGCCTCAGCGTCCTTTTCCTTTCCTAGCCCCATAGCAGAAATGATTGACGTATGGCTCTGGGTGAGCCACACGCAACATGCCCTCTTTGACCTACACTGGGCCATGAAGTTCTGATCCTCTGGGTCTACGCTCTCCTGACACTCATCCGCAAACAGAAAGGTAGGGCAGTAGCCGATTTGCTCCCCAAAGCGGGGAGGTACAAGTAGATTTCCCTCTGAATCCCTCGTATCCCTCCTAAGTACTGATTCCTCCCAATCCGCCTTTTTAGCTATCTGGCAGAAAACAGCGGCGTTCATGTACTTGGTCTTTGGCATATTCAGGGCTACTATCTTTCCGTAGTCCAGGGCAGAATCAAAGCCAGTAAAGATGTTCTCCTTTGGCAGGAGGATTCCTGTCTCGTGTTGCTGATCAAAGAGGGTCTTTTCTGAATCATCCCTTGGAACCCTCTTAGGCCAAGGGCAACATGGGCCAGTGAAGTATTCCTCTGCCGTAGGGCTGAAGGTCTCCCTGATTACAGGGTAGTCAAATAGAGATAGCCCTGCCTTGGCACAGGCTTGTAGTGAACCCATCAGGTTTGTCCCCAGGTCTGTCCTTCGCCCCTGTATGCGCTTCCATCTGCGGAGTATCTCAAGGGTTCTCTTAGGGTCGTGGTTCCATCTCTCCAAGGCTCTCTGATGGTATAAGTCCTGGTCGGCTGTGCTTATGAGTACCTGTAGATAGGTACTGATTGAGTAGTACCCCTCTGCATCGTCTATCAGGGTCAGGTAGTCCATCAGAAGCTCAACAGGGGCGGTTTCCCAGAAAGGGTCTGAGCCGCTGGCCCCCTTATTGAAGCGTTTGATTATCCTTGAGAGGGTATAGCCCGATGCCCAGGTGGGCTTGTTGGGGTTGTAGATGGCGTTCCACTTCCAGTACCCTTCAGGGGAAATCTTAATAAAGTCCTTTTCCCTTCCCCATTCCCTGCATATCCGCTCGGTCATTGTGCAGAAGTCGCCCTTTTCATCTGTCACGAGGCCGCTCCACCTATATTTTGCTGTGCCTGTCTCCTTTCCTATCCTATAGGGTACGTCCCTCTCATGGCCTATCATCTGATGGAGCATAGGCTCTGCTACCGAGGCTGTCTTACCAGAGCCTATGCCGCCTGTCACCAGTACCCCTGTATAGAGGGCTTTGTCTGGCAACAGCAACCAGCGGGGCAGAAGGTCTGGGTTTTTGCCATTGGGGACTCTCTTGCCGTCCCTGTCCTGCAATTCAGCTATGACTATGGCAAAGCTCTCTCTGTCGTAGGGGTAGGGTGGCAACTGGTGTCTCCTGTCACTCGAAAGTTCCTCTTTTGCTTGGGAGGTCTTTGCTACACGTAGGACTGAGTACTTGATGAAGTTCTTTAGGACTGTGAATAACCACAGTACCGTTGTTGCCCCTCCTATGGTGACTATCCAGTAGTAGACCGTCCCTGACGTGGCATAGTCTGGGTTGAACAGCAGTCGCCTATGAAAGGGCAGGATGTATCTGTCGCTTTGGGCTATCTGGCAAATGTAGTCATAGCTGAATGCGAAAGCCCAGATGGACGCAAACACTTTCATCACGTCCATGGCTATCAGTATCGGCTGAGTGCCTTTGAGGTAGTTCTTTAGGCGGTCGGTGTGGGTCATTGGATGCCGCCCTTCCTGCCGATGTTGCTCTCAAGTGTCTGGCTCTGTATTCCAATGCCCCTGATAGCCGCCACCTGACCACTGCCTGACATTCTGAGGAAGATGTCGAGTTTCTTTACAAAGATGCCTGTGCTGAATGAGAAAAGCCCAAGCACAGCAGTCCCGAGCAACAGGTCTGGCAGGAACAGGGGCATTACTGCCCTGTACCTTGCCCTAAAGTCGGCCATCTTCTGCCTGATGGAGGGGCGATTGCCTCGACTCGATTCAAGCGTTGCCCTGGTCTCATGGGCGGTAGTCATGTTCCGCCATGCTTGCCTTGCCGGAGTATGCTCCGTGTAGAACCAATATCCCCAGAACACCAGACAAATACAGCCGATCATGTGGGTGAGCCTCAAGGCTCCAAGTTTTTGCTTCTGTCCAGCCATAGCACACCTACCTCAAAAGAAACATGATTGGATTGACGAGTTTGAGCTTTCCCAGAGCGGCTTCAACCAGCTTCATTGGAACCTGAACCCACTGTGAGCCACCCTGGGACATCTTTCTGAGGGCAGGGTCGTCATTGACGGCAGATGCCAGCCCCTTGTAGCTGAAAGCGTCCAAGCCCTGCTTTGTGAGTGGCGGCATCCCCAGTGCCATGCACCTTGAGTTGATAAGTTCCAACTGCCCTCTCATCGGCTCAAGGTTGCCTGGGAGGGTCAGCTTGGTTTCTGCCCTCAGCTTCTCGGAGTGGTTTATCAGGTTGCCGATGGTCTCGGCTTTCTCTGCCGCTTGCCTGAGTTCGGGTTTCAGGTACTGCTTGCCGATGTCGGCATTGTTCCGATCCAGTTCCAATCGTGCGGCAAGCCTATCCTCTCTGCCCTGCCAATGCTTAAGGTATTTGGCCTCTGTTTCCCCTGATTGGACGAGGGCTTCAATGCCACGTCTCAGGTCATTGATTCGAGACGGCTCAAGGTATCGCGCTACCTCTTTTTCTTTGAGCATGTTCCTCATCCCTGCGGCTACCATCGTTGCCGTAATGCCAGGCCCGATGGCCGTGGCAACCAGGAAGCGGACGCTCTTTCTGGTGACGATGGAATTGACCGCATCCATGAGACGGCCAGACTGGACGAATTTGTGCTTGTCAGACTGCTCTGGTGAGTCTTTTGTTTTAGGCTGGTTTCTGCGTTTGTCTAGCTCGGCTCGTGACGCTTCAAGCTGGTTAGCCAGTTTGATTTGAGTAGCTTTCAGTGGCCTGATCTTTTCGTCATGCCACCGCTCTATCCGGGCTGAATCTTTGGGATTGGTGGTGGTAGCCATTTTCTCTGCTTTGCTCTTCTCAAGGGCAGTGATCCTGGCAGATACCCTGTCCAGGTGTTTCAAGTCCCGGTCAATGTTTTTTTGGCTGTTTGCCTCTGAAAGAACCCTCTCCCTGCGCTCTGGGTGGATCAGGCTTTCACCTGCGGCTTTTTGGGCATCGGCAAGCCTCTTTTCAAGTGCCTGTCGCTCCCGTGCGAGCCTCTCTGATTCGAAGGTGTACATATCCAAGGGGACTGTTGAGAGGTGTTCTTTTGCCTCCTTGTCGAAGGCCATCAATGCCCTCTCTGCCCAGATGGTCTCTACTATCTCTGGAGTGGATTTTGGTCTCTCCTCCAGCCACTTGATCTGGGCGGCATACATGTCATCCTGGGTCATTCCGAGCCTCTGAATCCTGCCCTGTTTGTGCTGGTCTGATTCGAGTATTTTGGGTATCCCTGGGCTGTTTGGTTTCTGCCTTTCTCGCTCTAATTCAGTCCTCAGTTGTTGCAGTTGTGGGCTGTCCCCCCATTTAAGTTTTGCGTGTTCATGGAAGGAGGTCGTGACCCTGCCGGAAGGGGAAAGGTAGCCGATGGATTTGAGCGTCTCGACACGCTTTTCAAAGCGTTCAATCCGCTTCGATTCTTTGGAGAAAGCCTGTAGAAACGCCTCCCGATCCCAGCCTTTTTTGCCTCTGTCCCGTGATGCGATTTCAAGGATTTTTGCGTCCATCTTTGTCAGGGCGAAGGCCTTGGTTTTCTCATTTCCGTGCTTGTCGGTGTAGGCGATTTGGGGAGCGATTGCCTTCTCGATTTCCCTTCGGCTGGCTCTGTTTACTGGTTCAATTACCCTGCCGTCTGGCATCGTGAGCGAGATGCCTTTGGCTCTTTCCTGCTTGATCTGAACCTGAAATTCCTTGGCAAGTTCCCTGTTGATTGCCTTCGTCCAAGCCTCCCTGATCCGTTTCCCATCCCGTGCGCTTTTGCCCTCCATCATGGAGGCATTGTTCAGGCTATGGACTTTCCCTGTGGATTTGTCTTTGACGAATTTGGCAACAAGGACATGGGCATGGAAGTGGATTTCTGCCTCGTTGTTCCGTCTGTGGATGGCAGATACTGCGGCGTATTCTTTCCCCTGGTATGCGCTTTCCAGTGCCGTTGCAATTGCCCGATTGATGGCCCTGCTTGCCGCCTGTGGGTTGCTTTCGGCGAGTAGCGACAGTTCCTT
>Ga0082212_10010158_pt1 | contig 12081 bp, 11 predicted proteins | sample TergutNt197P3_FD_71548 | JGI IMG/M metagenome (GOLD analysis project Ga0082212, IMG submission 71548) | Neocapritermes taracua P3 segment gut microbial communities from Petit-Saut dam, French Guiana - Nt197 P3 | ecosystem: Host-associated > Arthropoda: Insects > Digestive system > Gut ... | reverse complement strand
TCAACTTAATCCCCGTTAATTTATAGAAAGCCTCAAATACAGCGGGATTCAATGCTTCGCCCGCTATGGTGCAATATTGCAACGAGGACAAGTCGTATTTCGACAAATCTTCGCGTATCAGAAAACGGAAAATAGTAGGTGGAGCGCATAGCGATGTAATCTTATAATCCTGAATCATTTGCAGCATATCAACCGATGCAAATTTATCGTGGTCATATACAAAAACATTTGAGCCGGCAATCCATTGTCCGTAGAGTTTTCCCCAAACGGCTTTTCCCCAGCCGGTATCGGCAATGGTCAGATGCAGGCTGTTTTCATTCAAATTATGCCAGTAACTTGCCGTTACAATGTGCCCCAGAGGATACGTGAAATCGTGGATAACCATTTTGGGATTGCCCGATGTGCCGGAAGTAAAATAGAGCAGCGACGTATCATCATTATTGTTGACGTGCGCCGGACGAACAAAAGGCGCCGCCTGTTCCATCTGCTTGCGGAAGTCGTCAAACGCCGGCGGTATTATCGGACCTATTGATGCCAACTTTTTTACGGTAGGTGCTTCAGGCAAGGCTTCTTCAATATTTTGCAGAATTTCTGCTTCGCCAACAGAGACAATCATCTTTATTCCTGCGGCATTAGCGCGGTAAACAATATCTTTTTTCGTCAGCAAATGGGTAGCAGGAATTGCTATCGCTCCCAATTTATGCAGCGCAATAATTGAAAACCAAAATTCGTATCGGCGTTTGAGTATCAGCATTACCATATCTCCCTTTCCAATACCGATTGATTGGAAATAAGAAGCCGTTTTGTCAGAATATTTTTTGATGTCGGCAAACGTGAAATCAATATGTTCGCCGCGATCGTTTGTCCAGCAAAGTGCTTTTTTGTCGGGCTGTTCGTAAGCCCATTCATCAACCACATCGTAAGCGAAATTGAAATTTTCGGGTACTTTTATATTGAAATTCCGTATAAAATCATCATGCGATTTAAATGATGTCTTTGTCAAAAATTTTTCCAGCATATTATATCCGTTTTTTTTTCGTTAACAAATTACCGCCAGAAAACATACCTCTTTGCCGTCCAATGCTTTCATACCGTGCGGCAATTCGGAATTGAAATATATGCTGTCGCCGGCTTCAAGAATTAAATCTTTTCCGTTGATTTGCAGCAGCAAACGACCGCTGATGATGTAATTATATTCCTGTCCGGCGTGCGAATTGAGGTAAACAGGCTCGTCATCGGGTTTCGGACTGACGGTTACCATAAACGGGTCGGCTTCACGTTTTGAAAAACCTGCTGCCAACGACTGATATTTATAGGCTTTTGTCCGCTCAACTGCCACTCCTTTGTCTTTTCGGGTAACGAAATAGGAGTTCATTTTCGGGTCGTCTCCAAACATCAAAGTAGTCAGTTCAATTTTATATGCCTGCGCTATTTGGTGCAGCAAACTGACTGATATATCTACATTTCCGGTTTCCAGAAGCAGATAATTTTCCGTACTGATGCCGCATACATTTGCCATTTCTTCAGGCGTGATTTCCAGTGCATCACGAAGCCCAATTAAACGTTCGGCAATTTGTTTTATTTGTTCGTTCATAGTTGATATTTAATTTTTTTTCACCAATTCCATTCCCGCAGAAATAGCCTTTTGATTAAGCGGAATGAGTTTATGATGCCGTTCGGGAAGAGATTTTTTGAGACCTTCCACCACGTTTCCCAATTTCATAAACGGACGAATAGCCAAGTATCCTCCCAGCACAATCATATTGAAAACACGCGGGTCGGTTTTTGCGGCTTCTTTGGTTGCTTCTATGCAATATATGTTTATGTCGGTGCGTTGAGGGTGGCGTATGATGCCATTGTTGTCGTACAGCAAAATGCCGCCGGGTTTTACCATCGGTTCAAATTTGTCTAACGACTGCTGGTTGAGGATAATCGCCGTATCGTATTGAGTAAGCACCGGCGAACTTACCGGCAAGTCGCTCAAGATGACCGTAACGTTGGCTGTTCCGCCGCGCATTTCCGGTCCGTATGAAGGCATCCAACTCACTTCCATTCCCTGCATTATGCCCGAATAGGCTAATATTTTTCCCATCGACAGGACTCCCTGCCCGCCAAAACCTGCTATGATAATTTCTTCTGTCATTTCAAAGATTTTTAAGTTCTCCATTTACCTTTATATCGCCCAACGGATAATGCGGAAACATATTCTCTTCCATCCATTGGTTTGCCTGTAATGGAGTCATTTTCCAGCCCGAGTTGCAGTTAGATACCACTTCTACAAACGATACTCCTTTTTCAAGTTTCTGATTTTCAAACGCTGTGCGGATTGCGCGTTTTGTTTTGCGAACTGCCGCTGCGGTATGCACCGACTGCCTTGTTACATAATATGTTCCGTCTAATCGGGCAATCATTTCGGTCATATTCAGAGGGTGTCCCATTGTGCTCACATCGCGTCCGCGTGGCGATGTTGAGGTTTTCATCGCGGGAAGGGTAGTAGGCGCCATTTGTCCGCCAGTCATACCATAAATGCCGTTGTTGATGAAAAAGATGGCTATGTTTTCGCCGCGATTGCAGGTGTGAATGGTTTCGCCGGTGCCAATGGCAGCCAAGTCGCCATCTCCCTGATAGGTAAACACATACTTATCGGGCAACACGCGTTTTACTCCGGTGGCTACTGCTGTGGCGCGTCCGTGGGCAGCCTGTATGATGTCGAGATGGCAAAAATCGTAGAGCATTACCGCGCACCCAACCGGCGAAATACCAATGGTTTCGCTTTGTATGCCCATTTCTTCCACAACTTCCAGAATTACACGCAAAACGGTGCCATGCCCGCAACCCGGACAATAATTAAATGTGGCGCCCGTCAATAATTCGCTTGGGCGGTATACTAAATTTTCTTTACTGATGATTTCCATGTTCTTGTTTTATCGCTTCTAAAATTTCAGTCGGAGTATATACCATACCGCCGATACGTCCGAAATGTTTCACAGGTATCTTGCAATCTACGGTTAGTTTGATGTCTTCAACCATTTGTCCTGCACTCAATTCCACTGAAAGCAACACTTTTGCATTTTTTGCAGCCGCTATCAATTCCTTTTTAGGAAATGGAAACAGCGTTATCGGACGAAACAAACCTGCTTTTATTCCCTGTTCTCTTGCCAAATCAATTGCTTTGCGGCTTATTCGTGCGCTGGCTCCGTAGGCAACCACGATATATTCCGCATCGTCGCAAAATACAGTTTCGCAACGGGTTTCTTCCTCTTCCATGCGGCGATACTTTTCCTGCAAATTGATGTTGTGCTGCTCTGCCGTTACTGCGTCTAATTTCAGCGAGGTAATGATGTTGTGTTCCCTGTCTGCCGTTTTTCCGGTGGCAGCCCACGGTTCATTTTCCTTTTTGCGCGGTCTGAATTCGGGTAATTCCACTTTTTCCATCATTTGTCCTATAAGACCGTCCGTAAGTATCAACGCAGGATTGCGGTACTTGAAGGCGAGGTCGAAGCCAAGCGCCACAAAATCTGCCATTTCCTGCACCGACGAAGGCGCAAGCACCAACATACGATAGTCGCCATGACCACCGCCCTTAACTGCTTGAAAATAATCAGCCTGCGAGGGTTGAATGGTTCCCAATCCCGGACCGCCGCGCACTACATTGACAATGAGGCAAGGCAGTTCGGCGCCAGCAAGATACGAAATGCTTTCCATCATCAAACTTATTCCCGGACTTGACGAAGATGTCATTACGCGCCGTCCGGTTGCAGCGGCGCCATATACCATGTTGATGGCTGCTATTTCGCTCTCGGCTTGCAACACAACCATTCCTGTTGTTTCTGCCGGATTTTGTTCGGTGAGGTATTCCAATACTTCCGACTGCGGAGTAATGGGATAACCGAAGTAGGCATCGGCGCCTGCACGTATGGCTGCCTCGGCAATCGCCTCATTACCTTTCATTAACCGAAGTTCTTTCATTTTTGATTTTTCTGTTTTGATTATATTTTATCTACATTCTTCCAATTACAATACCTGATATTGTGATAAATTACCTCTTCATTGCCGGTATAAATTACGTAATCGTTTGAATATGCGGGTTGTTCCTTGCGGAATAACCGGATATTTTTCTGATGTGCAGGCAATAGAGTTTCCGACATTTTTATTTCTACAAAAACCGTTTCACCGGCTTTTTCAATCACGCAATCTACTTCATTACCTTTTGAATCACGCAGGAAGAAAAATTGTGCCGGAAGACCGTTATTGTAACGGTTCTTCAGTAATTCGGAGAAAATCATGTTTTCAAACAGATTTCCTTTCATGTAAAAACTGTCTATTTGCTGTTCTCTTTCTATGTTGAGCAGGGCGCACACCAAGCCGGTATCGTAAAAATAGAGTTTTGGCATTTTTATCCACCTGCGGTTCACGTTTGGCGAATAGGGCTGAATAAGAAAAATGATGTAACTTGCTTCCAAAACAGAAAGCCACGATTTTACCGTATTGACCGATAAATTTGCATCATTGGCTAAAGTAGACAGATTTAGAATGTTGCCAACCCTTCCTGCGCAAAGTTTCAAAAAACGGTTGAAAGCACTTAAATCACCGATGTTTTTGATAAGTCTGACGTCGCGCTGCAAGTAGGTTTCGATATAGTGAGGATAAAATTCCGTGGGGTGCATTTTTTCATTGTACAATCGGGGATAACCGCCTGAAATCAGCAAACTGTTCAGTTCGTCGGGCATTAGACCGGCAGATTGCAACTCACGGTTGGAAAACGGCAAAAGTTTCAAATTAGCCACTCTACCGGCTAAACTTTGCGAAATACGCTCATTGATCAATAAACTTTGCGAACCGAGTAAAATGACGCTGCCATTAGGTTTGCCGTTATCAATTTCCTGTTGAAGATAAGAAAAAAGCACGGGTACATTTTGCACTTCGTCAAGTATAAAGCATTCTCCTGCCGAACGAAGAAATCCACGCGGGTCGCTTTCTGCGAACAGTTTAATATCGGGATTCTCCAACGAAAAGTAACGATGATTCTTCAACAATTCTTTCACCAGAGTCGTTTTACCCGACTGACGCGGACCGGTAATATTAATTGCCGGATATTTTTGCATTAATGATAATAACGCGCTCTTTATTTCTCTGCTTATCATTATTTTAACGATAAAGGCACAAATTTGCAATTCAACTGCAAATTTGTGCTATATTAAATCTTTACCCTGTACACCGTAATTGCTCCGTCGGGACAAACAACGGCACAGTTGGAACACCCCGTACAATCGTCGGGTTGAGCCACTTGTGCGTAATAATATCCTTTTGAATTGACGGATTTACCCATTTCAACTATTTTTTGCGGACAATTAACCGTGCATACGCCGCATCCTTTGCAGCGCTCGGCATCTACTACAATCGCTCCTTTTACTTTTGCCATTTTCTTTTGTTATAAAATAATCGGCTAATCAACAAACGTTATCCATCCGTGAGTATCTTCCGCATCGCCGTACTGAATGGCGCGCAAAAGGTTGTATAACTTGGTACTTACGGGTCCGGCTTCGCTGCCGTAGTCATATACCCTGTTGGTTTGCGGATCGAATATTTTTCCGATAGGTGTAATAACCGCCGCTGTGCCGCATTCACCCACTTCGTCGAAAGTTTCCAATTCCGAAACCTCTACGGGACGGCGTTCAACCTTCATGCCCATATCCTCGGCAAGAGTTGTCAAACTGCGGTTGGTAATTGAAGGCAGTATGCTCTTTGAATCGGGAGTAACATAAGTATTGTTTTTGATTCCGAAGAAATTAGCAGGTCCGCATTCATCAATATATTTTTTCTCTTTGGCGTCGAGATAAAGACAAGTGGCATAACCCGCTTTCTGCGCGATTGAGCCTGCAAGCATTCCGGCAGCATAATTACCACCGACCTTAACATGACCTGTGCCAAGCGGAGCCGCACGGTCGCTGTCGCGGGTAATCATCACATCTACAGGTTTAAAGCCTGTCTTAAAATAAGGTCCTACCGGTGTAACAAATACCAGAAAGAAATATTCATTAGACGGCTTAACGCCAACCTGCGCGCCCGAGCCAATCAACAGAGGACGTATATATAACGTAGCGCCCGACTCATACGGCGGGATAAAATGCTCGTTGAGTTTCACTGCTTTTTTTACGGCTTCAACAAACACCTCGACCGACGGGGCAGCCATTTGAATATAGGCGGCGGAATCGACCATACGTTGAGCGTTGTCGCAACAGCGGAACAGACGAATCTTTCCATCTTTTCCGCGATATGCCTTCAGCCCTTCAAAAATTTCCTGACCATAATGGAGGCTGGTTGCCGCCATGTGCAGCATGATATACTCGGACGAAGAGATTTCAAGTTCGCCCCATTTTCCGTTTTTGTAATAACAACGAATGTTGTAGTCGGTTTTCATGTAACCGAACGGTAAATTTTTCCAATCTATATTTTCCATTTTGTTGATGATTAAAACGCACAAAAGTACGAAGAATTTTGGATGTTTTCATTTTTCTCACAGAGAAAAATTCTTAAAAAAAATTGCATCCCACTAATCATTAACCACTAACCACTATTTTGTACGTTATATTCCCGATATACAAAGCCAATCCTGCCCAGATGAAAGAAAAAGATATCGCATGAGTGATTGTAAATGCTTCATGGTAGATGTATAATCCGATAAAAAGATTGATTATCGGAGCGATGTATTGGAAAAAACCTATGGAATACAGAGGTATTTTTGCGGTCGCTATTCCGAACCAGTAGAGTGGCAGCGCGGTGACAATACCTGCCAAAACGAGCATAAAGGCTACCGAAAACTGATGCGTTGCAGCCGTAGTTCCTGCATCCGAAGCCCCAAAGATAAGGTATGCCAATGCAATTGGAGCAATAAGAGTTGTTTCGACTGTCAACGCGCTCATCGAATCGTAATTCATTTTTTTCTTCAGCAATCCGTAGAAGCCGAATGTCAAGGCCAAAATGATGGCCATCCAGGGGAAATGTCCGTAATTTATCGTGAGGTAAGCCACTCCGGCCATTGCCAGTAAAAACGCTGCAAGTTGAGTTTTGTTCAACTTTTCGCCAAGAAAAATCATTCCCAACACAATGCTGATCAAAGGATTGATAAAATATCCCAATGCTGCTTCAACAATCTGCCCCGAATTAACAGCATAAATAAAAACGCCCCAATTGACCGAAAGAAGCATCCCTGTAACTGCTAATCTTACAAGTGATTTTGGATTGGAAAAATATTTCCGCAGATATTCTCTCTTTTTCAGCAATGACAGCGCCAATGAAAACACAGACGCCCATAATATCCTGTGTGCCAAAACATTCACGGCAGGAATCATATCAAATTGTTTCCAAAAGACCGGCAATATACCCCAAATAACATAAGCTATGGTGATATAAAATATTCCTTGTGTATTTTGGCTGACAGTTTTCATAATATTTCAAATTGTTGATTCATTCCGCTAACGTTCCGCATATCTTGTCTATATAATTGATTGCAACAAATGAGGTTCTCTCCGTAAAGTTTTGAATCATGATGGAGAAGGCCAGCAAGTGACCGTTGCGTGCCGTCACATAGCCCGATAAGGTGCTCACGCCTGTGAGAGAGCCTGTTTTTGCAGTCAGTTTACGGAAAGCAGCGGAGTTTTTCATACGATGCGCTAAAGTTCCGTCTACACCGGCTACAGGCAATGATTGGCGAAATAATTCAAAATATGGCGATTGATACATGTATTTCAGCACTGTTACCATTAATTCGGGGGTCAGGTAATTTTGATTGGAGAGACCCGAACCGTCAACAATGCTGTATGCTTTAGGATCAAGTTCCATTTGAGTAATCAGTTGCTGTACAACTGCAATACCCTTTTCCGTTGTTGCAGGCTCACCGGCGTTTTGTTCGTATCCAAGAACATACAAAAGCATTTCGGCATTGAGGTTGTCGCTTTCCTTGTTGAGCCGTCTCACCACTTCGGCAATGCTGTGCGTTGCATCACCCAAATTTTGTGCATCATCCGGCACACGTTTCGTTCCGGTCATACGAATATTATTTTCAGGAAACTGTTCTGCTATTTTTTCAACAAAAAGCGTTAAAGCATAACCATGCGGGTTTTTGAGGCTGATCGTTGTTTCGTATGCGTTAGCTGAAGCAGAAATCGTACCCGTCACTACAATACGGTTTTTATTTCCGTTGCTATCGCGGCTGAACCGAAGCGATTTTTCGGGTGGATCGGCGTTGTTCCACAAGGTAGTTGCACGATTGACCACCTCTATAAACGAACTTTCAGGTTCGGTTTTGATGATGGGTGCGCGACCGGTCAATGCAGGTATCACTTTCAGTTTCGCCACACCTTTGTTGAGTGGTATGGGCGAGAGGTAGGGCTGAAAAGCCTCCATATCGTCATCCCACGACCACGCTTTGCCCCAATGTACCGAATCGGCCATCGACGCATCCAAATACAGATTGCCGTCAATGCTTGTGATACCGGCTTTTTTTATCTGCAAAACCAACATGTCCAGATCAGAAGACTTCAATTCGGGGTCGAAACCGCCGACTAAATAAATGTCGCCAAGCAGTCGTCCAGCTTCATTGATGGCGCCGGTATGATACACTCCCGTTTTGAAGGCGTATTCCGGCGTCAGAACCGATAAGGCTGTGGCTGATGTGAGCAGCTTCATGTTCGAAGCCGGGCGGCACAGACGTTTTTCGTTATGGACGAACAGTGTTTTCTGATCCGTAAGATCATATACCGCAACACCGATTGTTGCCCGCCGGTAAAAATCATCGTTCACCAATTGGTTCAGACGGTTCTGCAACTGAGCAGTTACCGGTTGCGCCGCAGCAGTTGCCGCATATATGAAAGCGCTGATCAACCATTTCAGTTTCGTCATTTTCTATTTTTCATGGTGATACATTGCAAAAATCATATTTTTCATCTTTTGAATCCCCGATTTTCAGGTATCTTCTGCTGATAACCGGTTGATTTTGTCCTTCAGGATAAAATTCTGCAACCAGTAAATATCCGCCTTTTTCTGTTGGAAGTTCTATCAGGCAGGGAAGCGTTTTTTTTGCCAGCGGATCAATTTTTATGGAAAAATCCTGTTTTCTGATTACCTCCCCTTTGCTGTTGATGAGTTTCAACGCTATTTTCCCTGTTGCCGGCGTTTTATAATCGTTGACGCCCACCAGATTGAACAGCAGGTTGCTGCCCTGTTTGTGAGGCATCGGATGCTTCAAATAGCGCTGGTCAACTAAATTAATGAATACAGCCTGTGGCGCAAAACAGTGTTTGAACCATTTCAGTGTAGGGGCTATTTCCAAATCCTTGATGTTGTTGATGAACCAGTCGCCGGTAAATCCGTAGTTATTGGTCAGATGACAAAATGCCAGTACTCCTGCAATAGACCTTTCGGCACGTAACCATTCTGTTTCCAGTTGTAACCAATATGCCTGCATCTCCCTTCGCTGGTCGGGTGAAGCATTTTCGCCTGTAAAATAATTATAGGTATTCACCGTCAATTTTGATGGCCGTCCATCCCTCCACAACCAAATCCATCCGTATTCATTGATCAATTGCGGAACTCCGGCTTCCAGTACTTTCATGTATCCGCTCCAATTATCCAGATCACCCAGATCGTAAGGGCGTTTTTCAAAATAACCGTTCAATTCATCGGATGACAATTTTAAATTGTTAAGCAACCGGTAGGTATGCGGTTCGTCCATTTCATCATTTGCGCCCATATCTTCTGACGTCATATATCCGGCATCCCAAATTCGCGTAGGATCAAGCTGTTTTAATTCCGGGATCAGTATGTTTCCGATAAACGCATCCCAATTTTCGTTGATGGCGTCCCAAATAACAATGCTTGGGTGGTTTCCGTCGCTCCATACCCAATCGGTATATTCCCTCCGTATTTGCTCATCCCATCCGTGATTTTGCCAGTAGAACCATTCGTTTTGCAGTACAATACCGTATTCGTCGCAAAGGTCGTACCAGAAATCGGGGACAATACCAACGCATATCCGCATCGCATTCCAATTGACTGATTTTGGGATGTCTATCAGCATTTTCTTCACCCATTCTTTATCCCATGCAAGATTTCCGCAATCGGGGTCTTCAAAGAAACGTTGAAGCGTGATGTTACTTCCTCTCAAATAGTACTTTTCGCCATTCAGTATGAAAGACCTTCCCCTTGCCGAAAAATCCCTCATCCCGAAATTCACGGTGTAGACGTCAGTAAGCCGGTTACGGTCATATATTTTGACCTCTCCTTCGTACAGAAACGGGGATTCGGGCGTCCAGGCAACAGGCGCTTCAACAGGCAAATTTAATTCAAAATACGTTCTGTTGTCCCTTTTTGCACGCCCTTCCATTGTTTGATGCGCTACTGTCTTGCCGCTTTTCTTTTCTTTTACTGTAAATTCCATCCTGCACCGGTCATACATCGCATCGCCATACAACATCTGCGGCGGATTGGTATTGCGGACAAGAATTTTAGCAGTTACCGATTTACCGGCCAGCGATGGCAGGAACAAAACCCTGTCTGCTTTGAGTTTTCCGGTTGCCGAAATAAATACGTCGTCCCATATGCCGGGCATGTAACGGATTTTTTCCTTGTCGGTGCTGCCGGCTGCTTCGCCGGGAAGCCAGGCGCGGTCGCCCACCTGAATCAGTATTTCATTTTCCTCGCCAAATTTAACGGCGCCGGTAATATTGAAATCAATAGGCGTATAACATTCAACCGAACGTCCCGTCAGCATTCCGTTTACGTACACCATAGTCACATACTGGCTTTTTTTGATGGTCAGAAACAACTGATTTTCGCTAAAATCCTTGTCAATCTTTACTTTTCGCCTGTACCAATTGTACATTGGCGTGTAGTCCATTTCTTCAAGGAAGTTGTGACTGTCTATGTTTTCCAACGCAACATTTTTTGCAGGCGTTTGGAAAAATTTACTGTACTGTTCGATACGGGGAACAGCCAGATGGATCAGTCCCGGAACAGGTATTTTCCGGGTGAATTTCGCCGGCGGAAAGGCTGTTTTGGTTTGGTCAAATTCCCATTGTCCATTTAATGAAATGACAGTTCGTCCTTCTCCCTGTGCGAAAAGCCGGAGAGAACAAAAACAAAAAACCAAAAATATGGATATTCTTTTCATCTGCGTATTAATATATTAGTTGCTCAAATACTGTGCGTTCAGTTGAACGCATGGCTTCTAAAGTCATGCTCAATAATTTATCCATATCCCATCCCAACATTTCCGCTCCTTTTCTGATAATATCACGGGAACATCCTGCTGCAAAGGATTTGTCCTTAAATTTTTTCTTCAAACTGCTTAATTCCATGTCGGAAACACTTTTAGACGGACGCATTTTTGTGGCAGCAAAGATGATACCGGTCAATTCGTCCACCGCATAAAGAATTTTCTCCATCTCGTGTTCCGGTTGAACATCCACCATCATACCGTAACCATGTGAACAAACAGCATGAATGATATCTTCGCCATAATTTTCCGCTTTTAAAATTTCTGCTGCTTTAATGCAATGCTCCTGCGGGTACATTTCAAAATCAAGGTCGTGCAGTAAACCAACTATACCCCAATAATGTGCATCATAGCCTAATTCATTCGCATACCATTTCATCACCTCTTCAACTGTGATCCCGTGTTGGATATGATACTTCTCTTTGTTATACTTCAAAAGAAGATTAATTGCTTTTTCTCTTTCCATTTTATTTTAAATACAAAACTGAAACTCATTTCACCAATTCATCAATCACCTTTCCGGTAGCGGCAGTGGGAGGCATGATGTTCATCATCGACGAAATGGTTGGCGCCACATCGGTCATATCTACCGGGCGCACAATCATGTCGCGTTTCACTTTCCATCCGTACCAGATCAGCGGCACCTGCGCATCATACGGATAGGCCGAATTGTGCGACGTCGCCCACAGGCTTCTTTCCACCCAACCGGGATGCAAATTTACAAACACATCGCCCGAACGGCGCGGATAGTAATTATTCTGCATTTTACTCCGGTAACCTTCGGTATACTGGTTGTTCTGCAATGC
>Ga0082212_10010156_pt1 | contig 12083 bp, 11 predicted proteins | sample TergutNt197P3_FD_71548 | JGI IMG/M metagenome (GOLD analysis project Ga0082212, IMG submission 71548) | Neocapritermes taracua P3 segment gut microbial communities from Petit-Saut dam, French Guiana - Nt197 P3 | ecosystem: Host-associated > Arthropoda: Insects > Digestive system > Gut ... | reverse complement strand
GCGGGAGCAACGTGAGCGGTGTTAGAAGTGTGATCCGGGGCAGTGCGATGAAGGAAAGGGATACATAGTCAGACTCGTAAAACAACGGAGAGAACCAAATGACACAGCAATCCAACCATTTGTACAGAACTCTTTGCGGCATGGGAGCAGCGTTGATCTGTTTTCTGCTGCTGTTGTCCTCGTTTCAATTTCCTCCGGTGGGCGCACAGTCTCAACCGCTTACTTCGTCTCTGATCGACACGGGCAGGGAGCAGGAAATCGACGCGAGAATTCGTACCTTTTTCGAGACTCTTGCAAGAGGGAGTTCCACCTCGGCTTTTGATGAACTTCTGCGTCAAAGTCCGTTCAGCAATTACGAAGCCGGACAGGCATCTGCTGAACTACGGAAAAAAACCGACGAACTTTCCGTGCAGTACGGTGGGATGCTCAATCATGAAAAATGCGACTTCAAGCGAATAGGCGACGACCTCGTTTTGACTCGATACATTTCGAAACACGAAAACTCTCCTATTATCTGGACGTTTGCTTTCTACCGCAAACCCGCTGGGGCGACGAGTATCACGAATCCGAACACTTGGATGTTCATTCAACTCCACTTTGATACAGATTTGCGACTCCTGCTGAAATAAACGGACAAATTACTTCTTCAAACGTCGTGCTGTTTGCGGATTATGATGGGTAACGATGATCAACAGTGGATTCACGGCACTTGCCACCGACCAAGCGAGATCACTCATTGCCGGGCTGGGATGCCGTTAAAGACCCATGACGAAAAAATCTTTGGAAAGGGCTGCTTTCCTCAATACCTGTGTATTTGCCGGAGAAACCAGAGTCCGACGAATCCGATGGCAACGTTGGCAGTCCAAACACAGATCGGCGGCAGTGTTCCATGCTTCGCCTGCTCGAATCCGAACATCAGCAAGGGATAGAATAACAGCAAAATCGGTAAAAAACAGGCGAAGAAACTGGAAAAGAAATCTGTTTTCCGCATCCAAATCGCAAGCGGTGCTCCCAGCCACACGAAAAAGAAACAGCAGAATCCCGTCGCCCACCGTCGCGGCGGCTCAACCGATAATCTGTTGTAATGCGATTGCAACGAACGTATCTCCGATTTGGCATGGTTAATTTGCCACGCTGCCCAATCATCTACCGCCCCCATGCTCGCACTGAACGTCTGATGGGCTGCAATGATTCGTCGCTGTTGTTCCATTCGTTCGGCGGCTTGTTTCTTTTCATCATGGATTTGGGATAAAGCCATATTTGAAGGGCGATTCATATCCACTGACGGAATCATTGTGTTAAGTTCAATCGGAAACGTCCGCTTTTGACCGGCATACTTAAATGTCCCCCCCTCACCGATGAGCCAAAAATCTTCAAGCGTTATGGTCAAAATGTTCGTACTATAATCTATCGTGATTTGTGCTCGCTCTGCTTCAATCGTTGCCGATTCTTTTTTCGATACGATTGTCGGCTTAATCAATCGGCGTTGTCCATCAACTCCTTTGACAAGAATCGTGATTTGATTGTCGCGAGTTTCAAAACGATGGTACTTCTCGAGTTTTCCAATCAAAATGTCTTCGGCAGCAAAAAAGCACACCATATTGATTCCCTGCTGTCCCCAAGTAACCGCAAGTTCGTTGATTCTGACCCCGAGAACACTAATAAAGATCGCAATCGCAAAGACTGGTGCAAGAAAGGCTTTGGGAGGAATGCCCAGTGCTTTGAGGGCGATGACTTCATTGTTTCCGGACATTCGGGCAAAAAAAGTTGTAACCGCCAACAGGAGCGTAACCGGCAGCGAGATGGACGACATGGTGGCAAAAACAAATGGAATGAGCCGAACAGCGTGGATCAGCGGCATGCCCAGATCGACTGCTTTCAGAATGACACCACCAATGATCAGGAAGAACGTCAATGCTGCGAATCCGCAGAGAAACGCCACACCAAGATCACGGAGAATGTATCGAACAATGACACCCATTGGGACAAATTGTACAAGATTCAGACACTATTTTCCATATCACCCCGAATCAGAGGAGCCGATGTAATCTTGGACCAATTTCAGGTAACTGTCCCGAATCGGTTCGCTCAATCCCAATTGCTTTGCGATGCCGAGAATCAGCGACCGGCACACTTCGATCTCTTCGTCAGATGCAATCGTTTCCATTTCGACAAAAAGCCGAGATGACTCCGGCAAATCCGGTAACGTGTCGAACACAATGTCCACATGCCGATGTTCCACAGTCAATGCCATCCGTCTGCGAAATTTACGAACCGATGCCGCTTTGCAAAAACCGAGAGCCACAAGCATACTTTCCACACATTCCGGCTCCGTGATCGGCACTTCGATTTCCTGTCGGGTTTTCGTGCTTGTGTCGATTTTCGGTCCCTTGTACGTGAGAAAATGTTTGGGGGTACCGTCTGCAAACGTGCGGTTTCGCAAGCGGAGACACTCGTCGGTTTGTACAAAGTTCCGGCAAGGATGCTGAAAGAAAGCGTCGGATTCCGTAACCTGCTCACCGAACACCGTACCGCCGAATTGCTGTTGGAGTTGGCATTCTAAGACGGTTATGTCAACATTGTTGACTCTAAATTTGATCTCTACTTCAAATGTATTCATAAGACGCAATTGGCATTACCAACTCGAAATTGTGCCGATTTTTCGCTTTTTTGTCAACGGTAAAATGTTGTCTTTTCGGCTTCCCATCCGCCAGTGACTGGCATTTCGCCCACTAATTTTGTAAAAATAGCGAAACTTTGACGATTTTTCTGATTGTAACGATTATACGTGCCGATTATGAGTCCTGACGGGATATTCTCGCCCACCGGCGAAAGTCCCGAAGACGCAGAAAACCTGTACTAATAAATCATCAGGTCGCCATGTCAAAATTATCCCCCTCAAAAATTATCCCCCTCATCGCCCTATTGTTGGCGGCTGTTTTCACCGGTTGTTCCCATCAAGAAACCAAGCGGGGGCACCTTTTCCGGTGCGACTGGGCTTTCGAGTACAACCGAACTCCCTGGGTCGGCTTGCCCGCCGACTCCGGTTACAGCGACGACGACGAATTGGGCGGTGGAGGAAAAAGCCACGGACTCTTTAACTGCCTCAAAAAGGACAGCGACGGAAAACGAAAAGGTTTTCGCCGACACTGTGCGATGAACTCAGATTGTACCGCCAAAAAACCCTGTTGCCGAACACTCGGTTGCGGAATGTGGGTCAATCCCAACGCTGATTCCACAGCGTTTGCCTCCCTCGGAGGAACGGCAAAAGCCTGCGGTTTGACTCCGTTCTGCTCTCCCCAAAAACCGTGCCGCATCACCCCCAACTGCGGAAAGCCGACGAACGTCAACGTCAATCCGCAGACGCTCATGATGTCGGGACAACAGAATCTCATGGGACAGAATACGCTGAATCCTATGGGACTGGGAACATTAACGGGACGTAATTTCGCATCAGGAAACGTTGCCGGTGGTGCTGTTTTACCTAACGGGACGGTTCTGCCGAACGGAAGCGTCTTGCCGAATGGAATGGCAGCGGCACTGGGCTTGAATTCACTCTCTCCGAACGGAACCATTGCGAATGGAGTCATGACGAATGGAGCCCTTGCGAATGGAGTCATGGCAAACGGAGCCGCTTTAGATGGCACGCTGGTCAGTCGAGGGATTGTGCCAGGAGCATCGACGGTAACAACCGGCGGAATCGTGGCGGCAATCGGTGTGTCCACTCCTGCCGGAACAATGACTCCTGTCGGTGTTCGCATGCCGAACGGTATGGTGAACAACAGCATCGTCCTTCGGGCTTGCACGATGACTCCGAATTGCACGGCGGCTAATCCTTGCGGATTGACACCGGCTTGCGGCGGAATGGTTGCTGTGCGAATAGTCTCGAACAATGCAGTCGCCTTGGCATCGGCATTACAAGCACAGGGCGTTGCCGGTGGTGTGATGCAGGCAGGTGGGATGGGAATGTTGGTCAATCCAATGACGAATCAACCGGTCAATGGCGTAACGATGGCGGGCTATCCGCAGGTGGGCTACCCACCGATTGGATATGCACCGACCGGTTACGCTCCGGGTTATCCTCGTTATGCCGCCGGACTTGTCGATGAAGGCGAAGAGGCAGAGGAAACGGCGGAAGAAGCGGCGGCTGTCTTGCCGGAAACACGTTCGGCAATGCCGGTGCCGCGGTTCCATCCGATTCCGTCAAAACCGGCTTTCCAACGAAGCGAAGGAATGTCGCCGCAACCGCAGCGAACTGTCAGCAAGAATGAAAAACATTCGGAACAAGACATGGAACTGGCTCTTGACCAGGCGTATCTTGAAGGGGTGTCAGCGGCGATGAACGAAGTGGAACGAAAATTGGATGCCAAACGTCAAGCGGCGGCGCGGACACAATTACAGGAAAAAATTTTACAGCAGTCTGAAAATGTTCAGCAGCAGTTGGCAGAGCAGGACGAATTACGGATGAGACAGATTCGGCAACAACAAGCGATGCGGGCACAATCAGAAATGCTGGCGGTTTCGGAACCGAAGCGATTAGCGGCATCTTCGCCGCAAAAACCGATGGTCGCCGCTAAAGCGTCCAATCAGATGGACACGAGTCCGGCACAGTTGGCAGGGAACTTGAAAACGTCGGTCGTGAGCGGCGTGAATGGTTTGTTTGCTCCGTTGGTAGCGTCGAATCAAAAGGAGCCGCAGCGACCGGCAACACCACAACCTCGACAAAATGTTGCCAAAAGTTCTCCAGAGCCGAAAGCAGAAAAAACGGAAGTCGCGGTAACGCCGCCGAATTTGCCCGGCAGACCGCCAGTTTCGCCTCTCGCACTGGATTACGGTTTGCAGCCGGATGATGAGTCCGATTCTCCTATTATGCAAGCGCATTTTACTGCCGATGGGGAAACGATTCGACCGTAACTGTTTCCGACGAGTAAACATTACGTGAGATCACGAAGCGACTGAATACGGCAAGAAATGAAGTTGTTCCATGATGTAGGTAGCTGGGTCGGTATCCGGCAATCACAGTAACCAAAATTGAAAATCACAACTGCCGCTATTCAAGACCGTTTTCTGTCCAATAAATGCCGTCCCCCCCTGTTCGTGTGTTTTCTACCCCACAAGGCGTGCATCCGTTCGGTTTGCCGGAGCATAGATAGGGTCGATGTGCTCCATTCCAAGCCGGTATTGAAGAACATAAGCGTCTTCGCTTTGATCTTCATAAAAGTTTTTTAGCACTGTCGATGCCCGAAAACCCAAAGCCCGAAAACATTGCAGAGCAGGTAAATTTGTTTCCCGAATTTCAATGACGATCCGGTGCCGACGTTGGTAAAGCATCTTGGAAACCAGTTTTTGGATCATCTGCCGGGCAACGTTGTGCCGCTGGAACTCTGGATCGACGGCAATGTTGGAAATAAAAATCCGGTTTTTCGGCGTTTCATAAACGACGAAACCGACGATGCGTCCTTCGTGTTCGGCGACCATACACAGACAATTCGGCTGTTGCAAACATTGCCGCAATTCCTCGTCTGTCCACGGAAACTCAAAGCATGCTTGCTCGATTTCCATCACCTGGACAAAGTCCCGGCGAACCATCCATCGAACCTGTACTGCAACTTCCTTCCCTTGAAAAAGATTCATCGAAAACTCTCCGTGCTTTCTGACTGATGGCAATAGCATAACATTTCTAACGAAGGATTTCAAGACCGGTTTTTGAGAGGTGCAAAAATGCCGAAAAAATGCTATATTGAAAGGAGTCAGAAGACAGGAGTCAGGTGTCAGAAGAGCAGGAAATATCTTCTAACTCCTAACTCCTGACTCCTTTCCCTATGCATATCGCAATCATAATGGACGGTAATGGACGCTGGGCGAACCGGCAGGGACTTCCTCGACACGAGGGACACCGAGCCGGAGCGGTAAGGGTGCGAGAAATTGCCGAGGAGTGTGCCCGACGGAAAATCGAACAACTCACGCTCTACAGTTTTTCCAGCGAAAACTGGAAACGTCCCCAACCGGAACTCGATTTTTTGATGAACCTCCTTCGGGAATACTTGAAGAAAGAGCGGGAAAATTTCATCAAGAATGACATTCGGTTCTCCGTAATCGGACGGCGCACCGGCATTGCCGACGATATTCTTGCCGACATGGACGAGTTGATGGCACTCACGAAAAAGAACCAGGGGCTACATCTTTGCCTTGCGATTAACTACGGTTCACACGGCGAAATTGTCGATGCGGTCAAAAAAATTATCGAAGAAAAAATCCCGGTCGAACAAATTGACGAACAGTGCATTGCGGATCATCTTTACACGGCGGGAATGAGCGATCCCGACCTGCTGATCCGAACGGCAGGCGAAATGCGGTTGAGCAATTACCTTTTGTGGCAATTGAGTTACGCCGAAATCTGGGTAACGGAAAAATGTTGGCCCGAATTCGACGTTCCCCTGTTCGACCAAGCCCTGAATGATTTTGCCCGGCGGCAACGAAAGTTCGGCGGATTGTGAGAATTTGGTTGTGTCCTGATGATTATCGACTCACTTGAGTTTATTACGAATTCGTCTAGAAAACGGTGCACAAATCTTGTATTTTGGATTTTCTCTTCCTTCCCCACTTGTTTTTCCTCGCTAGGCGGCGACAATGGGGCGAGCAATAGAAAAAATTGACACAAAATTTATGCCTTTTTAATAATTCCTTAACAATGTCTCTGTACAATTTGCGGGGAATGTCGGGAAGATTCCCGGCACAAACAACAAAAAGAAAAGTATGAGAGAAAAGTATGAGAAAGAACATCAATGCCAAGATTGACCCGAACGCAGGTATTGATCCATCAATGAATTGCCACGGCTATTCAACCGGACTTAGTACTTGGATAAATGAGATAAATACATTATTGGAAGATGAGTACGTGCCTACTACCCATCGTGATCATTTAGTCCCCGGAACGATTTTTGCTCGTCCCTATGTTTATAAAGATTGGGTTATAATTTCAAATAATCCAAGCTTCAAGGTAGGTGACCATTCCAGCAAAGTAGAGGCAGTGCATCTCCTAGCGGGGACGCATGATTTAGCTGTTACTGTCGTCGAAAAAAATAGATTGTCGGCACTTTATGAAAAAACGTTCACCATGGAAGCACTGTGTCCTGATAAAGACACAGATCCCATGGCACATACTCATACAGATCCTTGCGATATGGCAAACGCACCTTTACCTTGGAAACCGGTGGGTTTTTACCGAGAGTTACCCTGAAAAGTGCGGACACGCGGGTAGAAAATGCATTTTTCAACAGGTCGATTTTTTACGGAGTAGATGCGCCCTTAGTAGCCCGGCGGCTCCAAACAATTTGCGACCTTATACTCTGATTTTCAATGAGAATAAGGGTGTGAGGGCGCAGCAAAGGGACCATTGGTACTACTAAGGGCGCGCTGTTCGATCAGAAAACATTTCGATAAAATTTACAATCTGTTCCCGATTATGCTGTAACAACATACCACCCATATCTTACACAACCTTTTTACCGAACAGGAAAAACAACCATGAAAACGAAACAAACATTCCTTACCGTCTTGTCTCTGCTACTCTTCGTAATAGCGGGACTGTCGGATATTGCGCGGGCGCAAGAATCTCCTCAAGTGCAACAGGACAAAGAAAGACATAAAAACATTTCCCGTTCTTTTTGGGACGGCAGAGGTGCAAGTATAAGCACTGAAGCATTGTTACGTGATCCTCAATTTCGCACCGCACTGGGTGTTTCCGACAAATACTATCAAGAAATTCTAGCAAGTGTGCGCAATACTGTGGGCAGGCTTTCTGACAACCCCGAATACGAGAAAATACGACATGAAGGAGATGAGTTATTCCGAGTGGTGTGGGGAAAGGAACCTGGATCGAATGTAGCAATGACCGGTTCAGAACAAAAAGAACGCGAACGAATTGCAGATCCGAAAGCATCAACAAGACTTCAAGAGATAGGAGAAAGCCTTGAATCGATGCACAAGGAATTTCTTGCTGGTTCCTCAAAACGCCACGTCGCCGCCTTTGAAGAAGCCCTCTCGTCGGAATTCAAACAAAAAATTCAGGAAGCATGGTTGGCGGCAATGGGGGAAACGTCAACAATTTCACCGCGTTGGTTCGAGGTGCTCAACCTGACCGATGCACAAAGGCAACAGATGGAGCAAATTAAAAAAGAACTCGAACCCGAACTTGAGAAGCGTCTCGAAATCTACGGCAATAATGCCGCCAAGATATTGGAGAGAGTAAATGCGGCACTCCGGCAAAGACAGGAAGCAGGAATCTCATTTAGTGGAAGCGGAAACGCACAAGAAGCATTGAATGCGTTTATGAAAAACTTACAAGAAGAGCCCGAACACAAAAAACTGCTTGACGAGTCTTATGCCAGTAGCAAGGCATTTGCAACGCTATTCAGGAAACGGATGTCCGAGATATTGACCGATGATCAGCGGAGTCGGCTGCAAGAATTGATTGACAATCCGCCGCCGCATGCCCAACTTCTTATCCAACGATTGAGAAAAGAAAATTGGGGGCAGTACAAAGAAGGGGAGATCAAAAAAGTAGATGGCAAAGACGTATGGGTACCTGGTCCCGATTCGTGGAAGCCCGGCGATCCTCTTCCTGAGACGATTCCGCAAGAGAAAGAGTCAAAAGGAAGTTTTCCGAGACAAACGGAGTAACCACTTCTCTATCGACCGGCTGATTTTGCCCAATGCACCCCGTCGATGGCGGTTGGGGCGTAGTAATCTAATCCGCATCGTTCGGCAACCAACTCACTGGCGGCGGCTCCGCCGACGCAGATTTTCACGGTGTCCCGCAAGCCCGACTCGTTGATCGCTTTCATCGTTTCCGTGATCGAACGATAGCAGGTCGTCAAGAGAAGACTCATGCCGACAAAAGTAGGTTGATGTTCACGAATCGCTTCGACAAACTTCACCGGCGGCACATCGACTCCCAAATCAATCACGTTGAAACCATTTCCTCGTAGCACCATCACGGTAATATCTTTGCCGATGTCGTGAACATCATGTTGCACCGTGCCGATGACAAAGGTTTTCCCCTGCTTACTGCCTTGTTCGGTCGAAAGTGAGGGGGCGAGTTTTTCCATCACTTTTTTCATGATCATACCGCCGAACATCAGGTCGGGAATGAATGCTTCCCCTTCGTCGAACCGCTGTCCGAGCAGTCCCATGCCCTCATTGCAGATTGTTACAATCTCATCGGCGGACATGCCTTCGCCGCTCAACTGGTCGATGGCGGTCATCACTGCCGCTTCATCGCAAACCGAGAGAGATTCTTTCAAAATGTCTTTGTCTGATGAACTCATGTTCGTCTCCGAATTGAATGGGGCATACGCTCTTCGTCAATTATAACGCATCAACCAATATATTCTATCCCTTGCCATACTGCTACCAACCTGTAGACGATATACTGTACCAGGTCAGCAAATGTTCTTTTTTTTCGTGTCCTTTGGTACTTCGTGCGACAATTTTCACACGCCAGCAATTATCCCGGAAACTGCATCGATTCGGCAAAAACCTGTTGAAACTGCGGAAGTTCCGCCAGTTCACAGTGATGCGATTGTTGAACAATTTGCCGGACTAATACACCGTTGGCTGGATTCAACAGCACTGCCCGCGCACCGGCAAGCGACGTGTTGCCGCAAAACTGGTATTGTTCCGGCGGAAGAGGCGGTAACAGACCAACTTGCCGCGCCGACGAAAGCCGAATCGATTGACCGAATCCGCCGGCAACGTAAAACATCTCAATCGACTCCGGGGCGACTCCATTTTCTTGGAGCAAGAGCGTGATGCCTGCCCGAATTGCCCCCGCCGCAAGTTGCAGTTCCCGAACATCCCGTTGAGTTAACACGATACCCGGTGCCAATTCGATGCTGGATTGTTTTTCGGAAAATCGTCCGTTGGGTTGAATCATTCCGTGCTCCAACAGTACCGCAACGGCATCAATCAACCCGCTACCGCAGATGCCGATGGGAGGTTTACCGCCAATTGTCGAAACGGTAATTTTGCCCGACTCGATGGCGACGTGGTCAATCGCTCCCGGTACGGCAAGCGAGCCGTGCTGAATTCGTGCCCCTTCAAAAGTGGGACCTGCCGCCGTTGCCGCCGTGAACAGTTCGCCCCGGTGTGCCAGCACGATTTCTCCGTTCGTTCCGATGTCGAGTAAAAATCGAGGCGCAACCGATTGGAGCAACGGCAACGTCAGCACTCCCGCCACAATATCGCCGCCGACAAAGCCGCCGAAAATCGGCAATGCCTCGACGGTTCCTGCTGGCGACATGGTGAGACCGATGTCGTTCCCATTGCGTGGCGGAAACGTTTCGGCGGGAGCGCGAAACGGACTTTCGCCGAGCGGCGAAGGGTCAATGCCAAAAAGGAGCGATTGCATCACGGTATTACCGCTGGCAACCATGATCGAAATGTCTTTCGGGTCAATTCCCGCTGTTCCGGCAAGTTCTGCCGTCATGTTGTTGATGGCACCGACAACGAGTTTTTGCAGGGTAATCAGTGTCCATGAATCTTCCATGACTTTTTGGATTCGGGAAATCACGTCGTCGCCGAATGTTCGCTGCGGATTGAGGCAGGCTGCCGTTAGAATCGGTAATTTTCCCGAAAAGTCGTGCAATTCGGCGGCGAGTGTTGTCGTGCCGATGTCCACGGCGATGCCGAAGCGGTGTCCCACGCGTTCAATGAGCAACCTATCGACGAGCGGGGGGCGTAAGCCCCCCTCTGGGCATGTTGATTCGGACTCACCGGGGGGCTTATGCCCCCCGCTCTTTTTTGTGCTCATTGTTGTTTGCACAACGACGTTTTGTTCGTTGATGCGGAGCGACGCTTCGGGAATAAGAACGTCGATGTCGCTTTCTACGGTCGTTCGGCAAGCGAGAATTTCTCGGCGATTGACAATCACTTGGCATTTTCCGCAGGTTCCTGCACCGCCGCAATGTGCCCGCAGGTCGAAACCGGCATGAGCGGCGGCATCGCAGAGCCGAATACCTTCCGGCACAGTGAGCATTTGCTCCTGCTCCGGTCTGTTTTCCCGACGAAAAGTAATGGTATAAGAATTTATCCGCATGCCATTCTATTGCGGCACGATATCGGCGAGACCATCGAATTCAACTGGTGACTCAATGTTGACGGGAAGTGCCTTTGCTTCCGTTTCCATTGCTATTTTTGCTTTCCGTCGGCTTAATTCCTGTCCAAGCGGCGGGGAACTCGACGAGGCAACCGGAGGCCGCTCGGTTTCTTTGCGGCTTCGCAAGCCCGACTTTTCATTTTTAATTGCTTCATAGACTTCCTGTCTGTGAACAGAGACATCGGGCGGAGCCTGAACTCCGATCCGCACACGATCTCCTCGGATATCAACTACCGTGATGACGATATCATCGCCAATGTAAATGCTTTCATCACGATATCTGGACAGGACTAACATTTTTCTATTCCTTAATTTATTCGTTGTATAACGAGGTCTTCCCCAAAAAGGCAAGGCTCCCTGCAATCTACCCATCGACCGTTTCCGGTACACTCTTTTTCGGTATTAAGAAAGTGCCAATTTAGGCAAATAGTGAACGTAGAGAAAATGGTAAAAAAATATCTATTGCGCAAAGGAAACACCCCTTTATTGCTCCGAAACGGTACATTCGTCAGAATCGGAACCCGAACGGCTGGTGGCGAGCCGTGTGTGTTGGCAAGGTTCCCCGTCTTGCGATCAATTGTTGAAGTGATGAACAACGCTAATCTGTTTGATGATTTTGCTTGCCGGGTCGAAACAGCGAATCGTAATCTGTATTGCTTTCAATGGCTGGTCGAAAGGAGGCGGCTGTACAACCGTTTTCTTTTTATCAGGGTCGCTCGGATCATAACCCGGGTCGCCTGATTCGAGTGGGATCATTTTGTTGTTCCCTATTGTCCAGGAATCCCAAACACCCAATAATTGCGGCAATGGATTATCATCCTTGTCCGTCCAAGCCGCACTCTTACTGTCCTCCCACGCTGTTCCCGGAGTTCTCAAATCGACAAAATCCTTTGTAATGGGATCCCAAACTTTGATGTCAAACGAC
>Ga0082212_10010155_pt1 | contig 12083 bp, 6 predicted proteins | sample TergutNt197P3_FD_71548 | JGI IMG/M metagenome (GOLD analysis project Ga0082212, IMG submission 71548) | Neocapritermes taracua P3 segment gut microbial communities from Petit-Saut dam, French Guiana - Nt197 P3 | ecosystem: Host-associated > Arthropoda: Insects > Digestive system > Gut ... | reverse complement strand
CCCTTCTTCGGCTTGAATGGCATCGAGTCGGTTTTTGCATTCGTCGAACGTTCCCAAAGAGCGTTGGACGGAATTGGCATCTAATAGCCGATAGGAGTCTGTTGTTACATTTTTCTGAATGTGCCAACCGTTACTGTATAACACGTCTCCCCAAAAGAGGATGCCGCCGGTCGTTTTAATCGGAATTTTTTCGTCCAGTGTCCGCAGAGGATTGTTGCTCTCTTGTCCCCATACGGTGGCGGACAAAAAAAGAAGCGAAAGGAATAGTATCATTTTGCTCAGATGAGTCATATTGAAGTCTCCGGTATTGTACTAGTCGGAAAAATGGACTTGACAACTCTTACGTTTCCATTCCCGACTGTTCTATTTTACCTCAATTCCTCTTCGGCAGTACCGGTGCGATAAACTGCGAGTCCATCGGACGCAACGACTCCGGCTTCACCGCGCCCGGCATAATCACCGGGACATTTCCCGTATAAGGACGCTCCGAAATGACATTGTACGCTCCCACATCCCCATAAACCTGCGAAACATTGTTCAAACACCAACTCATCCGTGCCATTTCCATCTGCTTGACTTGTTCCGCCTCCTCTGGGGTCAGGACAATATGCGGCGTTAAAATGACCAGCAACTCCTTTCGAGTCGTTTGATCGAGTTCCTGACGGAACATTTTACCCAAAAGAGGAACGTCGCCGAGCAATGGAACCTTTCGCCGTATTTTATTCTCTTCCTTTGTAATTAATCCGCCCAGTACAACCGTCTGATTGTTAGCGGCACTGACCATCGTTGTTACCAAAGCCTTGTCGATGGTTTGGGTACGCATCGAGCCAACGGTAACTTCTTGACCAAGTTTTTCTTTTCTTATACCAACTACCATGACTACATTGCCTTCGGGACTGATGGTTGGCGTAATCTGAAGTTCCAATGCAACTTCTTCTTCGTCAATACGGGCATCCGTTACTCCTTGCTGATTCATTGTTCCTCCACGATACCGAGGGACACTTTGACCGACAGAAATAATGGCTCTCGTATTATTCATCGTCATCACTTGCGGACTACTCAACACTTCTAAACGTTTCTTATCATGCAATGCCCGAAGCAAGATATTGAGATAATCGCTCGTTGCATGCACTGCCATACCGCCGCCGGTAATTGCTGTTGGACCAAATGTTGAGACTAACTGCGAGCCGACCGTTCCCGGCACGCCGGTGCCATCTCCCAGAGGAGCATTACTGAAAAGCAAACTCCCTCCCCGCTGGGAAAACATCAACGGGTCTTGAAGCCCCAATTCGGCAGTCCACTCCTTGTCATCGGACAACGTCACCTCTGCAACCAAAACTTTAATAACCACTTGCGGCGGCGACTTGTCGAGTTCCTTGATCAAGTCCATGATTTCGTCAAAATATCTCTCCGAGGCACCGATAATGAGCGAATTGCTCTCCGCATCGGGAACGATGATGAGCGCACTTTCGAGTTGTTGCCGATTGCTAATCACGCCGGAAGCGGCTTGCTGAATTTGTAATCGTGTATCGACGAACGCTTGGATCGTCGCTGCCACCGGTTCCGCCTTCATGTTTTTCAAAAAATAGACTTGCATCTTTCGCGCCAGTTGATCTTCCCGGTCGAGTTCAAACAACAGGGCTTCGATAATTTTCAGATCACCGGGAGAACCTGCAACGACAATGCAGTTCGTTCGGGCATCAATGGTGATTTGCATTTGGATCAACGTCTCTTCATTGGTGGCACCGGGAAGTTGCGGACCCGGCGTTCCGGCGATGTTCGTGGGAATCAACGAGGTTAACATGTCCCGGATCGAAGCGGCATCGCTGTTGATGAGTTGAAAAATTTTGATTTCTGCTTCGGGACTGCTCATGTCCATCAAAGTGATCAGTTCCCGGAGAAAAGGGATGCTCCCTTCCGGGGCGGTAATGATCAGCACGTTGTTCCGCGTATCCGGTTCGACCGTTACGTTGGACATGATGCCCGACTCGATGAGTTTTTGCCCCTCTTCGCTTTGGATTAACAGTTCAAGCACCGAAGATATTCCCCCCGCATTGCCGGAAGCAATGACGTTTCTCACCGTCGTTGCCAAATCGGAAGCCAAAGTATGTTTCAGTTTTATGTGCGCCACCTGCATTTTGGTAGCGGAAGTCGCAACGTCAATTTCGTTGATAATTTGCTTGGCTTGTTCCAATTCATTCGGGGCGGCTTGGACAATCAACAGATTCGTCCGCTGGTCGGAAAAAAGTTGAATCCGTGATGCGAATCCCGCATTGCCGAGGACAGGAAACGCACCTGCCAATGTTGCCCGCGCCTGCGTTACGGAAATGTGTTTGAGTTTGAACAAGTGCATTCGGGAATGTTCGGTCGCCATCGGTTGGTCGAGTGCCGTCAAAATTTCTCTTGCCGTTTCCATTGCGTCTCCCCAACCGACGAGCAGGATTGCATTCGGCGTGGTCAGCGGGATCAATCGGGCGGCTCCCGGCACCGTTGCGAAAATCTCGGCGTAAAATTGCGGAAGCAATGCACCAAAGGAAACGTTGTTGATGTGTTTGAGGTAAATCACTTCGATTTTCGGTCGATTCATGATGCTCAACTGTTCGATGTCTTCGATCATTTTCAGCAGTCGAGCGAGTCTTGCTCCGTCGGCTTCGAGCACTACCGTATCAATGAGCGGCAGGTACAAAATCCGCAGGTCTTCGGGCATTCCAATGATGGCGGGATTGCCGAACTGCGGAAAGCCGGGCATCATATTTCCTTGAACGGGAATGCCCGGATCGACTCCGCCTTCAAACATGCCCCCTTCTTGGAATTGATAATTGACCTGCCGGATGTTTCGTTGCAGGGGATTCATCGGATTGATGGCGGTTTCATTACGCGGCTGCGGTGCCGGTGTACGGCACGCTTCGAGGGCTTTGGAAAGAACGTCCAGCGGCGTATGTTGGATGGGAACGATTGTCCGTTCTTTTCCTTGCGGCGGCGGTTGGTCGATGGCAGTAATTAACTGGAAGACCTGATCGCAAAGTTGTTTATCGCCGACAAGAGCGGCTCGTTTCGACTGCGGGTCAACACGGAGCGAACATTGCTGGCGAACGTTGCTTCGACTTGCGGTGAACGTGTATTGGAATTGCGCTTCGGTGCTGAATCGACTTCCGCAGATTTGCCGCAGTGCTTGTTCGAGTTCTTCGGGAGTTCTCCGCGTGAGTGTGAGAGAAGGTGCGGTTGCGGCGGGTTCGGCTTGATTCTGCACCGGAAGATTCTGCCTCGGTTGTCTCTGCGGAATCTGCGGCAGCGGATAGGTTTGCGCAAAGAGAACCGAAGGGATTCCGATGAGTACGAGAGCGATAAGGAGTATCCGTTTTTGAGTCATCATGTGCGTAGTGTTCGGCATATAAAAGCCGATAACGGTGAATGGTAGGGATTTTCGCAAGAACGTGCAAGAGCAATTTCGATGAGATACGAGGTCACTCGCCCTTCTCTTTGTGATGAGAAGCGGCAGGTTTCAGCCATTTGAGAATTGTCCGATACAACGTTGTCGGATCAATCGGTTTGCCGACGAGATCATTCATGCCTGCATCCAGATACCGTCGCCGATCATCTTCCATTGCATTCGCCGTCAGTGCAATAATCGGAAGCGTCGCAAATTTTTCCTCTCCTCTGATTGTCTGCGTGGCTTGAACGCCATCCATCTCCGGCATTTGTATGTCCATCAGAATCAACGCGTAATCCTTTTGCTTTGCCATTTCCACCGCTTGAAGTCCGTCGGGAGCAATATCGACTTGAAATCCCTTTCTCTGCAACAGACGCATGGCAACGATCTGGTTGACTTTATTGTCCTCTGCCAAGAGAATCGGCAAATTTTGGAACACTTCGGGAAAGACGACCGACTTGTTTTCGTCTCGGGGCAACTTAAATTCCGCCATAAAAAAGAATGTCGAACCCTGTTCGACTTCACTGGTACACCAGATTCGTCCTCCCATCATTTCGACGAGATTTTTTGCGACGGAAAGTCCCAATCCTGTTCCGCCGTATTTTCGTGTTTCCGACGTATCCACCTGAGCAAAGGGTTGGAAAATTTGCGCCTGATTCTCGTGGGACATTCCAATTCCGGTGTCCTGAACGGCAAACCAAAGTACGATATTTTCGTCTTCGGTCGATTCAATATGTACGTGAACTTGCACCGACCCTTGTGCGGTAAATTTGACGGCATTATCCATGAGGCAGTGCAAAATCTGCTGTAATCTTGCCGGGTCTCCTGTTACCAATATCGGCACATCGTCATCGACCGCTTGGAGCAGTTGAATATTTTTCGTTTCCGATTCTTCCCGGAAGGATGCCAACACATTCGTAAGGACTTCTCGCACATCAAAGTCTTCCGAAGCCATAAAGATTTTTCCCGATTCGAGTTGCGAAAAATCGAGCATATTATTGATGAACTGCATCAACTGTTTTGCCGAAGTTTCCATAATATCCGCGTAGGATATTTGTTCATCCGACAGTCCGGTATTATGGAGCAGATGGAGTCCTCCGATGACCGCATTCATCGGAGTGCGCAGTTCGTGACTCATGTTGGCGATGAATTCGTCTTTGACACGTCCCAAATGCTCGGCGGTCTCTTTGGCAGCACGCAGGTCGGCTTCGACTTTTTTGAGTTCGGTAATATCCACGAGCCAAATGATGATTCCCCGCTCGCCGTAGTAATCCGTCAAGAATAGATTGGCGAGCATCTCTTTCTCTTCGCCTCTTTTTGTGCGGAGTGTAACAGGTTCCCACTCGACGTGAACGTCTCTTTGCACTTCTTCCAGCAAATCGACACAATGCGGCTGGTCGGTAAAACATTCGATAAAGCGGTCGTTGATATCGAGACCGAGAAAATGTTTCATGAATGTCGAAGAAAACTTGACTCTGCCTTCCACAAGAATCGCAAAACAAATCGGACTGGAATCGATGACGTTGAGCAACAGTAACTGTTGCTGTTCAATGGCGGATTGCTGTTGTTTGATTTCCCGAAGGTCTCGATTATAACCGAGAACATAATACTGTTCTTGTTGAAAAACCCTGACAAGGGTTACTTCGGAGGGCATCGGCGAGCCGTCGAGTTTTTGGTGATTGAACTCGAAACGTGCGTATCCCTTTTCAAAGGCTTCGGCGAGATGTTCGCGAATGACTTCGGCTGAGAGTCTGCCGTCGCCTTGACGTTCCGGCATCAGGTCAAAAAACCGGTCGATGTATTCATGCTTGCTGCTTAGTTCGTAAACTTTGACCGATTCAAGATTGCAGTCAAGGATTTCACGTTTCTCGTTCCAAAAACTGCAACACAGCGGAGTGGCATCGAACATCATTTGCGTTCGTTCGGATGCTTCGCGTTCTTTCATTTCGTCGAGTGAACTTTCGAGTTGCAACACCATTTTGTTGAATGCTGCCGAAAAATCTCCCATGAATTCGACTCGCTGGGTGAGGTCTCCGGCGGCGACTTGTTCGACTTGCCACGCCAGATGTTTGAGGTTTGCTTGCAGGGCTTTCAAATGTCCCCAGACGGCACCGCGACCGGTGAGCGGCGTATCAAAATCCCCTTTGGCGAAACGGCTGAGCGTTTCTCTAATGGCAAGGACATCATCGTAGAGTTTTTCGACGTGTTCGACGCTAGGATGTTCGCCGCCAAAACACTCCTCCTTTTGCGGCACGGAACGGTCCGTGAGCAACTTATGGATAATGATTGAATCATATTCCGGGGAGTACGACATGAAAGACAAATTGAGTCGAAAAAGTATCTTTCATTGTACCAGAAAAGCAAAATTGGGATAGGTGAAGGAATGTCGAATCCGGTCGCTCCACGTTGTTGTGTTCCCGGCTTTCATTGCGCACTTTCTCTTGTCCCTACAGGGCGGCTGGATGTTGGAGGAACACGTTACCCAGGGCGGCAACGGCTGACGTGTTGCTCGGCGAAGATGGCAAGCCTATTGCACCAGTGAATCGTTAACGATATAATCAAGTTCACGTAATCGAAGTTTGTTTTTGCACCGATCATGGGAAAACGTGAACCGCCAGCCGAAGAGGGAGCACCATTATGGATGTGTACCTACGGCGATCTGATGTCCCTGCTCCTCTGCTTTTTCATCATGCTCTTTGCCATCAGCATCATCGCAGAGGTCAGATTTCAAGCCCTCGCCGATGCCCTGACACAAGATTTTACAGGCTATTCCAGTGCAACAACGACGAAGGCACCTAGTAACAAGACCATTACGACTCCCGCCGATTCCGCTGCAAAAAGCCGGCGTATTTCCGCACTGGCAGGCGGACAACCGACACCGGGACCATTAGGTGACTCGCCGGACGTTCTAGCGATGAGGCTCACCGGCGAAACAATCAGAGACGGCGTGATCTGCTTTGAACTGGGGAGTTATGACCTCACAAATCAAGCCAAGGCGAACCTACGGATGGCACTGCCCCTCTTGCGAGGAGTGCCGCAAAAAATTAGAGTGATAGGATACACTGCTCCCATTGAAGAAAGCGGAATCTATCAGCGAGACGTTGAACTTGCGCTCAACAGGGCACTCAATGTCGTGGATCATTTCGTTGAGTTGGGCTTATCGCAGGGTGCTTTTGAAATCGTGGCGGAGCCGGGAGCGGCACCGAATCTCAATCTTCTTCCGGCAGGCATGGAACCCAGTCTTGCGGGTGCTTCGGTCGAAATTATTCTGCTGAACCAAACATCACAAGCATTACGGGAATGATGCGTATAGATGTAACGATTCGTTTTACAATTCTTCGACGAGTACCTTCGCGGCATCTCTTAGCAGGGCGTGAGCCATCCGCTCACGTTGTTGGGCAACTGATGTGTCCAGTTCGATCTGCATCTCGACCGACCAGGCTCCCGACTCATCCGCCGCAAAACGCCAGTGCGGTTGAACCGCCACCGATTGATGCACCAACTCGAAACCTTCCACCGATTGACTCACCGTCTCCACCGGAAATGCGTAAAAATCAGTCGGACGATTCATTTTTAGCCGGACATCCATGCCGAGCCAATCGTCGTACAAGCCGAGTTCCGTACCGTCCGTCAAGTCGAGATTCGTACTCAAATTGCCGAACCGTTGTGGTGTATGACTGCCGGCACCGTGATAATATCGGTTCTCCGCACCGCCCGGCATACCGGCAAAGTTCAACTCCACCGCAAAGTGAATCTGATAATCCTTCGGCAACTGACTCAACCGATACGATATTTCGATGATGTTGCTCCCTTCGCTCAACGTGATTCCTTTGTCGATCCGAACCTGCGCACCATACGCCGTTGATTCCTGCGAGAGCAACACTTGAATCCGTCCCGGCTTGCTGCGAACCACCGCATCGTATTCGGTCTGCACGAAATTGCCGTACTGTCCGACACGCCCTTGCCGAACCGATTCAAAGTCGGTGTTGAAATCATAGAAAAGATCGACCAAACTCTTTCGAGGATACCAATCGTACTGCACCCGGCGTTCGAGTCCCTCTTGCTTGCAGATGATTTTTCCTTGCGGATCAAAGCCCTGTTCATTCCGCCGGAAAATTTTCTGATGATACGCTTCGGGACGGCGAGTGATCGTTGCCAAAAGATTGTGTGCAATCGTCTTGATGTCCAACTCGTACATCGTTCCGCCGCGATGAGGAACGATGAAAAGATTGAGAAAATTATTAGTCAATCGAACCTCGTTTTTGCCGTCGAAATTGAAGTCGGCGGTCTGCGACTCGACCCAATCTCCTTGCCGATCCATTGCCGCATCAATCAGGTTGTCCGCTTTAATCAATTCCTGATAGACGGCATTGCGAAGATGCGGAAGATAGACTCCGCCAAAGGTTCCGTGCCAATATCCGCAGTTGCACTGACTCCGGTAGAGCGATTCCTTTGCCAATTCGATGTCGCTGCCATTCCAACCTTCTTGAATCGCCTTGTTAAGCCGTGCGCTCACACTCATCATTCGACAGTACATTTCGTCCGATTCTGGATAGCGGACTTTGAAATTTCGCCAGAAACCGCCGCGAAGGAATTGTTTGACGGTCAGTCCTTGTTCATCATCTCCAATGTTTGCCCGCAGTTTTTCCATTTCGACTTGCTGATCGGGATGGAGAACCCACTCGTTCATTTCACGGTACCCGCCATCAGGAATGTAAATCTTGCCGAGCGACGATTGAGAAGTAATGACTTCCGACGGCGTAGTCGTGATGAGCCAATCGCTGTTTTCGGAGAGAATATCGAAGAAGCGGTGCAGCCACTTGTCCTCGTAAACGTGTCGATGGGTTTCGGGCCACGAACCGAACTTTTCACCGTCATCGCCGTGAACGAGAACCGCCTGCGGATATTTTTCGGCAACTTCGCGAAAATACTCGATGGTATCTTCGACCAGACTGAAGGGAATCAGATACCGCAGTTTTTCGCTGCCCGGAAAGACGTTGATCGTTCGTCCATCGTCTTCGGTCAAATAGTGCCGATGGAGAGCGTCGGCTTTGACTCCGGCGGAGCGGAAATGAGCATCGTCAAGAATCGTGTATTTCATTCCGGCATCGGCAAGATCACGGACGTAACTTTGTTCCCAGACACGTTCTGGAATCCAGAGACCGGCAACTTCGGCACCGAGCCGTTTTTTGAGCCAATCAGAGTACATTTCGATCTGTCCGATTCGGTCGCGGGAGGGGAGCATTGCCAAGATCGGTTCGAAGAAGGGACCGCCGATGACTTCGATTCGGCGTTTTTTGACGAGACCGGCAACCCGGTCAAGATATTCGGGATGCTCTTCAGCAAGCCATTCGATCAGTGAACCGCTGATATGGAGCGTGAGTTTGAGGCTGTTGTACCCCTCAAAAATTTCAAGAAAAGGGAGATAACTCTCTTGGTAAGCCTGTTCGAGGACGTGCCCAAAATTTCCGACGGGCTGGTGATTATGCAGGGCGAAAATGAAGCGAATTCGGTTCATTGTGGGGGGATTTTGGCAGAGATAACAAAACGTTACCGGCTAATCGGCAGAATCGACTAGTTTCATTAGTTTTAACGGTTATTTTGTCTTTTGTCTTCATTTTCCGTCTCTTTGCTGTTTTGAAAAATTGAAAATTGAAACTCGGAAAACTGATAGACATAGAAGATGATGAGAAACAAGCATCACAACTTGGCGGCGGTGCGACAGGCTGCCGCTTTCACCTCGTCGACTCGTTGGTAACAGTGCAGGTACGATCGACGAAACACCTGACCTCACTGTTCAGCATTTCACTGGTACTGATTCCAGTTCCATGCCTCTCATCTCCGAAATTTCAATTTTCGATGGGCAGTGTAACACACGGCAAGTCAGAAAGCGTCAGGAAAATTCCTGACAAGCGCAAGAGCGGCACCCGCAAGGGTGCCGGAACGAAAGTAAAACTATTTCGTCTCAAGGTTATAATCGAAATTGTTTTTGCTCCCCTTTTTCACTTCGATAGGCTCAAATCCTACCGTCTTGGGATTAGAGAATTTCTCCGGGATAAGATGAATGGCTTTCGGCGGTCCCGACGGCATACGTGCACCTCCCGCCTCAAATTCAGCCAAACTCATTCCAGGTTCTGACGTGACTTTGGAAAACGTTACAATATACGAACCCGGTACGGCACCGGTTCCAAAAGGTGCACCACCCGTTGTCAATTTGTAACTTCCCGCTGCGTCCGTCATACCGTAAGCACCCATTCCATCGTCGCCGGAAGGGACGAAAGTAACGACGACACCCTCCATTGGTTCGCCGTCAACTGTTATCTTTCCCGAAACGGCAACCGCACCATAAGGATTGGCAGGTCCGCAACCATGCAACACCAACGGTGCGCAACAAAACAAAAGCAAGTACGAAAGTTTTTTCATCTTTGTATCAATGTGGTGAAAGTTAAGTTCAAGCGTGATTACAAACTCACGCTTTTTCCGCTGTTAATCGCTCCGAGTTCTGCCCAAACGCCATAACTGAACTCATTGCCGTCGTTGTCTATGACGTTAGAGGGACCATCCCAACCATCATAAAGACCGCTATTCCTAACCGACTTACCCAGATTCTGCGTATTCACATTTACCGTCTCGGGAACAAAACGGGTTGCACAATCGTGTAGAGCAATATTGACACCACCCGGATGCCCACTGCTTGCGCTGATCAATGCGTGACTCCAATTGTCATGGCAACTGGGGCTGTTGGGAGGCAAAAGCGTGTGAATCCCTGTGGTATGATGAAAATTGTGCCAAGCACGTGTTCCCAGATTATGTCCATGACCAGAGGCATCTCTTCCATTAAGCGTATTTTGAGTAGCATTGAGGAATTGATTATTGGGACCTTTCAAGGCAAGACAATTATTGGGAACCTGATTGTAATACGTCGCTACACCGGTCGCAATACGGGTACGGTAATTTCCGCCAGTGGGGCTCGCCGTTGTGGCAGAATCCCCTTCTGAACAATCGTGAACGAGTCCCTCGATAAGCATAATGGAATTGCTTGTTCCGTCGGTAATACTTTGCATCCCTCTCATGTCCGATCTTTTGTTTGTGTCGTTGTCTTTTCCGAATGATAACCAACTCCGAGGCGATTTGTGCCAGACGGCTACCACCAGATCAGCGAGACAACCACGATAACATGTCCACGTCGGATCGTTTTGTCCACGCATGGATACGTTTGGATCAGATGGACACAGCAGTGATGCTATTCGTTGTTTGCTGGATGAATAGGGTGCTTCGCCCGCCGGCATACCGTCATAGACGGCTGACTGCTCAAAGTAAGGAAGCAGAAACACCAAAAAACTGGGTTGTATTAACGGTTTTCCATCTGCTAGGGGGTCCCAGTAAAAGCACGGAAAACGATCATGCATATCATGAAAATTATGGACAGTCAGCGCAAGTTGCCGGATGTGGTTAGAACACTGCATTCTCCTTGCGGCTTCTCTTGCCGCCTGTACAGCGGGCAGGAGCAGAGCGATCAGCATGCCGATGATGGCGATGACAACGAGAAGTTCCACGAGGGTGAAACCGCTTTTCCCTAAATTGCCCCCCCCCCCCAAGTTAACACCTTTTTCCGATGAGCGATCATAAGAGACTCCTTATGTGTGTAGGAATGAAACAAAAGAACTAATCGACTCGCACGAGTGACTACCTTGTGCCCTATTGTACCCTGTTTTGTGCCGAAAGTCAACGTCTTTTTGATAAAAATGCCAGTCCGTCTAAAACGGGGATTGACTCGGCAAATGCTATCCCCCATAATAGTCCGACATTTTCGAAATAATTCAGCGAGCGATGAAATTATCTTTGGTCATTCCCCTTTACAACGAAGTAGAAAGTCTCGAACAACTCCATCGGGAAATCTGCGACGTAGCCGACGAAAACAAGTACGACATCGAAATCATTTTCGTGGACGACGGTTCGACCGATCAAAGTTGGTCAATCATCGAAAAAATTGCCGACAAGGATTCCAGAGTGAGCGGCATCCAATTTCGTCGGAACTTCGGCAAAGCGGCGGCACTCCAAGCCGGTTTCAATGCCGTTACAGGGGACATCGTCTTCACAATGGATGCCGACTTGCAGGATGATCCGAAAGAGATTCCCGACTTTCTCCGACAGTTGGAGACCGGTCTCGATGTCGTCAGCGGTTGGAAACAACGCCGGCACGATCCCTGGCACAAAGTGTTTCCCTCCCGCGTGTTCAACGGGATGGTCAGTTACATGACCGGCGTGAAATTGCACGACCACAACTGCGGAATGAAATGTTACCGTCGGGACGTGCTTGCAGAAATCGCTCTTTATGGGGAGCGGCATCGGTTCATTCCGGTACTCGCCGCCGCACGAGGATACAAAGCCGGCGAGAAGGTCATCGCTCACCGTGCCCGGCAATTCGGTCAATCCAAATACGGTTTCGCTCGGTTTGCCAAAGGTTTTTTGGATCTTTTGACCGTTTGGTTTCAAACGAGATACGGTCAGCGACCGCAACATCTCTTGGGAACGATTGGGTTGATTCTGCTTGCATTCGGAATCATTTTTCATTGTTTGCAAATTGCCGGGGTGGTTTATTTTCTCTGGTTTGATGCTGCCGCCGCTCTCGATTTGTCTTTTCCGGCGAAGA
>Ga0082212_10010154_pt1 | contig 12084 bp, 10 predicted proteins | sample TergutNt197P3_FD_71548 | JGI IMG/M metagenome (GOLD analysis project Ga0082212, IMG submission 71548) | Neocapritermes taracua P3 segment gut microbial communities from Petit-Saut dam, French Guiana - Nt197 P3 | ecosystem: Host-associated > Arthropoda: Insects > Digestive system > Gut ... | reverse complement strand
ATCTGGCCCCGGTTTCCGCCTTCATCAGCGCCCGGGATACGACCGGCCCGGAATACCTGACGCGCTACAATCTCTATCCCTCGGTGGAGTTCATGGCCGGGCCCGGGCCGGGGCACAGTTCAGGCCAGGCCATGGCCGCCATGGCCGAGACGGCCGAGCGGGTTCTACCGGCCGGGTTCGGCTTCGATTGGACCGGGCAGTCCTACCAGGAACGTCTGGCCGCCGGACAGACAACCGTGGTGCTCGCCCTGGCCTTCGTCTGCTGCTTCCTGGTGCTGGCCGGCCTGTATGAAAGCCTCATCTCGCCGCTGGTGGTCATGCTGTCCGTGGCCGCGGGGGTCATGGGCGCGGTGTGGGGGCAGTTGGCCCGGGGCCTGACCCTGGATGTCTTTATGCAGGTCGGCCTGGTCATGCTCATCGGGCTGGCCGCCAAAAACGCCATCCTCATCGTTCAGTTCGCCCAGGAACAGGTCAAGGCCGGGCTGTCCCTGGTCGAGGCCGCCGAAACGGCCGGCCGGCAGCGCCTGAGGCCCATACTGATGACTTCCCTCGCCTTCATCCTGGGCGTTCTGCCCCTGGTCATCGCCTCCGGGGCCGGGGCCAATTCCCGCCATTCCCTGGGGACGGGCGTCTTCTGCGGCATGATTGCGGCCACGATCATCGGCGTCTTCCTCATTCCGGGCCTGTTCGTCTTGGCCCGGAAACTGGCGGATGGACGATCAAGGACTGTATGAAAAATCGCTTCTGTTTGGTTTTTGAAGCGATATAGTAATCACCTGACAGTCGACCATTTTAAGAGGCGTTGGTTCAGGCCGGCTCCTCTAAAACGGTCATCTGTCAGGTGATTACTATATCATTTTCAGAAAAACATTCGCCAGGAAGGAAATAAGGAACGCGTCGGACGGCGGGCGGCTTCAGGCCTGATAAGGCGCTGATAATGAAAACAGTTCGGTAACGGCTAAGTGTTTTAATTTTCAAAAAGTGGCGGGGACGACGGGACTTGAACCCGCGATCTCCTGCGTGACAGGCAGGCGTGTTAGACCACTTCACTACGTCCCCGCGAGTGAAAGTAATTTATACTAAATTTTCCGGGCCGAAGTCAACTGAAAAATCGGCCACGCCGGCGGCGGATTGTCAACCAGCCGCTTTCGCGCTATAATTGGCCCGCCGGTTCGTGTGGCAACCAGTTGCATTAGGCAGGGAACATGAAAAAAACAAAATTCATTTTCGTAACCGGCGGGGTGCTCTCCTCCCTGGGCAAGGGGCTGGCCGCGGCCTCCATCGGCGCCCTCCTGAAAGCCCGAGGGCTCCAGGTCTCACTGCAGAAACTCGACCCCTACCTGAACCTGGACCCCGGTCTCATGAGCCCCTTCCAGCACGGCGAGGTCTTTGTCACCAACGACGGGGCCGAAACCGACCTGGACCTGGGCCACTACGAACGCTTCCTGGGCGTGCCCATGAGCCACCGGAACACCTACACGGCCGGCCGCATCTACACCCAGGTGCTGAACAAAGAACGCCAGGGGATGTATATGGGCGGCACGGTCCAGGTCATCCCCCACGTCACCGACGAGGTCAAGGCGGCCATCCGATCGGCCGCGGCCCCGGATCTGGACGTGCTCCTGGTGGAAATAGGCGGCACGGTGGGCGACATCGAGGGTCTGCCCTTCCTGGAGGCCATCCGCCAGCTCAAAAACGACCTGGGCAAGACCCGCTGCCTATACATCCACCTGACCCTGGTGCCCTATCTCAAGACCTCCGGGGAGCCCAAATCCAAACCCACTCAACACAGCGTCAAGGAGCTGAGGTCCATCGGCATCCAGCCGGACATAATCCTGTGCCGCTCGGAAGAGCCCATGGCCCAGGAACTAAAGCGCAAGATCGCCCTGTTTTGCGACGTCCCCCTGGACGCCGTCTTTTCAGCGGTGGATGTCAAAAACATCTACGAAGTGCCCCTGGAATACCACCGGGAAGGCATCGACAACAAGGTGGCCCGCCTTCTGCGCTTCAAGGGCGAACCGGACATGACCCCCTGGCGGAAGCTCAACGACCGCCTCAACAGCCCCCGCCATGAAATCCTGATCGGCCTGGTGGGAAAATACGTGTCCCTTGGGGAATCCTACAAGAGCCTCAACGAGGCCCTGACCCATGGCGGGCTGGACAGCCAGTGCCGGGTCCGGATCAAGCACGTCAACGCCGAGGAACTCCGGCCCCGGAACCTTGAGCGCCACCTGGGAGACCTCGACGGCATCCTCATCCCCGGCGGTTTCGGCGACCGGGGCGTGGAAGGCATGATCCTGGCGGCCCGCTTCGCCCGGGAGAACAAGCGTCCCATCTTCGGCATCAGCCTGGGCATGCAGTGCCTGGTCGTCGAATTCGCCCGGAACGTGGCGGGGTTGCCCGAGGCCGCCAGCGAGGAATGCGCTCCCCAGGCCAAGGACAAGATCATTAGCAACCAGGGCGGCGCCATGCGCCTGGGAGCCTACCCCTGCCGGCTGGTGAGCGGCTCCCTGGCCCACCGGGTCTACCGGGAAGCCGAAATACAGGAAAGGCACCGCCACCGCTTTGAATTCAATAACGACTACCTGGACCTTCTGAGCCGGAAAGGGCTCAAATTCAGCGGCCTGTCCCCGGACAAGACTCTGGTGGAGATCGTGGAACTGCCCGAGCATCCCTGGTTTCTGGGCTGCCAGTTCCATCCGGAATTCAAGTCCACGCCCATGAGGCCTCACCCCCTGTTCCGCGACTTCATCAAGGCGGCCCTGGCCTTTCATCAGGCCAAGGCGGCCAAACTCTGAGGATATCTTATGTGGGATTACACGGAAAAAGTAAAAGATCACTTTGAAAACCCACGCAATGTGGGTGTGGTGGACCGCATAGACGGCGACGGCCAGGTGGGTTCCCTGTCCTGCGGCGACGCCCTCCGGCTGACTCTTCAGGTGGACCGGAGCACGGACCAAATCGAAGACGCGCGCTTCCAGACCTTCGGTTGCGCCAGCGCCATCGCCTCGTCCTCGGCCCTGACCGAGATGATCAAGGGCCAGACCCTGGACGAGGCCCTTCGGGTGACCAACCAGGATATCGCCGATTACCTCGGCGGGCTGCCCCGGGAGAAAATGCACTGCTCGGTCCTGGGCCGGGAGGCCCTGGAAGCGGCCGTGGCCAATTACCGGGGCGTTCCGTTGCCTCAAGCCAACAGCCCCATAGTCTGTGAATGTTTCGGGGTCACGGAGCGGGAAATAGAACGGGTGGCCCGGGAAAACGGCCTGACCACGGTGGAGGACATCACCGCCTACACCAAGGCCGGCGGCGGCTGCGGCCGCTGCGCGGAGGAGATAGAGCGGATCCTGGCCCGCCAGGCGGACCAGGGGGCCGAGGCCGCGCCCCCGACCGTCCCGTCCCCGTCCGCCCCCGGATCCGGACGCAAGCTGACCTTTCTCCAGAAGGCCAGGCTCATTGAAGAGGCCATCCGCGACGAAATAGCCCCCGCCCTGATGCACGACGGGGGCGACATCGAACTGGTGGACATAGACGGCGACGAAGTCCAGGTGACCCTCAAGGGCGCCTGCGCCGCCTGCCCCTCTTCCAAGCGCACCCTGGCCGATTTCGTCACGGGAAAACTCAGGGAGCTGGTCTCGGAAAACATCACCGTCAAGGAAGTCCGGCCATGAGCGAGACGATCTACTTCGACAACAACGCCACGACGATGACGGCCCCGGAAGTGGTCGAGGCCATGCTGCCGTTTTTCAGCCGGCGCTACGGCAACCCCTCCAGCATGTATCCCTTCGGTGGCGAAACGGCCAGGGAAATACGCCGGGCCAGGGAGAGCGCGGCCGCCCTTTTGGGCTGCGACCCCAAGGAAATAATCTTCACCTCCTGCGGCACGGAGAGCGACAACACCGCCATCTGGTCGGCCCTGCGCACCCAACCCGACCGCCGGCACCTGGTCACCAGCCGGGTGGAACACCAGGCCATATTGAGCAACCTGCCCTTACTGAGGAAAATGGGCTACCGGGTCACCGAAGTGGGGGTGGACGAAAACGGCCGGCTTTTGTGGGATCAGTTCCTGGAAGCCCTGACCCCGGACACGGCCCTGGCCACCTTCCTGTGGGCCAATAACGAGACCGGAGCCATCTTCCCGGTGGCCGAAATGGCCGAGGCCTGCGCCGAGCGGGGCATCATCTTCCACACCGATGCCGTCCAGGCCGCCGGTAAAATACCCATAAACCTGGCCGCCGCCAAGATTGACCTCTTGTCCATCTCCGGCCACAAATTTCACGCGCCGAAGGGCGTGGGCGCCCTCTATGTGCGCCGGGGCCTGAAATTTTCGCCCTTCCTCATCGGCGGCCACCAGGAAAGCGGACGCCGGGGCGGCACGGAAAACGTGCCCTATATCGTCGGCCTGGGCCGGGCCGCGGAACTGGCCCTGGCCAACCTGGACGATGAAAACACCCGGGTGCGGACTCTCCGCGACAAGCTGGAAGAGGGTCTGACCTCGGCCGTCACCCATACCCGCGTAAACGGCGGGGGGGCGGAGCGGGTGCCCAACACCACCAACATAAGTTTCGAATACGTGGAAGGCGAGGCCATTCTGCTGCACCTGGCCGGCCAGGGCCTCTGCGCCTCCTCGGGCTCGGCCTGCACCTCCGGCTCCCTGGAGCCATCCCATGTGCTCCGGGCCATGGGGGTGCCTTTCACCGCGGCCCACGGCTCCATCCGCCTTTCCCTGTCCGTCCACAATACGGAAGCCGAGGTGGATCAGGCCCTAAGGATATTCCCGCCCATCATCGCCAAGCTGAGGGCCATGTCGCCCTTCTGGCGGGGCGACGGCCCGGATCCGGGAGGCCGCCTGACCTGTGAGACCGGGGCCTGCCAGGTCTGCGACTCCTGAGGGCCAGGGTTTATGGTATAATATCCGAATCATCTACAGGGCGAGGACAGAGCCTTGCGGAGTTTCAAACTTAAAAACAGAACATCCAAACGGCGTAGCATATATATTCTACCGAATATATTTACCACGTTATCATTGTTCTTCGGGTTTTATTCCATCCTGGCCTCCATTGATGCGCGTTACAGCCAGGCCGCGTGGTTCATCTTCATTTCCGCCCTGTGCGACGGCCTCGACGGCACTGTGGCCAGGATGACCAACACCACCAGCCGTTTCGGCGTGGAATACGACTCCCTGTGCGACTTGGTGGCCTTTGGGGCGGCCCCGGCGGTGCTGGCCTATCTTTGGGCTCTGACGCCCGGCGACCTGGGGCCCCAATATCCACGGCTGGGCGTGGCCGCGGCCTTCATTTTCCTGGCCTGCGGCGCGCTGAGGCTGGCCAGGTTCAATGTCTTTGCCGAAATGCGCGACCCGGGGTTCTTCCAGGGTCTGCCCATTCCCGGCGGAGGCCTGATGATAGCCGCCACAGTGCTGTGGTATTACCGCCCCGGCTACGAGAGCCGGCCCTCCAGCTTCCTGATCCTGGCCCTGGTGCTGGCCCTGGCCTTTCTAATGGTTTCCAGCATGGATTACGTCAGCCACAAGAACAAACTCCTGTTCCGCAACCGTCGGCCCTTTGAGACCCTGGTGGTCGTGGTGTTGTTCATGGGCCTGATCATCGCCAAGAACCGCGCCGCCTTCCTGCCCCTCGGCCTGGTTTACCTGGCCAGCGGCCCGGTGGTGACGGCGGTGCGGGCCGGCCGAAAACGGCGGGAAACCCGGGCGGTGGTCCCGGCGACTCAGGAGGTTGCCGCGCCTCCGAAGAAAGACGAAACTTGAATCTCCTTTTGATCATAATGGGAACCGGGCTCATCCTGGCCGCGGGTTTCATCCTGAAAGGCCGGAAAAGTCAGGCTGATCGCAACGCCCGCTATCGCGCCCCCCGGCCGGGCCTGAAGCTGGACCGGGCCTCGGCCGGTCCGGGCCGTGCCAAGGACCGTTCCCCGCTTTTGCAAAAGGCCCGGCCCCCGGCCTCGCCGGCCGCGCCCATCATGTTGGGAGGGGTGCTCCTGGTGCTCAGTCTCTGGCTGGCCGCGGCCTATCTCCGGCCCTCGGCCGAATCGGCCGAAGCCGAGACCGCGGCAGTCCGGACAGCCTCCTCACCTCCGCCGCCGGCCCAGGTGGGAACCCTGGCCGGACGCCTCTCCGCCGCCCCCGAACCGACCGCCACGGAGCCGACCGCCACGGCTCCGAACCAGCCTCCGGCTCCGGCGCCTTCCCCCGCGAAACAGCCTCCGGCGCCCCCATCCGTCCCGGTGGCCGCCAACGCCGCCCTTAACCAAGCCGCGGTCGCCCAAGCCGGCGGCAGCGCCTTGAGCCAGGTCGGCCTCAAGCCGATCCGCCAGGCGAAATCCCCGGCCCCCGCGGCCAGACCTTCACCGGCCGCCACCAGAGCCCCGATGGCCGGGCCTGACCAAGCCTCCCTCCCGGCTTCGCCGGCCCCCGCCAATTCCAATATGGTCCGGGCAACCGCCGGCCCGCCGGGCGGAACCATCCCTGCCGGCGGCCGCGGGATTCTGAGCAACACACGGGGCTTCACAGTCCACCTGGGTTCCTTCACGGACCGGACCAACGCGGAAAAATTCCAGACCAAACTGGCCGCCGCCGGAGAGCCGGCCGCCATTTCCGAAACCACCATAGACGGCCGGCTCTGGTACCGGGTCTTGAGCGGCCGCTTTGAAACCCGGACCGCGGCCGATGCCCACGGCCGAAATCTGCGCCGACGCGACCTGACCGATGGCAACGGAACCTTTATCATCAAACCCATAAACAGCGACAATTAACGTCGCGGCGCCGAAGGAAGATCCATTATGGCCGAAGGACTGGTGCTGAACGAAAACCGAAATCTGGTCCGTAGTGAGCTTATTTATTATCTGAAAGTGACCGACCGCCAGACCGGCCTGGAACTGGGCCGGCTGGGGGACATCCACGCCGAGGGTATGCTGGTCTTCACGCCCAAGCCACTAATCACCCAGACTGTTTACAGGCTGTTCCTGGAACTGCCAAAAAACATGGCCAAAGAGGTGGGGTATACGGAACTGCCGATCCAGGCCGAGGCGCTCTGGAGCCGGCCAGGGCCCAAGCCCAACAATTATCACGAGAACGGGCTTAGGTTCCTGGACCAGTCCAGCCAGGCCCATAGGGCCATCAAACAGCTCACGGAAATTTTCGCCATGCCCGGCTGAAGCCTAAAGCCCCATGAGGCCTCGGGGCCCGGGCGGCAGGTTGTGGCAGCGGCCGGTATATCTGTCCATCCAACTGCGGCCACCCAGGGCCGCGCAAAAATCCGGGGCGTGGATCCACATGGCCCCGAGACTCTCCCCCCGGCAACCTTGCCAATGAAAACAGTTGCCCCGGTCGTAGGGCCGGGGCTTTTCACGGGCGTAAGGTCCGGGCCAGCGTTGCACTTGCGCCTGAAGAAGGCCGAAGGCGTCCGGCGCCCCGGGCCCGCCCGCACCCGCCGGGTAAACGGAAACCGCCAGACAGACAGACAGAACTAAGACCGGAAACATCTAAACAACAATCTCATACTTTTGAAGAAAAATGAAGCCTTGATTCTTCGGCCGGGCGGCCATTGCCAAAAGGCGAGGCTGACATCTCAATCTGTCATTCTTAAAAATATACCACGCTTTAGAACAAAAAACAAGTTAACCATTAATCAAACGGATATTAGAATTAAAAATATGGTAAATATTAAACGGATAAAGGTGTCAGACTATTACTTATACAATATTTTCTTGTTGACATTTCCGCCGACTTTACCTTAATATCACGGCCGGGGGGACGAAGCGGTATAACGCGCCGGCCTGTCACGCGGGAGATCGCGGGTTCAAGTCCCTTCGTCCCGCCATCATTAAGTAATAATAAGCACAAATCATAATTATGAGCAAGTCTTCTTCCCATCGCCGTCCAGCCCACTCTGACCATAACCGACCCGAATCGGCCTCGCCCGATCAGCCGCCGCATAACCAACACCACAACCAACACCCTAACCAGCACCATAACAAGCCTCACAACCAGCACCCTAGCCAGCACCATAACCAGCCTCACAACCAGCACCCTAACCAGCACCATAACAAGCATCATAACCAACACCCTAACCAGCATCATAACAAGCATCATAACCAACACCCTAACCAGCATCAAACCCATCACCATAGTCCGCCCCATCGCCCGCCACACCCGCCGGCCCAATCTCCGCCGGCGCCTTCCGCGGCCCCAAGCGAATCCTTCCGGCCGGGCGGACGAACCCAAATCGACACGGCTCCAGACCAGGCGCCCCGCCCCTTGGTCAAACTGCGCTGCCCTAACTGTGTGCAACTGGTAAACTTGCCGGCCACCGATTGCCCTTTCTGCCGGGCCGACCTGCGCACCGGCCTGGCCCCGCCGGAAGAGCCTGAAAACCTCTGGTTTAGAAAGGGCCTGAAGCTGTCGATGATCATTCTCGCAGTTCTGACGCCCTTCTTGGTTTGGGTTATAGGCCCGATCCTGATACAGCAGAAGGCCAAAGCCTTCTGCTACTCCGTCTTGTCCCTGGACATTTGCGCCCCAGAGGCCAATCTGACCCGGGATTTAATAGCCATGACCCAGGCTATGCTCAAGGATATGGTCCGGGCGGGCTTTATGTCCTGGTCTGAGGAACGGAATACGCGGGTGGTCACAGGCGGAAAACAAGGCGCCTTTTCCGAGGCCCGGGCCAAGCGGGATTATTTTCTGTCGACCCTGGCCCGGCTGGACGAGGCCGGTCTGGGCCAGGCCCCGGGCGAGCGGGTGGAGGGTAATGACCTGTTCGACCCTTTGCTGGGCGAATGGGACGTGATCTGGATTGAAGCCCCGGACACGCCCGAGGAACGGATTGCACAGGGAGAGTGGATATTCGTCACCATTGCCGGCGGCTTGGCCGTGGAAGACATCCTGACCGTACCCTACCTGCACCAGGCCCCGGACACAGACGGCCCCGTCCCGCTGAGGCTCATCACCCTGCGTCAGTTTAACCACGAACGGCTCGCCTGGGACGGCGTCAGCCTGTTGTCGGGAGGGCTAAGGCCAGTCTTAACCATGGCCCGTCCGGGCGGCGGACTGGATGAATTTAGCGTTGACAGCAAAGGGGAAACCACCACCCGCCGGATAACCGATCTCACCCCGGAATCTTTTCGCCTGTTCGTCAGCGTCGCCCCGTCCGCGAATGCGCCAGCCCGGCCGATCGGGGAACTGTGGGCCAAAAAGCGGGTCATTGTCACCCCCTGATCCGGCCATAACCCAGTTACCATCAGGATATTAGTTGTGAGCGGCGAAAGCCGAGCTTACTCGTCCGGCGGAAGCGCGGGCACCTCAAGGCCGGTCATCCGGGCCAGTTCCTTCAAGCCCTCCAGAAGGGCGGGGGTGGGCCGGGCCAGTATGGCCTCGGGGATTTTATGGACCCGGCCGGTTTTGAAGGCCGCCAAGGGCTGATACATAGACCGGCCGAGGATCTGCCGTAACCCGACGCGATTCATGTGGCCGGCCTGGGAGATGAAAACATCCACTTCTCCGGCCCGGGCCAGGAGCAGTTCCGGCCCGTAATCGGCGATAATGAGGCCGGGGCGCGGGGCGCGGGCATCGGCGGCCACGTTGCGTCCCCCGGCCAGTTCCAGCAGCCAGACGGGCAGGGAATCCGGGGTGAAGGTCTTGACCTGGGTATGGATAGCCTCCAGGAATACTCCTGGTTTTTCCGCCTCCGGACGGAGGTCGGAGGCGGCCCGATAGACCGCGACCTGACGGTCGAAGTCGGCGATAAGGTCTTCAGCTTCGGCTACCCGGCCCACCAAAGCCCCCAGTTCCCGCCAATAGGCGTAGAGTTCACCGCTGTCCAGCACCTGCCGGGCCAGGACCTTGATCCCGGCCCGCTGGAGGGCGACCATGAGATGCCGATTGGAGGACATGTGCATGGGCCGGACCAGCACCAGGTCCGGCCGGATGGCCAGAAATTTTTCCACGTCGTCGCGGGGTGTGAAAATGCGCGGTTGCCAGTCGGCCGTCTCCGGTCCTTCATAGGTCTCCTGCTCGGAGACGCCCACCAGGTTGGCCCGGGCTCCCAGGCGCAGGAGAACCTCGGTGTGAGCCGCGTAAAGGCTTATGATCCGGAGTTCCGCCGGGGCCTTGGTTTTGGTTTCAGCCGGCGCGGCCAGGGCTGGGGTAATCAAGGCCAAGCCGATGATGGAGGCCGCCAGGAGAAAACATCTCATAAGTTCCCTATGTTTTGTTAGTCCCAGTCGAGGCCCAGGTCCACCGCGGTGGCGGAGTGGGTCAGAGCGCCTACGGAAATGAGATCTACCCCGGTTTGAGCCACCTCGCCGATGGTCTCCAAGGTGATGCCGCCGGAAGCCTCCAGCCCGGTCCGGCGGGGACCGGGGGCGTGGAAAGCCTCGGTCAGGGCCACAGCCCGCTTGAGGGTTTCCGGGTCCATGTTGTCCAGAAGCACCAGGTCGGCTCCGGCGACCAGGGCCTCCTGGAGTTGGTCCAGGGTATCCACCTCCACCTCGATTTTCAGGGTATGGGGCGCGGCGGCCCGGGCCCGGCTCACGGCCAGGGCGATGGAGCCGGCGGCGGCTATGTGGTTGTCCTTGATCAACAGGCCGTCGTAGAGGGCGAAGCGGTGGTTGCGGCCCCCGCCGTGGCGCACGGCCGCCTTTTCCAGAAACCGAAGTCCCGGGGTGGTCTTGCGGGTATCCACCACCGCCGCCGGAGCGCGGCCCGCGGCCTCGACATAGCGGGCCGTCAGGGTGGCCACGCCGGACAGGCGCATGAGAAAATTAAGGCAGACCCTCTCGGCCGCGAGAATGGAGGCGGCCGGCCCGGCCAGGCGGGCCACTTCAGCCCCGGGGCCCAGGCGGTCGCCGTCGACGGCCAGGGGCGTGAAGACCAGGCGCCTATCCACCTGACGCGCCGTCTCCGCCGCGGCCGCCAGACCGGAGAGAACCAGGGCCTCCCGGGCCCGCAACCGGGCGCGGCCTTCCAGGCCATCGGGAATTATTGAGCTGGTGGTCAGGTCTCCCGGGCCCACATCTTCCCTCAGGGCCAGGGCCACGATGTCTTTTACTGGGTTCACCGCATATCCTTCAACAGGGCCAGGGAACGCTCCACGGCCCCTCTCCGGGCTTCCAGGTCGGCCTGGCGCTGCCGCATCTCTTCCACGATGTCCTCGGGGGCCTTGCGCAGATAGTCGGGGTTGTCCAGCTTGGCCCGGGCCGCGGCCAGGTTCCGATCCAGGCCGGCCAGTTCCTTTTCCAGGCGGCGGGTCTCTTCGGCCAGATCGATGTGCCCGGCCAGGGGCACCCAGACCTCGCCCCAGGGGAAGGCGGTGAGGCTGGCTTCCCGGGGCTTGGCCTGGCCGGGGCCGGCCGATTCCAGGGCGGCGGAGCCGGTCAGTTTAAGCACCAGGGGGCTGTATTCAGCCAGAACCCTGGCCAGGGCCGGGTCTCCGGCCTTGATCACCGGGGTGAGGAGGCTGGCCTGGGGCACCCGGAAATCAGCCCGGACCGAGCGCACGGCCCGGGTGACATCCATGAGAAAACCTATGCCGGCCTCGGCTTCCGGGTCCAGCCCGGCTTCGTCCGCCTGGGGAAAGGGCGCCAGCATTAGAGGCCCGGCCGCCCCCGGGATCTTGGACCACAATTCCTCGGTGACGAAGGGCATGACCGGGTGGAGAAGACGCAACAGGACCGAAAGGGCCGCCAGCATCCGCCCGCGCACGGCCTCGGCCGCGGCCTCGTCCGGGCCATAGAGGGTGGGCTTGACCAGTTCCAGATACCAATCGCAGAATTCATCCCAGACGAAGTGATAGAGGGTTTCGGCCAGGTGGTCATAGGCGAATTCATCAAGGTGCCGCCGGACCTGGGCCGTGACCCGGCTGAAACGGCTGGCCAGCCAGCGGTCGGGGAGGCCGGCCGCGGGTCCCTGGCCTTCCTGACCCAGGCGGACCCGGCCGGCGTTGGTCAGGACCAGACGGGCGGCATTCCAGAGCTTGTTGACGAAACGGCCGTAACCGGCGATGCGTTCGTCGCTCAAGCGGATATCGCGGCCCTGGCCGGCCAGGGCGCAGAGAGTGAAACGGAAGG
>Ga0082212_10010153_pt1 | contig 12084 bp, 9 predicted proteins | sample TergutNt197P3_FD_71548 | JGI IMG/M metagenome (GOLD analysis project Ga0082212, IMG submission 71548) | Neocapritermes taracua P3 segment gut microbial communities from Petit-Saut dam, French Guiana - Nt197 P3 | ecosystem: Host-associated > Arthropoda: Insects > Digestive system > Gut ... | reverse complement strand
GGCGTTCCCATGCCCTTTTTGAGCTACGGCTGCAGCAACTTGCTGGCCACGATGATCTGCGTGGGGCTGATGCTGAATTTTTCACGGACGATGACGCGCCGGAACGTGTCGTCTCCTCCGGAAGGGTGATCCGTGGAACGTGTGGTTTTGACGACAGGGGGCACCGGCGGCCACATTTTCCCGGCACTGGCCGTGGCGGAGGAGCTGCGCGCCCGGCATCCCGGCATTCGGCTGCTTTTCGTGGGCTCTGAATACGGCCCGGAAGCGGAACTCAGCGCCTCGGCCGCCGTGCCTTTCGCCGGTCTGCCCGTACGCGGCTTTTGGGGTCGCGGCCTGAAGTCCCTGGGAGCTGCCGTGGGCATGCTGCGTGCCGTGCGGCGGGCTTTGTCCCTGCTGCGGCACTTTGCGCCGCAAGCCGTGCTGGGCTTTGGCGGCTATGCCGCTTTTGCCACGGTATTGGTGGCGCGTTGCCTGGGTATTCCGGCGGCGGTGCATGAACAGAATGCCCTTGCCGGGGTGAGCAATGCCATGCTGGGCAGGCTGACCGGAAACATTCTCTGCTCCCTGCCGGAAACGCAAGGCTTCGGAGACCGTTCCGTCGTGCTGACGGGCAATCCCGTGCGCCGTTCGGTATTGGAAGCCGGGCAAGAGGCCCGTCAAGGGGAGGGGAAGCGTCTGCTGATCATGGGCGGCAGCCAGGGCGCCAGAGCCGTCAATACCTATGTGGCGCGATCCCTGTCAAGGTTCAGAGAGGCCGGGATTGCGCTCTGGCATCAGAGCGGCGGCGCTGATTATGAAAGAATGCTTGTCGCCTATAAGGATGCGGGCATGGAAGGGATGCGGCTGGAACCCTTCATTCACGACATGGGCCGGGCCTATGCCTGGGCGGATTTGGCGCTGTGCCGTTCAGGCGCGACCACGGTGGCCGAATTGGCCGCCTGCGGCCTGCCGGCGGCCTTTGTTCCCTTTCCCCATGCCACGCACGATCACCAGACCGCGAACGCCCGTCTGCTTGAGCGGCAGGGCGCGGCGCTTGTGGCAGCGGAAAACGAACTTGATCAGCGGGATTTCGCGGGCATGGTGATAACTTTGCTGAACAGCCCGGAAAAGCTTGCCGCGATGTCGGCATCCGCCTACAAGTTGGCGCGGCCGCGGGCAGCGGCGGATGTCGTGGATTTTTTGGAAAAACTTGCCAGGGGCGCAACGTCGGCCCCCTCTTTTCTGTGAGGGAATGCAAAGCGCATGCAGCACAAGATCCGAAAAATCCATATGACCGGCATCGGTGGAGCGGGCATGAGCGGCATCGCCGAAGTGCTGCTCAACCTTGGCTACGAAATAAGCGGTTCCGACCTGAGCGCTTCCGCGACGGTGGAGCGCCTGCGGAAATTGGGGGCGCACATATCCATCGGGCATGCCGTGGAAAATGTGACGGACGCCCAGGTGCTCGTCAAATCCACCGCTGTGGGTGAAGACAATCCCGAGGTGCGGGCGGCGCGGCAAAAAGGCATTCCTATTATTCCGCGCGCCGAAATGCTGGCCGAGCTTATGCGCCTGCGCGAGGGCATCGCCATTGCGGGCACGCACGGCAAAACCACCACCACTTCGCTGACCGCGGCCATCTTCGACGCAGCGGAAACGGATCCCACCGTGATTATCGGCGGGCGGCTCAATGCCTACGGTTCCAACGCGCACCTCGGCCGGGGGAAATACCTGATTGCCGAAGCCGACGAGTCGGACGGGTCCTTTTTGTGCCTTGCGCCGATTATCAACGTGGTCACCAATGTGGACAAGGATCATATGGATTTTTACGCAAGCCTGGAGGCCATTGACGAAGCCTTTGTCACCTTCATGAACAAGGTGCCCTTTTATGGCCTGAACGTGGTATGCGGCGACGATGCGGGGGTTGTGCGCCTTCTGCCCCGTGTGAAACGGCCGGTCGTCACCTACGGCTTTGGGGAAGACAACCAGATTCGCGCAAAAATGCTGGATTCCGGGGCCAGAAGCCGCTTTGAGGTCCTGGTGCGCGGCGAAGGCATGGGTGTTGCGGAACTGGCGCATCCGGGCAGGCACAATGTGCTCAACGCGCTCGCTGCCATTGCCGTGGCGCTGGAGGCGGGCATAAGCGCGCACCACTGCTTTGCGGGCCTTGCCCGTTTCGGGGGCGTGGGCCGCAGGTTCGAGATCAAGGGAGAGAAGGACGGCGTGCTTGTTGTGGACGATTACGGACACCATCCGGCGGAGATCCACGCCACGCTGACGACGGCCCGCCAGGTTTTTCCGCAGCGCAGGCTGGCGGTGGTCTTTCAGCCTCACCGCTTTACGCGCACCCAGGCGCTGTTCGGGGAATTCTGCAAGGTCTTCGACAGCGCGGACAAGCTCTTTTTGCTGGAAATCTATCCCGCTTCGGAAAAACCCATTCCCGGCGTGAGCGGGCAAAGCCTGGCGCAGGGCATCCGGCAAGTGTCCGATACGGATGTCGAATATATCCCGGATATGCCGTCGCTGCTGGACGCGCTGCGCGCGCAGTTGCGCGGGGGCGACCTGCTCGTGACCCTGGGAGCGGGTTCCGTCACCAACGTAGGCCCTCAATACCTGGCGGAGAAATAATGCCGCGCGTGTATCCCGCATCCCTTCTCAGTTCTTTGACGACCCTGCGCCTGGGGGGCAGGGCGGCGGAGGAATTTCGCCTGGACAGCGAAGATGAGCTGGACGCCTGCGGCAGATGGGCAAGCTCCCTGAAGCTGCCCGTGCATGTTCTGGGCGGGGGAAGCAATATCCTCGCCCGTGACGGGACCCTGCCCCTGTTGCTGGTGCGCCCCAATTTCCGGCAGGGCCCGGAAGTTCTGGGTGAAGAAGGCGACAAGGTCATAGTCCGCGCGGGCGCGAGCGTGCGCCTGCCGCATCTTCTGGCAAGATGCGCGGCTTGGGGATTGTCGGGTTTTGAAGGACTGACGGGCATTCCCGGCACCGTGGGCGGGGCTGTGGCCATGAATGCCGGCTCCTGCGGCTGTGAGCTTCTTCCCCTGGTGCGGAGTCTTCGGATCTGGTCGCCGGGCACGGGCCTGAAAGATATTTTTCCAGGACAGTGGCAATTTGCTTATAGATATTTTGCACTTACAAATGCAGAGAAATATTTTTTCATTATTTCTGCAAGCTTCTGCTTGACGAGAGCTTCAAGCAATGGCATCAGAGAAGCCATGCGTCTCAACTATTTCAAGAAAAAGTCTACACAACCCGTCCTCGCCTGGAGCGCGGGTTGCGCTTTTGCAAATCCGTCGCCGGAACTTGCGGCGGGAAAATTGTTGGATGAAGCGGGGTTTAAAGGCAAGCGCCTGGGCGGCATGGCGTTTTCCCCCCTGCACGCGAATTTTCTGGTGAACGAGGGCAAGGGAAGCGCGGGCGCGGCCCTGGACCTTTTGGGCCAGGCCCGTGAGGCCGTGCAAGGCCGTAACGGCATCACCCTTCAACTGGAAATCAAGGTATTTCCGTGATCATGAAACTGCGAAAAGGCAAACGCCCGGCGCGCAACACGCACACGCACGCCGCGCCGAAGACGCACACACATGCTGCGCCGAAAACGCCTGCGCATGCCGCGTCGAAGACGCGCAGCCCCGCGCCGAAGCGCACAAGCTTTCTGCCCTCGCTGGAGTTTTTGCGAGGGACTTCGGTCCTGGTGCTGCTGGCGGCTGTGGGGGCGGGACTGCTTGCCGGGCTTGCGCTGGGTTCGCTGCATCTGTACCGCTATGCCACAAGCAGTCCCCTGTTTGCCGTCAAAACCGTGAACATTGCCGGCAATGTGCGCCTGCAGCGCGATGAGGTGCTGGACCTGACAGGCGTCAAGCCGGGCGACAACAGCCTTGCCGTCAGCATCGCGGGCATGGAAAAGTCCATCAGCCGAAGCCCCTGGGTCGAGGAGATCTCGGTGAAGCGCGTGTTGCCGGACCGTTTCGATATCCGCCTGCGGGAGCGCAGCCCCTGGTTCTGGGTGCGCCACGAGGGTTTTTTACATTATGCGGATGAACAGGGCAGGCCGATTGCGCCTGTGGAGTCCGCCAACTTCATGTCTCTGCCCGCGCTGGACATCCAGACCGGGGCGGAGGAACTTTTGCCGGATATACAAAAGTATGTGGCGGCTCTCAAGGGAAACGTCATCCCTGTGGACTACGCCGCCATATCCTGGATACGCCTCAGCCCCGGCAAGGGGGTGGAAGTGTATGTGGAGACCAGGGATATGCATCTTTCCATCGCACCGGACGACTGGAACGCGAACGTGAACCGTCTTGGCGTGGTCCTGGGCGATCTGGCGCGGCGCAATGAATTGTCTCTGGTGCGCGAGGTGCGCGCCGCGGACGGCAATGTGTGGGTGATACGGAAGTCTTAGGACGGGGGGGCCATGAGCAAGTCTGATCTGATTGTCGGCCTTGATATAGGCACCACAAAAATTTGCGCCGTGGTGGGAGAATTGCACGCAAAGGGGCTGGTGGAAGTGCTGGCCGTGGGATCAAGCCCCTCAACGGGCTTGCGCAAGGGCGTGGTGGTAAACATTGACCAGACCGTGCAGTCCATCAAGAAGGCCCTGGAAGAAGCCGAACAGATGGCGGACTGCACGATACGATCCGTCTACGTGGGTATAGCGGGAAGCCATATCAAGGGCTTCGACAGCAACGGCGTGATTGCCGTCAAGGGCGGCGAAGTGACGCCGCGCGATGTGGAACGCGCCCTGGATGCGGCGCGGGCCGTCGCCATACCCGCGGATCGCGAGGTCATCCACACCTTGCCCCAGGAATACATTGTGGACAACCAGCGGGGCATCATGAACCCGCACGGCATGGCGGCCGTGCGCCTGGAAGTGAAGGTGCACATTGTCACCGGCGCGGCTTCCTCCGCCCAGAATATCATCCGTTCCTGCCACCGCAGCGGCCTTGAAGTGGCGGACATAGCCCTGGAATCGCTGGCCTCCTCCAAGGCCGTGCTGACGGAGGAAGAGCGTGAAATAGGCGTCGCCCTGGTTGATTTGGGCGGCGGCACGACGGATATCGCCATATTCGCCAAGGATGCGATCAAGCACACCGGCGTATTGGGGCTGGGAGGACAGAACCTGACCAATGACATCGCCTTCGGCCTGCGCACCCCCATGGCGGCAGCGGAAAAAATCAAGCTGAAATACGGATGCACGCTTGTGGATATGGTGCGCGCCGAAGAATCGATTGAAGTGCCGAGCGTGGGCGGCCGCGAGCCGCGCAGGCTTTCGCGCCAGGTGCTGGCGGAGATTTGCGAACCGCGCATGGAGGAGATTCTTTTCCTCGTGGAACAGGAACTGAGCCACTCCGGCTATAAGGATATGCTGGGCGCAGGCGTGGTGCTGACGGGCGGGGCGGCGCTGATCGAAGGCTGCCAGGAACTGGCCGAGCAGATTTTCAACCTGCCCACGCGCGTCGGGTATCCGCTGAATGTCGGCGGACTGAAAGACGTGGTTGACAGCCCGAAGTTTGCGACAGCCGTCGGCCTTTTGCGGCACGGGGCGGAAAAGGAAAGCAGGGGGCAGCGGAAATTCGCGCCTTCCGGCAGCGATGCCGGCCTGTTCGAGAAAATTGTCAAAAGGATGAAAAAATGGGTTTCCGACGTCTCATGATGAAACGTGGAAAAGCACAAGGGAGGGGGAGCACATGGAATATGAGAGCATTGCGCATGTGACGACGGGCTTTGCGAGTGCGGCGCGGATAAAGGTCGTAGGTGTGGGCGGCGGCGGCGGTAACGCCGTGCAGCACATGATTGATTCCGGCTTGTGCGGAGTAAGCTTTGTCTGCGCCAATACCGACCTTCAGGCGCTCAACCGCAGCGCGGCGTCCGAGAAAGTCCAGCTTGGAGAGCATTTGACCAAGGGGCTTGGCGCCGGCGCGGATCCGGCCGTTGGCCGCGGAGCTGCGCTGGAAAGCATGGAAGCCGTCAAAGAATGCCTGTCCGACGCGGACATGGTCTTTGTCGCGGCGGGCATGGGCGGCGGAACGGGCACCGGCGCGGCGCCGGTTGTCGCGCAGGCCGCCAAGGAACTGGGCGCGCTGACCGTGGGCGTGGTGACCAAACCCTTCACCGTCTGTGAGGGCCCCCAACGCAAGGCGGCCGCGGAAGCCGGCATTGCCGAACTGCGCCAGTACGTGGACTGCCTGATTACCATCCCCAATGACCGGCTGTTTACCTTCGCGCCCAAGAAGGCGACGATCCGGGAACTGTTTCAGAAGGCAAACGATATTCTGCACTGTGCCGTTCAAGGCATCTCCGACGTGATCATGAAAGAGGGGCTCATCAACCTGGATTTCGCCGACGTGCGCGCCGTCATGAACGGCGCGGGCCTCGCGCTGATGGGCACCGGCACGGCCTCGGGCGAAAACCGCGCCCGTGATGCGGCCCAGCGCGCCATTAACAGCCCGCTGCTGGAAGACGTGTCCATAGACGGCGCCAAGGCAGTGCTCTACAACATCACCGTCAGCAGGGAGACGGACATCACGAACGACGAGCTTCAGGAAATCGGCATGCTTATTACCAATGCCGCGGACCCCGACGCCAAGATCATCATGGGCGTGGTCTATGACGACAATGCCGGCGACGAAATGCGCATCACCGTCATCGCCACCGGCATTGAGGCCGCGCCGAAGCCGGAGGCTGTGCAGACCCCGGCCAATGTGACGGTTTTTCCCGGAAAGCATTCGCCCGCGCGTGACCATCTCCAGCAAGCGCCGGCGAACACCGTGCACGCGGCCGCGGGCGCGTATCGCCAGGGCCGCATCCTGCCGCAATGGTCTGATGAAAAGAGCGAGCTGCCCACCTACCTGCGTAAGGACCAGGCGCTCGGGCTGCGGAAGGGGCCCGGCAAGTACGCGCCGGGAGAAGAGGATTTCCAGTTTGACGCCGAGGAGTTTGAACTGCCGACCTTTATCCGGCGGCAGGCGGATTAACGAATATACACGGCCGTATAACGGCCTCATGTACGATTGCCATACAGCGCGGCGCCAACCGCGCTATGGACGGCGGGCCTAATGTGCTGCGGTTCGCCGGTACCTCCTCCCAAGAACACCGGGGCTCCCCATGTTTGCCTCGGTGTTCTTTGCATGCGCGGCGATGACGCCGGACATCGAATCACATTTCCGGCGGCAGGCCGGGTTGCGGCAGCGCCGACCACAGCGCATGCGCAGCGCCAAGCAGGGCAGCTTCGTCAAAGGGGCGGCCGACAAGCTGCACGGCCGTCGGCATGCGGCTTTGCGCTCCCAGGCCCACGGGCAGCGACAGGCCGGGCAGGCCTGCCAGGTTTGCGGGCAGGGTGTAGAGGTCCCGCAGGTACAGGGAGAGCGGATCCTGGTCCCCCTCGCCCAGAGGCCACGCGACAAGCGGCGCAACAGGGCCGCAGACGATATCGCATTCTTTGAACGCCGCCTCGAAATCCCGCTGGATGAGCCGCCGCACCTTGGCGGCTTTCGTATAATACGCGTCGTAATAGCCGGAAGAAAGCACGTAGACTCCCAGCATGATGCGGCGTTTCACCTCTTCGCCGAAACCCTCGCTACGGCTGCGCAGGTACAATTCCTCAAGTTCCCGCACGCCTTCCGCGCGGCGGCCGAAGTGCACCCCGTCGAAACGGGCCAGGTTGGAACTCGCCTCCGCCATGAGGATGATAGAGTACGCGGCAACGGCCGGAGGGGCGTGCGGCAGCGAAACCGGCACGATCTTCGCGCCGAGTTGTTGCGCAAGGTCCAGCGCCTCGCTGTGGGCGCGTTCCACGTCTTCGCTCACGCCCTGGGCCGGCCATTCCTTGGGCAGGCCGAGACGCAGCCCCTTGAGGCCTTTTCCGTTTTTGAGGGCCGCCATGTAGTCGTCCACAGGCAGGGGGGAGGAGGTGGCGTCGCGCGGGTCATGCCCCGCGATGACGGAAAGCACGAGGGCGCAGTCTTCCACGGTCCGGGCCAGGGGCCCGATCTGATCGAGGGAGGAGGCCAGGGCGATGCCGCCGTAGCGCGACACGCGGCCATAGGTGGGCTTGAGGCCCACACAGCCGCAGAAGGCCGCCGGCTGGCGGATGGAACCGCCGGTGTCGGAACCCAGCGAGGCAAAACACTGGCAGGCGGCCACGGAGGCGGCGGAACCTCCGCTCGAACCGCCGGGTACGCGCGTGATGTCCCAGGGGTTTCTGCTGGGCCCGAACGCGGAAAATTCCGTGGAGGAACCCATGGCGAATTCATCCAGGTTGGTTTTGCCCAGAATGACGGCGCCCGCTTCACGCAGACGCCGCACGACATGCGCGTCGTACGTGGAGGTGAAGTCCGCCAGCATGCGCGAGGCCGCTGTGGTGGGCATATCCGTGGTGAGCAGGCTGTCCTTGAGCGTGACCGGCACTCCCCAGAGCGGCCGGGAAGCGTCCGGCCCCTGTGTGTCCAGTTGCCGCGCTTCTTCCAGCGCGGCTGCATCCCGCCTGCCCAGGAGGGCGTTGATCCGGGGCTCCGTGCGCGCGATCTGATCCAGGCAGGCGCGGGTGACGTCCTCGGCGCGCAGTTCGCCCTTGGCAAGCCTGTCGCGGACTTCCACCAGGGAAAGGCGGTACGGCGCCGTCATCCTACTATCCTCGGCACGATAAAATACTCTCCGTCCTGTTCCGGGGCGCCGGCAAGCAGCTTTTCCCGGTCAAGGGAGGCTTCGGCCAGGTCGGGACGCGTCGCCGCGCTGTGTTGCACGGGCCGGTACAAGGCTTCCACCCCCTCCGTGTCCACGGCATTCAGCGTATCCATGTAGCGCAGGATGTCGCTGAACTGGCGCGCAAAACGCTCCCGCGTCGCCTCGTCAAGTTCCAGTTTGGCCAATTCGGCCATATGCGCCACATGTTCACGGGTAATCATGGAGACTCCGAAGGACGTTACAGTGTACTCAGCGGGACGGCGGCGGGGCGACGGCCGGGCGCAGAAGCTGCAAAGGAGAACCCGCGGCGGGCGGGGGAGCGATCAGGGCCGGGGCGGGACCATCGCCCTGGGCTATGCGCACCCGTTCCGCAAAACGGGTCTGCGCATCCTGCCAGGCCGCTTTCAGTTGATCAGGCTGCACAGGCGCAAAACCGCCAGCAACGGGAGAGAACAGGAAGAGGGTCTGCGCGGCCCTGCCCTGAGCGTCCCAGGCGAGGGGGGCCAGGTTCCAGGCGACGGCCTGTTGCGCTTCCATGGCGCGCCGGGTCACAGCCTGCGGGGTCCAGCCCGCGGCAAGCTTCATGTGGGCGGCAAAACGCAGGAAGTCGTAGCCGAGGACAGTCCAGAAGTCCAAAGCCGCCCCCTGCATGGCTGCCAGCAAAGCTTGCGCGCCGGGGCTGCCTGGGTTCCATGCGCCGGGAAATACGGCGAGCTGGTAGTTCTGGGGCAGGGCAGGGGGCCTGTTCAGGATTCCTTCCCCCCAGAGCGAGGAACCGAGCAGCACGGCCCTGTCTTCCCCGTTGTAATGCAGGCTGGTGACGAGCTGATCCGCGGAAGACCAGGAATCCGGCAGGAAAATGGCCTGAAGGTTGGTGGTCGGGAAGGGGGTTTTATTGATCTCCTGTCTGCCGACAAGCTTGGCGGCCGCATCCGGCCAGCTTGCCGCCGCGCCGGGCGCATAGCTTGCCGCGTACACCGCGGCGCCGCGCAAGGCGGCCCGTTGGCGAAAAATGTCCGCCATGCGCTTGCCGTAGGCTTCGTCGGGGTACAACACCCCGTAGGAGCTAAAGCCCATTTCGATTTGCAGGAAACTGAGCAAGGCGTCCGCCTGATCCTGGGGACTGGGGAAAAAGCGCCAGGCGGCAAAGCCTTCATCGCCCGGCTCAAGCTGGGGCAGGAAGGCAAAAAACGCCCGTCCCCTGGCGGCAGGCGACTTTTTGGCCGCGCTGTAGGCCGCTGCCTGCATGGGGCCGCCCACCAGGGCGCATTCTGGCGGCAGGGCGGCGAGCTGGTTCAGCCAGTCGGCGTGATCGGTATCCAGGATGCGCACGTGAGCGGTCGTTCCCTGGCGCTCCAGTTCCTGCTTCGCAATACTTGCGCCCCGCAGAATTTTTTCGGCAATGCCCCTGGTCGGCCCCTGCTGGGGCAGGGCCAGCGACAAACAGAGGGACGGCGCGGGCAGGGCGGCGGGAGGGGCCTTTTGCGGCCGCGCGGGCTGGGATGCCGCCGGACGTTCCGGCGGCCTTGAGGAAAAAGACGGCAGACAAGCGCTCAACAGAACGCACGCGGACAGGACGGCCAGCCGGAAAAGATGCCGCGCGCGCGGGGGCGCGGCTGATGGATGTTCGTGCACGGCGCGCACCCCCTGCGGGGTTGCGAATAGTGTCGCGTGGCGCGACACTATTTTTTAACCTCCGTAAAATCGGCATCCACAACGTCGTCGCCGTCATGCTTCGTATCGTGGCCTGTGGCGCCGTCGTCTGCGGCTCCGCCCGCATCGCCCGCATGTTGCTGGCTTTGCTGCTGGTAGAGCTGCTCGGCCAGCTTGTGGGAGGCCTGGGCCAGCGTATCCGTGGCCTGCTTGATGGCTTCGGCGTCTTCGCCTTCCATAAGCTTGTGCAAGGCTTCCATTTTTTGCTCAATATCGGACTTGAGCGCGGCATCCACCCGTTCGCCGAGATCCTTCAGGGATTTTTCCGTGCCGTAGATCAGGCTGTCCGCGTGGTTGCGGGCCTCAATGAGTTCCTGCTTTTTCTTGTCGTCCGAAGCGTGGGTCTCGGCTTCCCGCACCAGGCGCTGGATGTCCGCCTCGGACAGGCCGGAGGAAGCCGTGATCTGAATGGACTGCTGTTTGCCGGTGCCGAGGTCCTTGGCGGAAACATTCACGATGCCGTTGGCGTCAATATCAAAGGATACCTCAATCTGGGGCACGCCGCGCGGGGCCGGGGGGATGCCGGTCAGATCGAAGCGGGCCAGGGTCATGTTGTCGCCGGCCATGGGACGTTCGCCTTGCAGCACATGGATGGAGACAGAAGGCTGGTTGTCCGAGGCCGTGGTGAAGGTCTGGCTTTTGCGCGTGGGGATGGTGGTGTTGCGCTCAATAAGGCGCGTAAAGACGCCGCCCATGGTTTCAATGCCCAGGGAGAGCGGAGTCACGTCAAGCAGCAGCACATCCTTCACGTCGCCGGCAAGAATGCCGCCCTGGATGGCAGCGCCCATGGCCACCACTTCGTCGGGATTGACGGAGCGGTTGGGTTCCTTGCTGAAGAATTCGCCCACCTTTTTCTGCACCAGGGGCATGCGGGTCATGCCGCCGACGAGAACGACCTCGTCAATCTGGGAGGTGGAAAGACCGGCATCGCTCAAGGCCTTGCGGCAGGGTTCAATGGTGCGATCAACGAGGTCCGCGACGAGTTGTTCGAGCTTGGCGCGGGACAACTTGATCAGCATGTGCTTGGGACCGTTTTGGTCCGCAGTGATGAAGGGCAGGTTCACTTCGGACTCCATCGCCGTGGACAAATCCTTTTTGGCTTTTTCCGCGGATTCCTTCAAACGCTGCAAGGCCATGCGATCCTTGGCGAGATCGATGCCGTTTTCCTTTTTGAATTCTTCCACCAGAAAGTTGATGATGCGCTGGTCGAAGTCTTCGCCGCCCAGGAAGGTGTCGCCGTTGGTGGCGCGCACTTCGACAACATTGTCTCCCACTTCCAGAATGGAAATGTCAAAGGTGCCGCCGCCGAGGTCGAAGACCGCGATTTTTTCGTTGCTTTTGCGGTCAAAGCCGTAGGCCAGGGAAGCCGCCGTGGGTTCGTTGATGATGCGCTTGACTTCCAGCCCCGCGATGCGTCCGGCGTCCTTGGTGGCCTGGCGTTGGGCGTCGTTGAAATACGCCGGCACGGTGATCACGGCGTCGCTGACGCTTTCGCCGAGATAGGCTTCCGCGTCGGCTTTCAGCTTGGCAAGCAGCATGGCGGAAATTTCAGGCGGGCTGTACGGGCGGCCGTCCACTTCCACGGAGGTGTCGCCGTTGCCCGCTGCAACGATGCGGTAGGGGGAGTGCTCCTTCCAGCGGTCCACTTCCGGCGTGTCGAAACGGCGGCCCATCAGGCGTTTGACCGCAAAAATCGTCCGCTCGGGGTTG
>Ga0082212_10010152_pt1 | contig 12084 bp, 7 predicted proteins | sample TergutNt197P3_FD_71548 | JGI IMG/M metagenome (GOLD analysis project Ga0082212, IMG submission 71548) | Neocapritermes taracua P3 segment gut microbial communities from Petit-Saut dam, French Guiana - Nt197 P3 | ecosystem: Host-associated > Arthropoda: Insects > Digestive system > Gut ... | reverse complement strand
AGGCAATATCAGCCTTGATGATGTACCGGTACCAAAGATAATCGAAAGCGATGATGCGATCGTCCGGGTCACAACATCCACAATCTGCGGAACAGACATTCACATCCAAAGCGGCGGCTTGCCGGCTGTCCAGCCCGGTACCATTATCGGTCACGAATTCTGCGGTGAGGTAGTGGAAGTCGGCCCCGGCGTATCCAGTGTAAAGGTTGGCGACAGATGCGCGGTATCTTGTGTGACCTCCTGCGGGAACTGCTACTTTTGCAGAATAGGCGAGTACTCCCATTGTACCACCGGCAGTTGGATTTTCGGCTATCTGATTGATGGCTGCCAATCCGAATATGTCCGCGTTCCCCATGCCAATATGGGTCTTTACAAAATTCCGGAAGGACTAGAGGACGAGGATGTACTGTTTGTAGGGGATATTCTTTCCACCGGCTATTTCGGCGCGGAAAAAGCCGAGATCCGGCCCGGCGACACCGTGGCGGTATTTGGCTCCGGCCCTGTCGGCATGTGTGCCATGGCCTCGGCCAGGCTTTGGGGTCCCTCCTGCATCATTGCCGTAGATACCAATGAGTTCCGTCTGGAAACCGCCCTCAAAGAGGGGATTGCCGATGTGGCTCTGAACCCCTTAAAATGCAATGTCAAGGAAGAGATCAAAAAGCTGACCGACGGATTGGGCGCGGATGCCACAATCGAGGCGGTAGGCGTTACCCCCACCTATGAAATGGCGATCGATTGCGTCCGGGATGCCGGCGTTGTTTCAATCATCGGCGTATTTGAAAAACCCCAGGAATTAAAGATGAATGAGCTTTGGATCAGAAATATCAAGATTCATATGGGCCTGGTAAAAACAGACAGAATTCCTGCTCTGATCAAGCTTATCAAAAATAATAAGATCAATATGCGCTTCCTCCAAACCCATCATGCTCCTTTGGCCGATATCATGGAAGGCTACGATGTATTCGGCAATAAAAAAGATAACTGCCTGAAATGGATCGTTACGGATAAAAAGTAGGCAAGTATCATGTATCAAGTATCTAGTATCTAGTGGCTAGAACGGGTGACTTTCGCGTTGCGAAAGGATTTGAAATAAATTCGTGTTTTTATTGACGCTACTTGCGCCAAAGTGAGGGTGCATCACAAAATTTGGGGTTGACATGGTAATAATAGACATGACAAAGGGATGTGCAGCTCTAATGTATCATGGATATTTGCCTGTAGGGGCGCGCATTGCGCGTCCGCGGACGACCAATGGCCGCCCCTACAATGGGCAATGCGTTCTTTGTAAACCCCGGAAAATGTGATGCACCCCCAAAGTGACTATTGAACAAACAACTTATAGGCTGCCGGATTATATGCCGGCAGCTTTTTTTTATCCGGGTTCTAAAAAGCAAAGGCTGTTCATAATTATAATTAAGACAAGATATAAAAGCTGTTTTAATTGTGAATTGTGAATCGTGAATTGATAAGGGGGCTGGTATGGATGAATGGTAAAATATGGAAAAAATCTCTGAGCCGGGGATTTTGGGCTCTATTGTTGCTGGTAATGCTATTTGGTATAAGCACGGTACCGGTTTGGGCCGAAGAGTTTGTCATCAAAGGTGAATCTGCGGTTTTGATGGATGGTTCCAGCGGTTCCATTCTTTTTGAGCAAAATGCGGATAAAAAATGGTATCCGGCGAGCGTAACCAAAATTATGACCTTGGTTTTGGTTCTGGAGGCCCTGGAAAGCGGCAAGATCAAGCTGGATGATAAGGTGACCACCAGCGCCGAAGCTGCCGGCATGGGCGGTTCTCAGGTTTATCTTTATGAAGGAGAAACCAGAACTGTAGACGAAATGCTGGTGGCGGTGGCAGTGGGCAGCGGTAATGACGCCAGTGTGGCAATAGCTGAGCATGTGGGCGGTTCTTTGGCCGGTTTTGTGGATATGATGAATGAAAAGGCTGCGAAGCTGGGCATGAGCGGCAGTCATTTTGTCAACCCTCATGGCCTGCACGATCCGGATCATTATGTCACTGCCCGGGACATGGTTATTTTGGCCCGGCATGCAACGGCAGTACCCCGGCTTTTGGATTATACCTCAATTTATGAATATGATTTTCGCCCGGAGCCCAAGCCCTTGAAACTGTGGAATACCAATCGTTTGCTGAGATGGTTTGATAACTGCGATGGCTTGAAAACGGGTTATACCCCCGAAGCCAAGCGCAATCTGGTATCCACCGCCAAAAGGGATGGTATGCGCCTGATTTCTGTTGTTTTGGGGGTAGAGGAGGCCAAAGGGCATTTTAACGAATCCATGCGTTTGCTGAATTATGGTTTTAATAAATATGCTTTTCAAGTGGTATATGAAAAAGGCCAGGATTTGGGTCAGGTCAAAGTCTCCAAAGGTGTGGTGGACGCCATACCGCTGATTTTGACCGAGGATGTGGGTATGGTAATAGAAAAGGGCAGCGGCGGCGATATCGAGACCAGAGTGGACGCTCCGGCTATTTTGAAAGCGCCCTTAAAAAAAGGTGATGTAGCCGGAACCCTGATCATCCTGAGGGAAGGGATCGAAATGCAGCGGGTGGATATCCTGATCCAGGAAGATATTCCCAAAAGCGGCTTCTGGCGAATAGTAGGCAAAGTTTTCCGGGCAGCAGGGTTTTGAGCAATTCACAATTCACAATTCACAATTCACAATTGGCAGGAAAGACTGTTTTGAGAGTATTATTGCAGAGGCGGCATGCGATGCCGCTTCTATTTTTTGAAAAGGGCCATTTTGGCCCTTTTCAATATTCTGAATTGCAGTATATATTCTGACCCTGATTTCAAAATTCTTAGGTTGCGGGCTTAACCCGCCCTATGCTATTGCTTCCAATAAACGCACAAAAAAAACAAGATTATTGCCTTAAAGCAAGCTATAGCATGTGATTTTTAAGTAGTCAGAATTCAGAAGTCAGTAGTCAGAATGTAGGTAGTTTCGCTCAGCGAAACGATTGAAGTAAAAAGAAAGAGCATGTTTTGTGGATGGATGTTACTATCATAGTATTTTCTGTTTTTTACATTCTGAATTCTGACTCCTGACTACTGACTACTTGCGGTCGAAGACCGCCCTATGTTATAATAAAGAACAATGTTTTCCCAACAACTCCACACTCCACACTCCACTCTCCACACTCCACACTCCACACTCCACACTCCACACACAACACTCCACACTCAAGAAAGGCTAAAAGCATGGACAAAGCTCCCAAGCTACACCCCCTCTTAACAGCAGCACTCAAAAACGGCTCCCTCAGCCATGCTTATCTTTTGCTGGGCGGCGGGGCTTTGGTGCAGGCAGAGTTGTTGGCTCAGGCTCTTTTTTGCCTGGAGGATATTGATGGGCGTCCTTGCGGGGAGTGTAACCCCTGTTTGAGGATTCGCCATGGCAATCATCCGGATCTGATTTGGCTTCGGCCCCTGGATAATTATTTGCGCCTGGAGCAAATTAGCAAAATGCAAAGCCAGGCAAATCTTGCCAGTTTTGAGGGCGGCGCCCAGGTTTTTGTTATCGAAAAGGCGGAAGCCATGCGGGATGTGGCGGCAAACAGTCTGCTGAAAATCCTGGAAGAGCCGCCTCTTGGCAGCTATTTTTTCCTCTGCGCTATGAATGAACAAAAGCTGCCTGGCACTATTATCTCCCGCTGTCAATTGATAAACTGCGGCGGGGAAGATGCCTTTAGTATTGATGAGGCGCTCTTGGATTCCTTTTTGCCCCAAGCGGAAGATTTTTTGCGTAATTTGCCGGCAAAAAGCTGCAGCCAAATCCTGATGGCAGCCAAGAGTTGGGATAAAAATAAAGAAGGGGCTTTATATTTTCTTTTGGCCTTACTAAGAATTTTACACCGCCAGCTAAAAGAGCCGAATCCCCATAACTTTTTCCCCGGCGAAAAAAACCTGAACCTATGCTTATTGCTGGAAAAAGCCCTGTCCTATCTCCAAAGCAATATCAATCAAAACCTACTGCTGGACGTAGTGTTTTTGCGGCTCTTGGGAGCAGCAAAATAGAAGCTGGAACTTAGAAGCTAGAGGTTAGATAGAAGTTAGAAGGGGTAAGTTTTCGCACAGCAAAAACTTACCCCTTCTAACCTCTAACCTCTATCTTGTAACATAATTTGTCCGTTTTTCATATGATGTAGTAACATGACGAAGGCCGTTATGATTCCGATAAATAAGAGGTGAATACTGTGATCCAAGATATGCATATGAACCCGTGTGGACATGGCGAGAATAATAGGAACGGGCAATGCCATGATGAGGGTATTTTGAGTGTCCCGCAAAATGATTCCAGCTGTGGCCGTCCGAACCGGATCAGGGTTTGTGGCTGCGAAAGTCAATGCGATAATCTATCCCTGTTCAGGGGTATGTTTTGCGAGCGTGAGAACGATCGGCTCTAGATCTTACTCTGCCTTTTTGTCAAGTCTTAAGAATAAAGTCTAATCCCGCAAATCAAGCCGCGTCCAAACTATGGAACGCGGCTTTGCCCATTGGGCAGTAAGCCAAATTCAGCCCTTGAATATTGGCTCTGCTTGTGCTAAAATGGGACAAGTAATTATGAATTGCGAATTGATATGGGGGATGATTATTAATGAAAAGGAAAAATATTTCATTTTTCGCAGGACTTTTATTGATTTTTTGTTTGATATTGGTTGCCTGTGGTGGTTCTGATGGTTCTTTGGCAGGCATGGATCAGGCTAAATCTAATTTAAAGTCTTTTTCTTATGAAATGCATTTTATCCCGGATGACGGTGAGTTCACAATTACAAAATATTGGTTTAAAGGCAACAAAGCCCGTATTATTTATGTGGGGGCCATTCTTGGAGCGGATGGCAAATATTATGATGAAGTGAGCTATCATGATTATGAAATCGGGGAAACCGTTTATTATACCAGCGATGATCCGGAAGGTACGGCTATCCTGTTCCGCGATGAAAACAAGGCGGAGATGCCGGAAAACTTTCAGAATACCCATTATGTTGAAGGCCATGCAATCATTGGCGCGGAAAAAATTGACGGTTTTCAATGCCAAATTGTTCGGTCTGGTGATAATCCTAACGCCTTAATCTGGCTTTCCGTCAAAAATGGTTTTCCTATCAAAATAACTGTCGATTATCCTGATGGGGGTGGCCGTGTCCAGGAGTACAAAAATATTAATTTTAATAAAGTCAAGGATGCTGATGTAACTGTCCCCAAAGATTTGAATCCGGTTGATGTAACCGGATACATGGGACAAATACTGCCACCTGATGGTGATGCTATTTAAGTGTAAGGTTTGATGATTGAAGTTGGGCGGTAAGTTTACCTAATTTTTAGCAATAAGAATAAAGCTGCGCCGTTGTTTGGGGTGCGGCTTTATTATTTGTGTATTAATTTGCTAAATTAACTGTGAAATATTAACAATAAAAAATACAGAATATTTGCGGAAAATTTTGCTTTTCCTGCTAGCAGAAATTGTCAAAATGAGGTGTTGTCGCAAAAGGCCAGTAAAATGTAGGTTTATTTGTCGAAAAAATAATTTGGTAATAATTAAAAACAGGAATAAGTTCTTAAAAAGTACTTGCAAAATTTGTTGTAAGGATTTATAATGTATAGCAAGGATAGTAAAGAATGCTAATAGTGTGGAAGAATGCAAATATAAGATATTTGCGCTTAAAATTTCTGCACTTAAGCTAAAAACCCCCAAAAAGTGAGCTTTTATGTCATAATATTAAGTGTATATAATCTGTTGGTTTGGAGCCACAGTTATATAAATATTATATAATGGAGGTCTAAAGTATGAAGAGATCGTTAAGACCAGTTACCCTTGCAGTAGTCTTGGCCCTGACCGTCATGCTGGTTTTTGCCTTTGCAGCTACAGCCAGTGCCGCCGAACGTGATTGCGGCTTTATGACAGTTTTCGTCCGCTTTGCCGACCAAGACGAATTTCTCACCCCGGATTATTTAGAGTTAATCAATACCATCACCAACAGTGAAGAACCCGGCGCCCTTTCCGTACGGAACTTTTATGAGCAGAACAGCTTTGGTTCCGTCACCACCCATCACCGTTTCTTCCCCAGAGATTATGACAGAAATGGCAATCCCGTCTATTATTCCTTCCAGTTTAACCGGGAAAATGACGGCAACCTGGCACAGTACTACAGCAACCTCGCTGACACCCTTCCTATCAAGGACCGTTGGTATAAGCGTCCCTATTATATGCCCTATGATGCTTTAAACAACCCTACGGGTTATGGCGCCCCTAGTACCGCTACCTATTATGACAACATCGCAAGTGGCACCCGCCGCAGCCGTTTGCTCCAATCTGCTATACTCTACATAAAGGCTGAGAAACAGTTAAATTATGATGATATCCGCGCTTTCAACTTCAACAATGCCAACAACATTGCTGTTAGTCAAATGGTCGTTTGCGGCGAGCGTGGTCCCTGGGGCGCTTTGCTTTGGGCTCATGCTTCCAGCATCAGCGTACCTACCCTTGCTTCTACCCATCCCAACTATAGCAAAATCCCCAATGCCGGAACAAATGCTTTCACCCCGGATAACATCAAACCCGCTCCTTCCGATGGAGCTGTGGCTACCCGTAATTATGCCACTGCAGCCTATTCCATGTACTTGGGCGATCAATTCCTGGCTCTTTATGACGTCAATGTTTTCTGCCATGAATTGTGGCATAACTTCGGCGGTCCGGATCTTTATCCTCAAGCCGACCAGCACGCCTTCCCTGTTGGCTTTTATGATCCTATGGATGCCGGCTATTTTGATGCCTGTCCCTTCCATCTGGTATTCATGAAACGCTTTAAATTAAGCACCAACTATTCCGGCTGGGTGGTTGACAACAATATCGGTACCATCACCAACAGCGGCCGCTATAAAGTTTATGCCCAGGCCGACTTTGAACGGGCCGATATCACCGGCTCCACTGCCAGCAGCCCCAAAATGGCCCAGCGCATCACCTTCCCGGAGCTCTTCCCCCTTTATGATGTCACCTCCAAATCTGCCTTTACCAGGAACGGTACCACTAATAATGGCAGCATAAGCGGTATTACCCCCATCCATGAGGAGTTCTGGGTGGAATACCGGATCAAGGAAGGCTTCGACAGCTGCATTCCCGATACCGGTTTGGTTATTTACCGTGCCGACTACATACCTGCCGGCAACGGTTTTACCAGTGCGGTCCATAATGTTAACAACAATACCGGCGTCGGCGCCGGTGACCAGCGCCGCTATATGTTATACGTTTTCCGTCCCGGCGGTGAGCAGTATCAGCACAGCAATCCTTTGGGCGCGGCTATTGACGGTACACTCCAAAAATCTTATGGTAATCCCAACCCCGGCATGATAACCAATGATAATCCGCTGGAAAATTGCCTTTTCTTCCAATACACTAATGTCAATACTAATGCCGGTACCAATGCCAACGCCACTATTGGTCATAATATCCGCAATGTCAACAGCCAGCTGGTTGTCGATAATCTGACCTTTGGGCAGGATCCCGACGGCAAGCGTTGGTGTGAATTCGATGTTACTTATAATAACGGCCCCAATGTTCTGCGCACCAATCGTAATGCCACCACCTTGGCCGACCGCTATTTCGACTATATCGACTTCTATTTTGACCAAACCCTGACCGGCAGCGACAATACTGTTAGAGCCGGCGTCCAATGCTACAGCATCAAAGAAGCCGCTCTGAACAAAGCAGCTTTTGACGCAATGACTCAAGAGCAAAAAGCCGTTTGGTTTGATGCCAATATGGCAGCATTGGTCACGGCAGGCGATGCCAAGCTTGTGCCCACCCGTACTGTATCACGCCCCTATTCCAGCGGCGACTACACCCAAAACTACAAATCCTTGCGTGTTGACTTGCTGAATAACAACGGCCAGAATATGGCCAATAATCCGGATACTTATCCGCCGCCCGATTTCTTTGAAGGATATCTGATGGTAAATATTCCTGCCAATACGGTTCAAGGTTTCCACAATGCCGGCAATACCCGTTACCTCTATGCCTTGAACGAGCTGGCTCATGAAGCCTACTGCAATATCCCCGAAGGCAAAGAGCTGGTCATCCCCGGCGGCGGCTGGCGGGTTCAGCTTTCTCCCTGGGTGGATAATGTTATCTATATTAAATCTTACAATTCCACTCCGCCTACTCTTTTCTGGTCCACCAGCAATGCCAGTGTTGTTGACCAGGTCAAACCTAATGATGCTATCCGTTCCTGTATCCGCGGCTATAGCCCCGGCACTGCTACAATCACTGCCCAGACCGCAAATAAGACCGGTAAATTCAGCTTCAATGTTACCGTAACAAATGACGATATCCCCGTTAAATACATCAACCGGGGCGCCGATCCTATTTTCTTTAACCTGACTCCCGGCGGTTCGGTTCAAGCCAATCCCGTTATCCGTAATAAATATGGAGATAATCTGGCTAACGATGTTGCCGCAGGTCACGTGGATGCCAAATATTTGGAAACGTATTGGACAACCACCGATCCTACCGTTGTCACCGTTGATGCCGCCGGCAAGATCACCGCTGTGGCTCCCGGACATGCCTTTGTAATTGTTACCTGCAAATACACGGGTTACTATGTCAACTACGAAATAATCGTCAAGTAAACTTTCTTTAAAATAAATCAAGCAGGGTTCCCGCCCCGGGGCGGGGACCCGTGGCTGATAAATTTTTAAATTAAAATAAGGAGGAGAAAATATGACTAAAACTCGTGTTTTAGCAGTAGTTTTGGCTCTGGTTATGGTTTTTGCCCTTTCCAGTGTCGCCTCTGCTGCCGGCACTAAAGATGTTGCCGATCTGGTAAATTTTGGCGGCAAAACCTGGTATGTTCTTAGTGACACAGCTACCGAGATCAAACTGATGGCTCAAGAAAATGTGGTTGGCGATTCCATGGGTGCTCCTTTTGGCGGCAGCGGCGACTATCTTGGTTCCGATGTCCAAAAATTCCTGGACGGCCCGGCTTTCGAAGCTACCTTTGCTGCCAGTGTCTATTCGGTACTGGAGACCCAAAGCTATAATGTTTATAAATTTGGCAGCCTGGCCAATTTTAACAGTAATAACCCTCTTGCTACAGGCATAGAATCTGTCAGCTCCAAATTCCGTCTCCTGAACAAAGCCGAATTTGATGCCTTGACCCCTGCCCAAAGATCAACTATTTTTAAAGACAGCAAAGGTATCAATCACTGGTTCTTTATGAACGGAATGGGCATGAGCGGTCAGGTTTATTACAGCTTCCCCTCAGCCGGGGTCTTTAACCACATGTGGGCTGACCTCTCTGCTCCCTATGAAGTTTTGCCCGTCATTGTTCTGGATTGGACCAAAATTGATATCATCGGCGATGTCATCTATCCCAAGGGCGAAGTTGCCAACGCTGATCTGCTGCTCTTGGAAGTTTCCGACGGCAGCCTGATCCCTGCCTTTGACCCTGCCAAAACAGAATACAATGTTCATGTTTGGGATATTGACAAAATTGAAATCTTTGCTCAAGCCGCCGTTGGGACCATCAAAACCGGCAGTGATGTCGGTGTCCAGGATCTGGTGCTTGGCGAGAATGAATTCAAAATCACTGTCGTCGCTCCCAATGGCACTACGGAAAAAGTATATACCGTAACTGTCATCCTCACCGCGGAGCCTCTTTTGACCATTGGCGGCAACACCCACTTTATCTGGCCGATACCTGCTGCTACCGAAACTGTTCAAATCCCTATCGCTTTCCATCACAGCCTGGCTGATCTGGACGGTATTATCAATTTGCTTTCCGCCGGTTACTGGTTCACAATTACTTATGATACCGATATGCTGGAATTTAACGGTCCATACACGGATTCCAATTCCGAGCGCATCATCGTCATCAACCATCATCCCGATGATCCGGAAGGCACTCTCAGAGTAGTTTACAATGCTACCTTTGATTCCTCCCTGAACCCCGTCCTGAATATGCTCAAAATCGATGAGCTGCTTGTACCCTTCAAAGTGATCGGCAGCCCGGTACGTCATGATGAAACTATTCTCGAACTGAGCAAAGCCATTGTTCTGGACGGCAATATTGAAAAGTATGACTATATTACCACAGTTGATGTGACCGTTGTCTTTACCGGCTCAGTCCGCAAATTAGGCGACGTTAACAACGATGACGAGGTCACCCCGGAAGATGCCATGTTATTACTGCAATGGCTGGTAGGTCTGCCCACCCCGGGCGTTGTCTGGGATGCCGAAACCCTCTGGGCAGCCAATGTAAAAGGCTATGGCGACCCCGATGTGACCGATGCAGCCCTGATTCTCCGTATGGTAGTCGGAGGATGATGGCAATTGACAATTGACAATTGACAATTGACAATTGACAATTATTTAGGATTTTGCTTCTTGAATTTATAAATAGCGGCATGAAAATATACTCATTTTCATGCCGCTCTTTTTTTCATTTTAACTCCTAACTCCTAGCAAAGGCATATTTGTCCCCGCTTTTTCATATCTTTTAGGGACAGTTTATTCAGTATTGCGCTTAACGCGAGCGCCAAGGGGGTATATGCTTTGCTCGGTATGGGTGGCAGAAGGGCTTTTTGGGGTGATGATACTCCCTTTGCTAAGGGAAGAGGAAGCTTATTTTTCCCTATTTTGTTTTTTACAGTGACCTTGATGCTGTGCTGCGGCTTTGCTTTTGGTTTCCGGGTTTTGCCTTTGGCTGATTATGCTTTTTTGAATTTGAGCCGCCAGCATTCTCTGCTGATGACGAATCTGCCCTTTGCCCAGCTGATCCAAACAGATGATAATATATTCAGATTATTTTATCAGAGAATCGCCAGCCCGGAATATTTATTAGGGGCGAGCGGCAGCGGTTTTGCTCAGTTGGGTAATTTTCAGGCCGCTCTTGAAAAATTTGAGGACAACCTGCCCTTGGAAACGGAAATCATTCTGGCAGCAGAAACGCCGGCAGAAATCGTAGAGGAAATACACCTGACGGATCTGAATCTGAGCCAAATTCTCCTGCCGGAGCCGGAACCTCTGCCGGAAGAGGAGAGTGCACCGGTTTCAACCGGATTACCTTTGGTTGGCATTTACTGTACCCACAATGCGGAGAATTTCCCTTCTGCTCAAGGAGGGGACAAAATAGAAGGTACGAATGCCGGGATTTTTAAGGTGGCGGAAAAACTTCAGGAAACATTTCTGACCCAGGGTATTGGAGCTGTGCTGAGTTCAACTATTCATGATTATCCGGAATACTCCGCCGCTTATCTCAAGTCCCAGGCTACCATGGAAAAAATGCTCTCGAGTTATCCTTCAATAGAAATCTTGATCGATGTCCACCGGGATGTAAAACCGGAGGGCGGTACCACGGTATTAGAAAAAGATGGCCGGCGCCTGGCCCGGGTAATGCTTATTGTGGGCAGTGATCAACGCCAAACCCATCCTGCCTGGCAGGAAAACCTTACTTATGCCCAGCGGGTAGGCGCCGCCTTGGATGCGGCTTGCCCGGGGATCCTGCGGGGGGTACGTGTGCAAAAAGGCCGCTATAACCAGCACATCTCCAGTCAGGCTATTCTGATTGAAATGGGCTCCACGGAAAACTCTCTGGAAGAGGCTTTGGCAAGCGCAGAGATTTTTGGTAATGTGCTGAGCCGAATGCTTGAATAGAAAATAGAAAATAGAAAATAGAAAAAAGAAAAAACGTTTTAAAATTCTTCTTTGGGGTTATAATTTTAGGATAAAGGCTTTGGAGGAGTATTATGCGTTATTTTTTGTTAGTTGTTGCTTTTATCGGGCTCGTTGCCTGCAGCTTAAATGTTGTGGCCTGGGAACAAAACCAGGCCGCTCCGGAATTGCCGGGGGTGGTATTTAGTTTTGAGAGGGCTGAGGGGTTTATTTTGATCGGTGTTTTGGGTTATAGCTGGCAGATTCCTTTTTGGAGTGTGGAGAGTGGAGTGTAGAGTGTGGAGTGTGGAGAGTGGAGAGTGGAGTGTGGAGAGTGGAGTGTAGAGAGTGGAGTGTAGAGAGTGGAGAGTGGAGTGTGGAGAGTTGAGTGTGGAGAGTGTAGTGTAGAGAGTGGAGTGTAGAGA
>Ga0082212_10010151_pt1 | contig 12084 bp, 11 predicted proteins | sample TergutNt197P3_FD_71548 | JGI IMG/M metagenome (GOLD analysis project Ga0082212, IMG submission 71548) | Neocapritermes taracua P3 segment gut microbial communities from Petit-Saut dam, French Guiana - Nt197 P3 | ecosystem: Host-associated > Arthropoda: Insects > Digestive system > Gut ... | reverse complement strand
ACATAGTGATATTTCATCAACCCAAATATATACACATATTGCCAATGAAAAACTACACAAGAACTATCAAGAAACACATCCACATGGAAGGGGATAATATGACAAATATATTAAATATTGATTTAACTATTATTAATAAAAAAAATTATAATGATATTATAAATGAATTATGGGAAAATAAAGATGAAAAATATCGTAATCATCACCAAAAGCTAATCAATGATGATTTAGATCTAATAGGTATTAGAACACCTCATCTAAGAGAACTAGCCAAATATATTAGTAAACATGATTATCAAGGCTTTATTAAGTATAATACTCATAAAACTTATGAAGAAAGGATATTGCATGGCTTAATAATTGGATATTTAAAGCTTCCTAATAAAATAATGTTAGAAATTATTGATGAATTTTTGCCTTATAATACTAACTGGGCAATTAACGATATTGTGTGCTCTAACATCAAACAATTTAAAAAAATGGATATTAGTGTAGTAAATAGATATATGGGTTCAAATAATCCTTTTACCATTAGGTTTGGATTAACTATTTTATTAGCTCATTTTATTAATAAAGAAAATTTAGACTTTATATTTAATATTTGTGATAAAGTTACACGTGAAAACTATTATATTAAAATGGCTAATGCATGGTTATTATCAGTATGTTTTGTTAAGCATCCAGAAGAAACTTATAAATATCTAAGAAAAAACAAATTAGATAAATTTACAATTAACAAAACAATCAGTAAGATCTGTGATTCCTATAGAGTAGGGGAAGAAGTAAAAATACAAATAAAATTACTTAGACAAGCATAAATTAAAATAGGAGATAAATTATATGAATAATATTGCAGCCGCGTTCATTCTAACTTGCATTGCGGGGTTTTCGACTTTAATCGGAACCTTATTTATTTTTCGTAAGAAAAGTTCAGATAAATTAGTAAAATATGCTTTAGCATTTGCCGCTGGAACAATGATATGTGTTTCTTTTACTGATTTAGTACCTAGTGGTATATCTTTATTAATAAAAGATAATACAAAACTATTTACCTTTATATTAATATTCTTATTTATATTAGTCGGGATAATTATCTCGTCGTTAATTGATATAATAATACCAGAAAGCAAGCATGTTAGTGATAATAATAAGAAATTATACAAAGTAGGGGTGTTTTCCTTATTAGCCATCATCGCTCACAATATTCCAGAGGGTATAGCAACCTTTCTATCCTCTACTACTGATCTAGCTCTCGGAATCACTTTAACGGTAGCAATTACATTGCATAACATTCCAGAAGGCATTAGCATCTCTGTACCTATCTATCACGCTACTGGTAGCCGTAAAAAGGCTTTTGGACTTACTTTCCTATCAGCCATTGCTGAACCAGTAGGGGCGTTATTAGCTTTCTTTTTATTAAAGCCTATCATCACTGATACTATTATGGGAACGATGTTTGCGATAATTGCCGGGATAATGATGCATATAGCCGCTAGTCAATTGCTGCCAACGGCTATGAAATATGATGAAAAGAAAAAAACAATAATGTTTTTTATAATCGGATTTATTATTATGTTTATTAGTCATACAATATTTCATGCACATTAGTTTAAAAAAAGAGGGTTGAGAGCTCTTTTTTTAACAATAATTATATAAACGACACACATTAGTTAACATAATATATATTATAGGAATTTTAATTATTTACTTTTCTTGATTGAATTTCAACGATTTTGGCCAATACTTCAGCGGCGTTTTCTTCGTTTATTTCGTTATAACTTAATTCCCTTAAAGCTTGAACTTTAGCAGAATTTATCTCTAAAGTACGGCTCATTTTATCTTCTAATTTTTGTTCAATTTGAGCGACAAAACGTTTATGAGTAGCAGCTATCTTTGCTTTACTCGCACTACCACTGTTATACAGTGTCATAGCTGAAAATAAGATGCTTTCAAAGATGAATTGATCGTTTTCATCGTATACGAACTCATATGGCTTACTGTAACCAGCAGCTTTTGACATATAAGCTAAAATGTACTTTAACTCTCTAGAACTTTCCATAGTTTTTAAATAATGACTTAAATACAAAATAGAATTATATGCATTGTCATCTTTATCGTCGCTTAATCTTTCTTTCAACTCATCAACAATGACGTGCAAAAGATCTTTTTGTTTTGATTCTAAACCATCAAAAATAACATTGGTATCGGTAACTTCACTTTTAATAGTACTTTCAAACAAACTATTAATACGCATTTCAACATCCATTATATAGTCAGTATCTACCTTAATATCCCCTATTTCTTCTGGTGTCTTAACTCCTAATATATTTAGTAAAATTACTTTTTTATCTTTTGGCCATTTATTTATATTATCTAGTTCTAAATAATTATAAATCATTTGTCTAGATACACCAAGACATTTTGCTAATTTTACTTTCGAAATCCCTAGTTCTCTTAGTATTTCATTTAATCGTTCCATATGAAAAACCTCCTATACACATTTTACCATATTAGTGTAAAATGTCAAGTAAAATGTAAAGCAAAAGCCTGTAAAAGGTAAATTTTTAAACGTCTATTTTATTGATTATCTTAGTAATTGCTTTACAAAGTGTGGAAAAGGCTTGTTTTATCACATTTTGTCGTTTTTTGCTTCTTTTATTATTCCGCCGCCTAGGCATTGCTCACCATTATAAAACACGCAAGCTTGCCCTGGAGTAACGGCTTTGATTCCGACATAACTAATATGTAAATTTTTATCTCTTTTAATTATTTGTATATCATTATCAGCTTGACGATAACGGAACTTAGCTGTACATTTATTTGGAAGCTCATCTAATAAATTTATATCTTCAATAATAGCTGATGTACTCATTAAATATTTGTTTTCATCACCAGAAGATACATATAAGATGTTTTTTTCTAAATCCTTCTTAACAACAAATAATCTGTCCTCTGTACCACCAATATTTAATCCACGTCTTTGACCTATAGTGTAATACATTAAACCATTATGTTTGCCTAAAACTTTATTAGTTTCGGTATCTACAATATTACCTGGATTATTTGGTAAATAGTTTTCTAAAAACTTTTTAAAATTTCTTTCACCGATAAAACATATTCCAGTGGAATCTTTTTTGGTTGCGGTAACCAAACCATATTCTTTAGCAATATCTCTTACTTCTTCTTTGGTTAACTCCCCTATTGGAAACAAAACATTTTTAAGCTGTTCATTAGAAACTTGTGATAAGAAGTATGTTTGGTCTTTATTTTTATCGATTGCCCTTAATAGCTTTCCATCTTTTATTCTAGCATAGTGGCCGGTTGCGATATAGTCAGCTCCTAGTTTGATTGCTTCTTTGATAAACATATCAAATTTTATATATTTATTACACATTATATCAGGATTGGGAGTTCTTCCTTTTTTTAGTTCGTCTAAAAAATAAGTGAAAACACAATCCCAATATTCTTTAACAAAGTCTACTCGGTGCAGAGGAATATTTAATTTTTCACATACTTTCACTGCATCGTTATAATCTTGCTCTTGCGTGCATATATCGTTATTTAAATACGGGTTCCCTAAAAAATCACCATTAACACTGGTATCCCAATTTCTCATAAATAGTCCAATAACTTTGTATCCTTGCTTTTGAAGTAAGATAGCCGCTACACTACTATCTACTCCCCCACTCATACCAATAACAACAGTTTTCATATTAATTCACCTACAACCATTTTAACAAAAAAAAGATAGAAAATCTATCATTATCGACTTTTACCAAGGGTTTCTTCTTTTTGAACATCTTTTTCTATTTCTTTTTCGTTTTGTAAGTTTTCTTTTGCTTGTTTTAATGCTTCAAGAACTGACTCTTTAACGTTAGAATTTTCAACATCATAAACTTCTTTTTCTTCTAGATTAATTTCTACTACTTTATCTATTTCTTTTTCATTAGATAACTCGTTATTATTACTATCATTACGTTCTACTTTAGCAGCATTACCTTGTTTTTTGGTTTCTTGATATTTTTTGGTTATAACTTTTATGTCTTTATTTAAATCTAGAACACCTCTTGTGATTGCGAATAAGGCAATAACTCCTCCAACTATTTGACAAATAATCACAATAAATACAATTGGCGCATTGGTAATTGTTGGCACAATAGCCAGTTCAATAGATGAAATAATTATAATACCTAAAGCCACATATTTAGATTTAGGAAGATTTTTAAAAAAATAGCCTGTTTTATCTTTCATGGTTATCACCTAAAACTATTATATCAATCTAGGTAGAAGGTGTCAATTATAAAATCATTGTCAGCAACTTTGGCATGATAAATACCTCATATAAGCTAGTTAATAGTAATGTGATTACTGAAAAGACTAATATTATCGTATATTTATGCATTATACGCTTAAAATCAAGCGGTTGTTTAGCTATTAAACTATTTATTAGTTTGACCGATATTATTAAAGCATAGGCCGTTATAAGCATAAATACAAGCACATTAATTATTTGATGTGGGAATACGTAAGCTAAACTTAATAATATCCCTTTTAATTTATAATTTATGATAATACTACTTATTGAAAAACCAATAATGAATGATTTTATAAATAACATAAATATTACAACGAAAAATCCAATTACAGATATACCAAGTAACCACATTAGTATAGCAAACCCAATTGTAAATATTAAAGTATTAAATAAAGTGTTGTTATAATTTAATTCTCCATTTTTGGTATTGGTAAAAAAATCTTTTAAATACTCTGCGATTAATATTTTATCGTTTGAACCTACTATTGTCATAAATATTGATCCCGCCAGTATTCCTACTATAATAATAACTATTAGAAATACAAATAAATTTTTATTGATACGAATATTTCTTTGTAACTTGTCCAAGTATTTTTTCATAATCATTTCTCCCCAATTAATTATATTAAATTGTAATATTTTTATTCCAAAAAAAGTAAAAATATATTATAATTAATACATGAGGTGGAAACATGAATAAAAAAATACAAAGAATAATGACTTGGATTATGTTAATAGTAATAGTGGCTTTCTTTGTGGCAACTATCGTATGGATGTAAAAAACTTTTAGAAAAATATATCTAAAAGTTTTTTAATATTCGACACAATCGTTTATTATATAATTAATTATTCTTTGGTTAGTCGGATTATCAAAATGGATACCGTCTGGAACACTAAATTCAATATTGTTGAAAGAATCACAATATTTCACGTTATTCATTTTTTGGTTTTTTATTCCATTAATAATGTAATTATTAAACTCTATAATTGTCATATTAGTTCTTGTCTGTTCTCCATAAATTTTTGTCATTATTTCTTCGTCGATTGGATTTACTGACAATAAATAGAATTTAACATCTGGGTATGTAACAGCTAATTTTTTATATAATGTATAGTATTCGCCAGCTTTGTTTTTAATGGCCATGATACTATTTAAATCATTAACCCCCAAATTTACTACAACATGGTATTGATAATTTGGGTTTTTATTTTGTAAATCTTCATGTAACTTTGGCAACGCACTATAAATTAACCAATCTATTTTTGCCCCTCCCGCGGCAATAAAATTAATATTGTTTGGGATACTTAATTCATCTTTAGAAAACTCAATTAACCACATACGAGAATCACCAATTATTATTATTTTATCCCGTGATATTTGTGTTATACCACCAGTATTGTCGTTGGTTATCTTATCTAGGGTATTGTTTTCAACATTAACCGGACAGCTGCACCCATTAAATTTTGAGGGGTTAAGTATAATAACATAAATTAATATTAAAAAAACTAAAAATATAGATGAAGCAATAATAACACTTACTTGGCTGAGTGGCTTGTGTCTTAGATTTTGAACTACCAAGCACAAAAAGACACACAAAATAATTATAGAATAACAAACAATGTCAAAATATTTTGTATGACTAATTTCAAATAAAAAACTTGAATCACAAATTCTTAAAAACATGCTTCTACCACCTTTAATATATTATCATATTTTTAAAAAAAACACAAAGTTAAAAACAGAAAAAATTCTGTTTTTAATTTTCGGCTTCTTCTAACATATTGGTAATAAATATTCCATATCCTTTATGAGGATTATCAACAACTACATGGGTAACGGCCCCGATTATTTTGTTGTTTTGAATAATAGGAGAACCACTCATCCCCTGAATTATTCCGTTTGTTTTGTCAATCAATTCTTGATCGGTTATTTCAAATACAAAATTTTTATTTTTATCTTTTGTATTATTTATTTTAGTAATATTTATTTCATATCCTTTTATGTTTTTACCATCTAAAACTGTTAAAATAGTGGCTTTACCCTTCTTGATTTCATTTGGCTTAGCTACCTTATATGTTTCCTTATTTGGTAAGTTATCGGTATATGTACCAAATATTCCCTGAGATGTATTTTCTAACACATCACCAGAAGTTTTAGTAGAATCATATTCGGCTTTCTTTTCGCCAGGAACACCATCAGAACTTGGTACGACTCCAGTAACTATCGAATCAAAGATTTTACCATCTTTTATTTCTAATATTTTACCAGTTGTTTGTTCTTGAATTTCATGTCCTAAAGCGCCAAACAATTTTGTTTCTGGATCTATAAATGTTAAAGTTCCAATACCGGTAACACTGTCTTTAACATATAACCCAGTTTTATAGACGCCACTATCTTTATAAAGTTTTAAAGTTGTTGTTTGTTTTTTAGTATTTCTTGAATATCCAACCACTACTGTATCTGAGGCAGATTTGTTGATTTCTTCGGCCATTTCTTCTATAGAATCTACCTTCCTACCATCAATGGTTGTTATAATGTCGCCAGTCTTTAATCCGGCATTTTTTGCTGGACTTTCATTATTGACAGTGTAAGTATCAACTATTAAAATTCCTTCGGAGTTTAACTTGATACCAATATTTTCCCCACCAACAATGATTTTATCTGAATAAGCATAGACATTAATTGGAATAATAAAGAATGTTAAAAGAAGTGCGATGATAGTTTTTTGAAAATTTTTAAAAAACAATATATCATCTCCTATAAATTTATGCAGACTACATTATTAGTATGAAAAAGTTTTTTTAAAATACAAATAGAAAAATTTTACAATTTTGAAAATTAGTTGTTTTTAATTGATGTTCAGGAAATTTTTCGGTATTGTTTGTAAAATATAACCCGCAATTACCGCCATATAAAATGAAACAATTAATTCATCAACAATATGTCCGCTAAGATATGCGACAACAAGCGTCAAAGAAAGTGATGAAAGTAATCCTATACTGAAATAATTAAACGATTTTCGGTCAATAAATAACATATTACAAATTTTTAATATTATAATCGCAATGTACGGTATCAAAAACAATATAATTCCCAAAATACCTATTGTATAATAATGAACCGAAAAATCTTCTTCAAGATAAATTTTTGCATTTTCAAAACGACTATATGACATTCCCAAAATTGGTGAAAAATTATTTGAAAAATTGCTTTCAATATCTTTACTAATTAAACCTTGAACATTCCTGTTACCACCGCGTTTGGTGTCCGGAATATCAAAAGACACATATTCCCAAAATGGTTTATGAATATTTAGAGGATAAAGTTCTGTATAAAATTCATTATTAATACCCGAAAACGGCAAAAACTCTTCGACAGTCATATCATTTATATTAATCTTATTTTCCTTTAAATACGCGTCTAATTTATTTGGATTAAATCCTTCATTCGTGTTTACCAATGGAGAAAAAATAAACAGAACTCCACCAAAACCTCCAACTATTATTGTACTTAAAAATGCTTTTTTATCAAAATTTAAATGCTTGATTATACAGAAAAATACATAAGCAAACAACATCCCGCCTAAAATTAATAGCCATCCAAGTGCGGCTACACGAGTGCCTATCATTAACATTGCTAGTAAACAAAAAATCAAAACAGTTAATCTTTTATAATTAAATTTATCAAAAACACTGTATACAACAAGTGGTAAGAGCAACGTAAATAAACCGGATATTTGATTTGCCGAATTAAACCATCCCTTGGACGCTAACATTCTGGGACCTGGTTTATCTGCAGAAAACCACGAAAAAATATTGCCAGATATTTTATAATTACCCCCATACGAAGTTAGAGAAATTGTAAGCAAATTCATTCCTATAATTATTGTTGAAGATATAAAAGCAACTAGTAATACTAGTTTTATTAACTCTTCTTTTGTTATTTTCAGTGTATATGTAATATATATTACCAGTAACGGCAACATCATTCTTAAAATGTAAAATATTTCCGCAATAAAGTTATATTTAAACGTAGCGAATTTACTAATATCATAATTATAAGTTGTAAGGTGGTGAAGAACAGTATAAATTAATATAAATGCTCCATAAAGTATTACCCATTTTCGGCTTTTTTTGTTGTTTTTGTTAAAAAACACTAATAAAACCAAAAATCCAATAATCAAAAACCTGATAATTGTTGTGGGTGAAAAACGAAAAATATTTATGATGCTATCAGTATATAAAAGATAACAATCAAGAAAAGGTTGTACTGCCAAAAAAATTATTAATAATTTTTTTATAAATCTGTCGTCCTTAATTTTTTCTATCATAAAATAAATGTCTCCTTAATTTAAACTATCTTCCTATTGAACTATATATAATATCTTTTGTGTCTTCTAATTTATAACAATTTCTTCCATCATAAACCCTAGGTGTTTTCATTAATTTTTTATATTTTGAAACATCATAGTCCTTTATTTCAGGCCATTCTGTCATAATTAATGCGGCATCAGCATCTCTAATCGCTTCATCAACATTATTGAAAAACTTTAAATCCCCTTCAATACCGTCTGGCTCCAATAAAATTTCAATATTTTTTTTGAAATTTTCAATCCCTATAGGATCGTAGGCACGAACATTTGCCCCTGCATCTAATAACATGCTAATATTATCTATAGATGGTGCATCGCGCAAATCATCGGTTCCGGGTTTAAATGTTAGCCCCAATACAGCTATTTCTTTGTTTTCTAAAGACTTTAAATCATCTAATAATTCTTTATACAAAACGAGTTTTTGTTTTTTGTTAACGCTAATACACGCTTTAATTGTTTCAAGTTCGATCTCTTCAATAACACTCAGCCAATGTAATGCTTTGGTATCTTTGGGAAAACATGAACCTCCATATCCTATGCCAGCATTTAAAAATTTATTTCCTATTCTTGTATCAAGTCCCATTCCAGCAGATACTTCTTCAATATTAGCTCCCAATTTTTTACATAAATTAGCAATCTCATTTATGTATGAAATTTTTAAAGCCAAAAAATCATTAGAAGCATACTTTATCATTTCTGCACTACGACGAGAAGTGGATAAATATGGGACATCATATGGCTCTTTAGTAAAAGGCTTGTATAATTGTTCCATAATCTCTGCGGCTTTTTTATCTTCGGTACCCACAACTATTCTAGAAGCATATAAAGTGTCTCGTACGGCTGTCCCTTGAGCTAGAAATTCGGGGTTGCTTACAATATAAATATTTAGCCCAGGTTTGACACTTTCTTTCAAATATTTTTCTATTTCGTCATTAGTACCAATAGGTACAGTCGATTTTATAACTACTGCGCATTCTTTTTCAATCGAAGAAGAAATTTGCTTGCATACAGTATAGACATAATCCAAATTGGCAGAACCATCAGCTTTTTCCGGGGTCCCAACTCCAACAATTATCACATCTGCATCCTTATATGAATTCCTATAGTCAGTAGTATATGTTAATCTTTCTTTGTTTTCATTCATAAGTTTTTCTAAGTCTTGTTCATATATTGGGCTCTTTCCTTGCTTCATGGTTTCTATTTTGGACTTATCAACATCAACACAAGTAACATTATGGCCAACATGCGCTAATGCTACTCCCGTTACTAACCCAACGTATCCAGTCCCAGCAACTGCTACTTTCATCTAATCAACTCCTTAAAATCTAAAATATATAAATGGATTATATGTGCCACTAATTAACATAGTAATACATATAAATAATATTGAAATAATAAATAAATTTATTAAACACTTTTTCCACAAATTACCATTTTCAAAATTATTTAAAATGTTTTTTACTAATGGGAACATACCAACAATTCCAATTATCATATATGGTAAAGCATGTAACAAATGATAATTATTTAACAAATACTCATAAATGTTGGCTGGTTCAAAAATCCACATTGTCTTTAATATCACTAAAATATCTTCGAGTGAATTTGCTCTAAAGATAACCCAACCAATTATGATAAATATCATAGCATATATCCATTTTACCACATATGGTAATTTTTCCAAAATTTTATTTAACCATAATTTTTCCATTACTAGAATTGCAAAGAAATAAACACCCCATATTATAAAGTTCCAAGCAGCTCCATGCCATAAGCCAGTTATCGACCACACAATAAGCATGTTGAAAATCCATCTTGATTTTTTAACACGATTACCACCTAAAGGAATATATACATAGTCTCTAAACCAACTACTTAAAGAAATGTGCCATCTTCTCCAGAAATCAGTAATACTCTTTGAAATATACGGATAATTAAAGTTTTCTAAAATTCTAAAACCAAACATTTTCCCAAGTCCAATAGCCATATCGCTATAACCACTAAAATCAAAATATATTTGCAGGGCGTAAGCAATCGCTCCTACCCACATAATAGCCGTCCCTACTTCGGTATTAGCATCAAAAATAGTATCGGCTATTATTGCCATTTGATTAGCAATAATAACTTTTTTACCTAGACCAATAATAAATCTTCTTAGCCCACTAGCAAACAGCTCAATACTTTCTTTTCTTTTGGTTAATTGTTCTTCAATATCGTTATATCTAATAATTGGCCCAGCAATTAATGGAGGAAACAATGAAATATATGTAGCTAAAGTAATAATGTTTTTTTGTACTTTAGCCTTTCCACGATATACATCAATAATATACGACATGATTTGGAAAGTATAAAAACTTAGACCTATTGGCAAAGCAAAATTAGTAAATCCAACACTTAAATCAAACATGTTATTAATGTTTTCGATTAAAAAATTATAGTATTTGAAAAACCCCAATATTAAAATATTGATAACAATAGAACATGTTAACCAAAATTTTGCCAAATTCGTCTGTTTGTGTTTTCCCATTAATCTTGCTAAAAAATAGTTTACAATTATGGAAAAAATCATTAAAATTATATACTTAGGTTCTCCCCAAGCATAAAACAATAAAGATACTATCAAAAGAACTATGTTTTTATATTTTTCTTTAACCACAAAGTATAACAACAAGGTTATTGGTAAAAAGAAAAATAAGAACGTTAAACTGCTAAATAACACCTGTCATACACCTCATAATCTAAATTCTCCCCCAAAGAGAGTAAAGTTGCCGATAAACAACACCTTTGAAATATCATTTTCAATAATATAATTATTTATGTCAAATTTCTCGTCTTTTTGATCTTCAAAATGTCTTAAGTCGATAACATAAGTTTTGTTAAAATGCGATGCTACTAACGTTGTAACAGAATTAACAAATGAATTACCTATTATTAATAAATTATCTTCTTCGTTGTTAAAATCAAAGATAATCTCGCCCATATCAAATCCATAAAACAAGCCATAATGGTTCGCCCACATATGGTCTGAATAAATGCCGTTATAATATTGTTCATAATTACCATACACAAAAGGCTTGTCATTATAATATTCAGTATGCATTGGGAAATCAAATTTATATGCTGAAAATATGTCGTATGTATCAATTATTAAACTCGATCTCGCCTTTGAACCTCTAAATTTAATATCAAAAATAATATCATCAATTGGTTTAAGAGGTTTCTCTTTTCCAAGCATTGCAATAATATCTTTATATCCCCGATATGTCCCATTTTTATTCCAATGGTGATCGGTTTTATAATAATATTTTTTATATTCATTGTAATTATCCAGTTTGAAATAACTATAGCCATCAACTTTTAAATTATTTTCTAAATACAGAAAAGTCGATTATTTAT
>Ga0082212_10005601_pt2 | contig 12085 bp, 10 predicted proteins | sample TergutNt197P3_FD_71548 | JGI IMG/M metagenome (GOLD analysis project Ga0082212, IMG submission 71548) | Neocapritermes taracua P3 segment gut microbial communities from Petit-Saut dam, French Guiana - Nt197 P3 | ecosystem: Host-associated > Arthropoda: Insects > Digestive system > Gut ... | reverse complement strand
TTACATTTTTGGAAAATCTGAATCCCCATATTGTAGTTGAAAGATTTACAAGTGAGGTTCCGCCACGATTTTTATCGGCAGGAGGCTGGGGAAAAAAACGCGCCGACCAAATTGTAAATATGATTGAAAATAGAATGGAGGAGTTGAATACGTGGCAAGGACGAAAAAATTTTCTATAAAAATTGATTTGATTTTTGCACTTAAAACTTTTGTTTTATCTTAGCGAACAAATAAGTGTCATGGTTCTTAATTATATTTGGATAGCATTTTTTGTGATTGGATTTGTTGTTGCGTTGCTGCAATTAATAATTGCCGGTAATACTCAAATTTTCAATGATATAGTTAATTCTGTTTTTGCTAATGCCCGAACAGGTTTTGAAATTTCGCTTGGTCTTACCGGTGCGCTTACGCTTTGGATGGGATTGTTGAAGATAGGCGAAAAAGGCGGAGTTGTAAATATTTTAGGAAAATTAGTAGCCCCTTTTTTTCAGAAACTGTTTCCAGAACTGCCTAAAGGTCATCAGGCTTATGGGTCGATGATACTGAATATTTCGGCAAATATGCTTGGGCTGGATAATGCCGCTACTCCCATGGGGCTCAAAGCAATGAAAGAGATGCAGGATATTAACACCGATAAAGAAACGGCTACAAATGCTCAAATTATGTTTCTGGTTCTCAACACATCGGGGCTGACAATTATACCTATTAGCATTATTGTGTATAGGGCGCAGTTTGGTGCGGCAAATCCGGCAGATATTTTTTTACCGATATTAATATCAACGTTTGTTGCTTCGCTGGTGGGAATGATAAGCGTATCTATCATTCAGAAAATAAATCTGTTTGATAAGGTTATACTTGCCTATATGGGTGGTTTCAGCGCTATTATAGGCGGGCTGATATATTATTTCAGTTCGTTGCCAAAAGAAGAAATTGCAAACATTTCGACCTTCGCGGCTAATTTCATTCTTATTTCAATAATTACACTTTTTATTGTTCTGGCTGCAGTTAAGAGAGTTAATGTGTACGATGCTTTCATTGATGGCGCCAAAGAGGGATTTGGCGTTGCAATAAAAATTATTCCGTTTCTTGTTGCCATGCTTGTTGCCATTGGCGTTTTCAGAGCATCGGGGGCAATGGATTTTTTGATTTCGGGCATTGCAAAATTTTTCTCGTTGCTGGGTATCGATACAGAATTTACTGAAGCCTTACCTGTGGCGTTAATGCGACCACTTTCGGGAAGCGGAGCGCGTGGGTTAATGGTTGATGCAATGGCAGTTAACGGAGCAGATTCATTTATAGGACGATTAGCGTGCACGATGCAGGGCGCTACCGATACCACATTCTACATTGCGGCTGTCTATTTCGGGTCGGTTGGAATTAAAAACACAAGACACATGATAGGCTGCAGCCTGCTTGCCGATTTAGCCGGCATTATAACGGCAATCGTAATAGCATATTTATTTTTTAACTGATTAATATGACACTTGTTACATCATCAATACTTGTAGGATTAAGCATTATTGCCATAATCGTTTTAACATCTAAATTTAAACTGAATGCGTTTATTGCATTATTTTTAGTGTCGCTTTTTCTGGCGTTTACCGCACTTCCTGCAAAAAACATAGTAAGCGTATTAAAAGATGGATTTGGCAGCACAATGGCATCTATCGGCTTTCTTATTATTCTTGGAGCCATAATAGGAATTGTTCTCGATAAAACAGGTGGAACGTTAAGCATAGCAAAGTTTATTTTGTCGAAAACGGGCGAAAAGAGAAGTGCTGCGGCTCTTGGAATAACAGGTTTTATAACAGGACTGCCAATTTTTTGCGATTCGGGTTTTATCGTTCTCAGCGGACTTGCTCGGTCGCTAAGCGCCAAGTCGCGATTGGCAATGCCTTTTATGGCAACCGTTCTTGCTACCTCTTTATATTCAGTTCATTGCCTTATTCCTCCTCACCCCGGAGCCTTAGCCGCCGCAGGAATGATGGACGCAAACATAGGACATTTGATAATCTTGGGAACACTTTTTGCCATTCCCGGAGCATTGGCAGCCTTCTTTTGGAGCAAATGGATATCGAAGTCAAACGTTTCAACCCCTTCTGTAAATGAAGAAATAGTTTTGGATAACAGAGAGTTGCCTTCGGCTTTCAGGTCGTTTTTGCCAATAGTTACGCCGTTGTTATTAATTACTCTGCGAGCGCTTTTAACCATGAATGCCGTAACCGACAAGGGATTAATAACTGAAATAATTATGATTGTCGGCGAGCCGGTGTTTGCGCTCTCAATAGGTGTTGTGCTGGCGCTAACGCTTGTAAACAGCAAGCAGCAGACTTCAATAAACGATATTTTTAAAGTATCGATAGAAAAAGCAGGACCAATTTTGATAATAACCGCTGCCGGAGGAATGTTTGGAGCAGTGATAAAAGCCACAGGTACAGGCGAAAACATCGGTAAATTACTTTCGGAAGCCAATATTGGCATCTTGGTTCCTTTTGTTATTGCCGCCATAATGAAAACGGCTCAAGGCTCATCAACAGTTGCAATAATAACCGCCGCTTCTTTTGTGTCGCCCATGCTTGTGGCTCTTGGTCTCGATTCCGAATCGGGCAGGCTTTTTTCAATGTTGGCAATGGGTGCAGGTTCGATGGTTGTTTCGCACGCAAACGACTCGTATTTTTGGGTAGTGTCGAATTTTTCCGGGATAGATTCAAAAGATACCTTAAAGGTTTACTCAACATCAACAATAGTGATGGGAACGGTTACTTTTGCACTTGTTTGGCTAACATCGGCTTTTATGTTGTGATTATTAATATATTGAATAATGAATATTCAAAATAATACAGACAACCGATACATTGCCGAACAGATATTTCGCGCGGGGGTAAATAGCGTGCTTCCCGATAAACTTATATCCGGTGCGGTTTTTATTAACGGCAACATACTTCACATAGCAAATCGTGAATTTTCACTTGAACAAATATCTGATATTTGGGTAATTGGCGCAGGAAAAGCCGCCGCAATAATGGCTTCGGAAATTGAGAAAATTTTGGGCAACAGAGTTTCGGGAGGTCATGTAGTTGTTAAATACGGGCATTCGGTAAAGTTGAAAAAAATTATGGTTTCCGAAGCAGGACACCCTGTTCCCGATGAAAACAGTTTTGCGGCTTCAAAATCTGTTCTCAAAATTGCGCAACAAGCAGAAAAACACGACCTTGTGATATGTTTATTATCCGGCGGAGGCTCGGCATTGCTGTGCGATGTTCCCGAAGGATTATTGCCCGATGATATTTCGCAAATAAATGATTTGCTGGTTAGAAGCGGGGCAACAATCGGCGAGATAAATGCGGTAAGAAAACATTTGTCCGACATTAAAGGCGGCAATCTTGCAAGAGCCATCTATCCGGCGCAGTCGGTAAGTCTCATTCTTTCAGACGTTATTGGCGACAATATTGATGTCATAGCCTCCGGACCTACCGCTCCCGACCCTACAACATACATTGATGCGGTTGAAATTATTGATAAATATGGAATTAGAGAATTGGTTGCAAAACGAATTATCGATTTCCTTAATGCCGGTACAATTCGTCAAAAGCCCGAAACTCCTAAACCCGAAGATATTGTTTTCAGTAAAACATCAAATATCATTATAGGAAATAACCGCATAGCGCTTGAAAACGCACGATTAAAAGCCGCAGAATTTAATATCAAGTCGGTAATTATTGACGACAGGCTGCAAGGCGATGTTGTTTCGGTTGCAGAACGTCTTGTTAAAACGGCTCTTGTGTTTCAATCCGATGCTCTTGAACAAAAACCTGTCTGTTTGCTTTTTGGCGGTGAAACAACGGTTAAAGTAACAGGAAACGGAAAAGGCGGAAGAAATCAGCATTTGGCGTTACTGTGCGCAAAATTGCTTTTGGGCAAACGAGGAATAACCGTTTTATGCGCCGGCACTGACGGCACCGATGGTGATACCGATGTTGCCGGAGCCGTTGTTGATACCGAAACAATAAAATCGGCTTTGTTGAAGGGGATTGATGCTGAAACTTATTTGTCTGATTTTAACTCATATAACTTCTTTAAAAATTCTTCGGGACATATTATTACAAAACCAACGCTGACGAATGTGATGGATTTAATAATAATTATCGTACATTCGCCCTGAAATAATGAATGACAGCAGGTTTAAACTGTAATTTTAAAAATATGAAGATAAAATTTATTGGCGCTGCACGAGAAGTAACAGGAAGTAAACATTTGATAACAACAAATTCGGGGAAAACCATTTTGCTCGACTGCGGTATGTTTCAGGGAAAAGGACTTGAAACCGACAACGCGAACAGAAATCTTATGTTTGATCCTGAACAGATTGACCATATTATTCTTACTCATGCTCACGTTGATCATGCCGGATTAATTCCGTATCTGTATAAAATGGGGTTCCGTGGGTCGGTAATTTGTTCAAACGCCACCCGCGACCTGTGTGCTATTATGCTTGCCGATTGCGCCTTTATACAAGAGCATGATACCCATACCTTTAACAAGCGTAGAGCGAAAAAAGGATTGCCCATAGTTTCGCCGCTATACACGCAAGACGATGCACATAAATGTATGAATCTTTTTATCGGAGTGCCGAATAAAATGAAATTCAGAATAGATGAAAATTTAAAAGTAAAATTCACAAATACGGGGCACATGCTTGGCAGCGGAGTGGCTAACATGGAAATAACCGAAAATGGCGCTGTAAAACGTGTTGCTTACACAGGTGATATTGGTCGTCCGGACGGAAACAGCATTATTTCGCACCCCGAGCCATTTCCGCAAGCAGATTTTTTGATTGCAGAATCGACTTATGGCAACAGACTCCATGCCGATAACATTGCCGTTGAAGAAGAACTGCTTAGCATAATAGTTGATACATGCGTTAGGAAAAGAGGCAAATTGATAATTCCTGCATTTAGCGTTGGACGAACTCAGGAAGTGGTGTATGCTATTAAAAATTTCTTTAATGAAGACAGGCTCCCAAAAGTCGATGTGTTTGTCGATAGTCCTTTGGCTATTAATGCGACATCTGTTTTCAGAGCTCACCCCGAATGTTGTAACAAAGATTTTCTTGAATCGATGAAAACAGACCACAATCCATTTGGATTTGCTAATCTCCATTATATTACCCATCAACAAGATTCGAAAAATCTTAACGAGCACAAAGGACCATGTATCATAATTTCGGCATCGGGCATGATGGAAGCGGGAAGAGTAAAACATCATCTTGCAAATAATATATCGAGTCCTAAAAATACAGTTCTTGCCGTGGGCTATTGTGCGCCAACTACTCTTGGATCCAGAATATTGAGAGGCGACAGGGAAGTTTCAATTCACGGAACGGTTTACAAAGTGAAAGCCGAAATACGCAGTCTCGATTCTTTTAGCGGACACGCCGATTACAACGAAATGATACAATTTTTTGATTGTCAGGATAAAGCAGCCATCAAAAAAATGTTTCTTGTACATGGCGATTACGAAACTCAAATAAATTACAGAGAATTTCTTAAAAAATCAGGCTTCAAAAATATTGAAATACCATCACAGGGGCAAGTGTTTGAGATATAAAAAATGATGATTAATTTTACAGCCTAATTTTAAAATATTTTTTATGGGACGAGCATTCGAATACAGGCGAGCATCAAAAGAGAAGCGTTGGGATAAAATGTCAAAGTTGTTTCCAAAACTTGCAAAAGCCATAACAATGGCTGCAAAAGAGGGTGGAACGGAACCGGAAATGAATGCAAAACTTCGTACGGCAATATTAAATGCAAAGGCGCAAAATATGCCGAAAGACAATATTGACGCAGCAATAAAAAGAGCCGCGGGCAAAGACTCGGAAACATTCGCCGAAATATGTTACGAAGGTAAAGGTCCGCACGGAGTTCTCGTTTTTGTTGAATGTGCTACCGATAACAACACTCGCACGGTGGCTAACGTAAAAGCATATTTCGGAAAATCGGGCGGCTCGATGGTACCCACAGGTTCGCTGGAATTTATGTTTGTGCGTAAAGCCGTTTTTGAAACCGACAAGCCTAATAACCTCAGCGCAGAAGATATTGAACTTGAACTGATTGAGTCGGGACTTGAAGAAATTGAACAAAACGAAGATACGCTGTTTATTTACGGCGATTACACTAACTTCGGCTCGTTATCGCAAGCAATCGACAAGTTGAATATCAACATCAAAAAAGCGACCCTCAAACGTATTCCTGTCAATTATGTTGAGTTTACCGAAGAGCAACTTACAGACATTGAAAAACTTATCGACAAACTTGAAGATGACGATGACGTTCAGGCAGTATATACAAATATTGCCTAATTCTTAAAGTAAGATTTTTATCTATCTCTCTTCAAGAGGAGTATATGCCTTAATTTCTGCTACATTTTTAAATGCAGGTCTTATTATCCTTTTTGCCGAAAATGTAAGTTCTTCAATACGGTGGGCACACCAGCCTGCCGAACGCGCAACTGCAAAAATAGGAGTGTACAACTCTTTCGGTACTCCCAAACAATCATACACAAAGCCCGAATAAAAATCGACATTTATGCAAACAGTTTTTGTAAACTTTTCTCCTTTGAATACTCTTAAAACTTCGGGAGTGCGCATTTCAATAAACTCATAAAGTTCAAATTCATCAACGCGCCCTTTTTCCAATGCTAATTCTCTGGCTTTTTTCTTTAAAATTGTTGCTCGAGGGTCGGATATGGTATAAACGGCGTGTCCAATTCCATAAATTTTACCGCTAAAGTCGTTCGCCTGTTTTTTTAGAATTTTAAGCAGATATTCTTCAACTTCGTTTTCGTTTTTCCAATCTTTCACATTTGCTTTTATATCCTCCATCATCTCCAACACCTTGATATTTGCTCCTCCGTGCAAAGGTCCTTTAAGCGAACCTATTGCCGATGTTATTGCCGAGTATATATCTGTTTCTGTGGAACTTGTTACGCGCATTGTAAAAGTTGAATTATTTCCTCCACCATGTTCCGCATGCAAAATAAGCAGAAGGTCAAGCAAATCGGCTTCAAGTTTTGAATAATCATCACCTTTTATAAGATAAAGAAAATTTTCAGCCATTGACAGATTTCGCTGAGGATGGCGTATTGACAGGGTTTCACCTTTATATAAATGCCTCAACGCCTGATATGAATAGGCTACAATAGTCGGAAATTTTGCCATAAGATTGATAGACTGAACCAACATATTGCCAAGCGAAATGTCTTCGGGTTTTTCGTCAAGCATATATAATCCAAGCACCGTTCGGGCAAGTACATTGAGAATGTCTTTTCCCTTCATTGACAGAATCATATCGTGCGTAAAATCATCGGGCAATGCTCTGAACGATGCTTTATATTTAGAAAATTCCAGTAATTCATCTTTAGTAGGAAGATGCCCGAATAAAAGCAAATAGATTGTTTCGTCAAAACCATGCCTGTTTTCTTTTTGAAAACCGACAGTAAGATCTTCAATATCAATACCTCTGTAAAAAAGTTTACCGGGGATAGCAATCACTTTGCCATCTTCTTTACTGTATCCCACAACATCTCCGACATTGGTAAGCCCGACCAATACTCCTGTACCGTCTTTATTTCTTAATCCGCGTTTTACATCATATTTTTCAAACAGATTATTATCTATTTTACAGGAATTCCGTGCGTCTTTTTCAAATTTTGAAAGAAAATTATATGCCATGATAAATTTATTTATGTGTTATTAATATTTGAGATTATTTCGTCAGCAAACCCTGATGTTTTGACAAGAGTTGCATTTTCTGTAAGTCTATGAAAATCATAAGTTACTTTTCCGCTGAGTATTGTTTTTTCCAAACCTTCATAAATTAATTCGGAAACCTCGTTCCAGCCGATATACTCAAACATTAAGGCTCCCGAAAGTATTACCGACCCGGGATTTACCTTATCCTGATTTGCATATTTTGGAGCGGTGCCGTGAGTCGCTTCAAATACCGCATGACCTGTGTCGTAATTAATATTTGCGCCGGGCGCAATTCCAATTCCTCCCACTATGGCAGCCAGCGCATCGGAAATATAATCGCCGTTAAGATTCAGTGTCGCAATTACCGAATATTCGCTTGGACGTGTAAGTATCTGCTGAAGAAACGCATCGGCAATAACGTCTTTTATTATTATCTTACCTGCATCAACAGCCTCATTTTGTGCTTTATCAGCCGCCTCTGTGCCATCTTTCGACGATATTTGCCTGTACTGTTCCCACGTAAAAACTTTATCGGCAAATTCTCTTTCGGCAAGAGCGTAACCCCATTTCATAAATGCGCCTTCGGTATATTTCATAATATTGCCTTTATGCACAAAGGTTACAGACGGAAGTTTTTTTAGAACAGCCAATTTAATCGCCTGTCGTACAAGTCTTTCTGTTCCTTCGACCGAAACAGGTTTTATTGCAATGGAAGATGTTTTGGGAAACCTGATTTTTGTTACTCCCATTTCATCAATGAGAAAGTTTTTTACTTTTTCTGTTTCAGGCAAACCGTACATAAACTCAATGCCTGCGTAAATATCTTCGGTATTCTCTCTAAAAATGTGCATATCAACCAATTCAGGTCTTTTGACGGGACTTGGAACTCCTTTAAAATACCGCACAGGTCTGTAACAGGCATAGAGGTCTAAAATTTGCCTCAAAGCAACGTTAAGCGACCGCATTCCTTCGCCAACAGGAGTAGTGAGAGGACCCTTTATGCCGACAAGATATTCTTTGAAATCGCTTATTGTTTCATCGGGTAACCAGTTGCCTGTCAGTTTAAATGCCTTCTCGCCTGCCAAGACTTCTTTCCAAAAAACTTTCTTTTTGCCGTTATATGCTTTTTCAACGGCGGCATCAAATACTCTTACCGATGCTTTCCATATATCGCGACCTATTCCATCACCTTCAATAAATGGAATTATCGGGTTATCAGGCGTTTTTACAACATTGCCGCTAAGTGTTATTTTTTCAGGTTTCATATATTAATTTCTATTTTTAAATTTAAGGTATTAATTAGTAAGTGTCCAAATGTTGTGCTTCTGTGTGATTATTCCCGATATAACGTACCAAGTATATAGTTTCGCCATTATTATTATACTTTGTAAAAAAAGCGTAATACTGCGTATGTTTATTTTTTCTAAATAAGGCATAAAACATACCTTTTTCGTATTTGTCATAATATCTTGGTGCTGGTCGGTGTTGTTTTTTCGGCAGATTAGTGATAATGTCTTCAAATAGCTCTATCACATATTCCACAGAGTTATATTTATAACCGAAGTAATGTTTTTCGTAAAGAATATCTACAAGTTCGTACAGGTAATCAATTACTTCCGGTATTGCTAATACTTTTGCTTTCATGCCTTTTTCTCATATTTTTTTAAAATATAATCAATTATACTGTCGCGAACTTGTTCCATAGGTATTGCCCTGCGTAAATCGTCATCAGGCTCTAATACTACTTGTTCGGGAATCATGTCAAAAGGCTCACATATCAGATGAAACACATATTTATCATTTTCAATACGAATATCCTCATTCACAGCCATATTAAAGTATTTTTCCCCATTTGTAATAAACTCTTTTGTACTTACTACTGTCATAATTTTATAGTTTTTTATTTACATAAAATTTATTTCTACAAATATAATTGAAAATCAAAGCAACGACTTTCTTATCATATTAAGCGCACTTCCCACTTTAAACCATTCAATTTGAGAGTTATTAAATGTGTGCTTGGCTTCTATTATCTCTTCCGTGCCATTGCTATGAATTATTACTACATTCAGGTTTTTGCCTGCTGAAAGTTTATCCAATCCTGTAATGCTAAGTTTGTCAGTCTCAGATATTTTGTCATAGTCAGACTTATCCACAAACGTAAGCGGCAAAATGCCCTGTTTTTTAAGATTTGTTTCGTGAATTCGGGCAAACGATTTCACTATTATAGCTTTAACATTCAGAAATCGGGGTTCCATTGCAGCATGCTCGCGCGATGACCCTTCACCGAAATTTTCTTCGCCCACAACAATCGACCCCAAGCCCGCCGACTTATACGATTTTGCAATTGCAGGTACGGCATCGTAATTTCCGGTAAGTTGATTTAATGCCTTATTTGCCTCATTATTAAAACTGTTAATTGCACCAATCATATAGTTATTTGAAATATTTTCCAAATGACCGCGATATTTCAACCAAACTCCCGCCATTGAAATATGGTCGGTTGTGCACTTGCCTTTCACTTTGATAAGAAGCGGTAACTCAATGAAATCAAGCCCGTCCCATTCCGAAAAAGGCTCAAGCCGCTGAAGCCTGTCCGATTTTGCATCAATAGTTATTTCTATGTTCGTTCTATCATCTTCGGGCTTTAAAAATCCGTTATCAACATTGCCAAATCCGTTTGGCGGAAGTTCATAACCCATCGGCTCGGCAAGCATAACTGCTTCGCCATCACTGTTAATAAGCGTATCGGTAATGGGATTAAACGTAAGTTTTCCGGCAATTGAAATTGCAGTTACAATTTCGGGCGAAGCAACAAAAGCGTATGTATTTGGATTGCCATCGGCTCGCTTTGCAAAGTTACGGTTAAACGAGTGGATTATTGTATTAACTGCATGATTTTCCGCACCTTTCCTGTCCCACTGCCCTATGCAGGGACCGCAGGCATTTGCAAACACTTCGCCGCCTATTTCGTCAAAAAGTTTCAGATAGCCATCGCGTTCGGCAATGTGCTTTATCTGTTCGGAGCCGGGGGTAATTTTAAACTCCGACTTGGCATTCAGTTTAACGTCTATTGCATTTTTCACCACCGAAGCCGCTCGCGAAATATCCTCATAAGACGAATTGGTGCAAGAGCCGATAAGCCCAACTTCCACATTTTCAGTCCAGCCGTTTTTCTTAACCGCCTCTTTCATTTGCGACAAAGGAGTTGCAAAATCGGGAGTAAAAGGACCGTTTATATACGGTTCAAGTTCCGACAGGTTGATTTCTATAACGCTGTCGTAAAACTTTTCCGGCGACATAATCACTTCATCATCAGACTTTAAATGTTCGCTTACCGACAAAGCCATTTCAGCAACAGACTTTCTGCCGGTTGCCTCAAGATACCTTGCCATCGCTTCGTCGAAGCCAAAGAGCGAGCACGTTGCGCCTATTTCGGCACCCATATTGCATATTGTAGCCTTGCCGGTTGCAGAGATTGCTTCGGCTCCTTTGCCAAAATACTCAACTATGCAGCCTGTTCCGCCGCTAACTGTAAGCATTCCTGCTACTTTGAGTATAACATCTTTTGGCGAACACCAGCCATTCAACTTGCCGGTAAGTTTTATTCCTATCAATTTGGGCAACCTCAATTCCCATTCCATTCCGGTCATAACATCAACGGCATCGGCGCCGCCTACTCCTATTGCAACCATTCCAAGCCCGCCTGCATTGGGCGTATGCGAATCGGTTCCTATCATCATTCCTCCGGGGAATGCGTAATTTTCAAAAACAATTTGATGAATTATTCCCGCTCCGGGATTCCAAAACCCGATGTTGTATTTATTGCAAACAGCGCGCAGAAAATCGTAAACCTCTTTGTTTTCAGCCAAAGCCGATTTAACATCGGCATCAGCGCCCGATTTTGCCATAATAAGATGGTCGCAGTGCACCGATGTAGGAACTGCGGTTTGCTGCTTCCCTGCCATCATAAATTGGAGCAACGCCATTTGAGCGGTGGCATCTTGCAAAGCAACTCTGTCGGGAGTAAAATCAACATAATCAACTCCTTTGCTATAAGATTTTACGTCTGTTCCCGAATGCAAATGCGCATAAAGAATTTTTTCGCTAACGGTAAGCGGGCGGTTCAATATTTTTTTTACCGCCGATATTTTGTCGGGTAAATTTTTGTAAAACGAACTTATTATTTCAAAATCAAAAACCATAATATTTATTATCTAATTTGTCCGGTTCCATCTATAATCCATTTGTAAGTAGTCAGTGCTTCAAGCGCCATTGGTCCTCGTGCGTGCAGTTTTTGTGTCGAAATGCCTATTTCTGCACCCAAGCCAA
>Ga0082212_10010150_pt1 | contig 12086 bp, 9 predicted proteins | sample TergutNt197P3_FD_71548 | JGI IMG/M metagenome (GOLD analysis project Ga0082212, IMG submission 71548) | Neocapritermes taracua P3 segment gut microbial communities from Petit-Saut dam, French Guiana - Nt197 P3 | ecosystem: Host-associated > Arthropoda: Insects > Digestive system > Gut ... | reverse complement strand
ATATGCCAGCTCCAGGAATTCATCATCCTCCCCTGCCTTTATGCTTGCCTGTGACGTCCACCACTTTTTATAAGGCGTTATTGCCTTGAACACTTCTTTGGCGTACTCCATGTCGGCCGAGATATTGTCATCCCAGAATACGACTACTTTCCCATTAAAAGAAGAGAAGTCTTTGGCAACTTCTGAGGCAGGGCGTTTGCGGAACTTGCCTTTATATATACAAGCTATCGTGCAGAACTCACAGGAGTTCGGGCAGCCGCGCGTTGCGAACATAGTCCCGGCGGTGTGGTCGGCGCGATGGAAATGCTGCTTCTGCAGCAGCGGCGCGCCCGCCAGGTCAACGATGCCGTTGTCACTATAGCGTTCCCTGACATTACCCTGTTCAAAATCAGAAAAAAACCGCGGGAGCGTGTTTTCAGCTTCACCGATAAAAATACTGTCTGCATATTGCCCCGCCTCATCGGGCACAAGCGTGACATGAGGGCCGCCCATGATGACCGGAACCCCCTTCGCCCGGAACTTCCGCGCGATATCATAAGCGTGATAACAGCAGGGCGTATGGAAAGTCAGTCCCACCAAATCATATTGCCCCTCAAAATCAATCGGCTGCGTTTCCTCGTCGATGTGGGTCACCTGCCAATCCGGCGGGAAAAACGCCGCAAGGTACGGCATGGTGCATTGTTGGAATTTGATGTACCTGGCATGGCGGATCTTTTTGATCTCATCGCTGGAAACAGTAATCAGTAAAGCCTTCTTCATGTGTCAGTGTCCCCTTTCCTGCTTTGCTTGCTTCGGATACCATACACAAAAAAATACCGTATGTCAATATAAATTTATCGTTTTTCGATAAATGTTTTTAACAAACGCTGAAATCCAAACACAATGGGGACGGTTCTTTTTGTGTTGGAACACAATAGGGACGGCAGGACGGCAGGAGGCAGGAACACAAAAAGAACCGTCTCCACTGTGTTTGCCGTCCCCACTGTGTTCCCCGAACACAAAAAGAACCGTCCCCACTGTGTTCCCCGAACACAAAAAGAACCGTCCCCACTGTGTTTTCTGGCTCGTGGTATAATAGGGCTTGAATGGAGATTATTTATAATGGATAGCATGGCTGATAACGTGAAAGAGCTGAGAGGGCTGATAGACAAGGCGGGGAAGATCGTCTTCTTCGGCGGCGCGGGCGTCTCGACGGAGAGCGGCATCCCGGACTTCCGGTCGGAGAAGGGGCTGTACAAGGCGCGGCAGGAGTACGGGCGCAGCCCCGAGGAGATGATATCGCACTCGTTCTTCATGCGTGAGCCTGACACGTTCTTTCATTATTATAAGGAAAACCTCATTTATCCGGACGCGCGGCCCAACGCGGCCCATCTTGGGCTGGCGGCCATTGAGCGTGGCGGCAAGGATATCAGGGTCGTGACGCAGAACATCGACGGGCTGCACCAGGCGGCGGGATCCGGGACCGTGCACGAGGTGCACGGCAGTGTCCAGCGGAACTACTGCATAGGGTGCGGGGAGAAGTACGGGCTTGACTACATCCTCGACCCGGCGAACTGCGTGAAGGGCGGCGCGGGCAAGGGCGGCGCGGATAAAGGTGGTGCAGGCAAAAGTGGTACAGGCAAGGGCGGCGCGGATAAAGGTGGTGCAGGCAAAAGTGGTACAGGCAAGGGCGGCGCGGATACGGGCGACGCGGGCAAGGGCGGCGCGGATACGAAATACGTGCCGTGGTGCGGCAAGTGCGGCGGCATGGTGCGGCCCGACGTCGTGCTGTATGAAGAGGGGCTCGACGGGGACGTGGTCTCGGCTTCGACGATGGCGATCGCGGACGCGGATCTTTTGATTGTCGGCGGGACTTCGCTCGTCGTCTATCCGGCCGCGGGGTTCCTGAACTATTTCCGGGGCGGCGCCATCGTGCTTATAAATATGAGCTCGACGAGCGTCGACGGGCGCGCGGATATTATTATACGGCGGCCGATCGGCGAAGTGTTCGCCGAGCTCGGGTACAATCAGTGAAGGCTGATCCTGGAATGTTGGATATTGGCACGGGGAGAGCGCAGGCAGGGGCATGACGCAGTTTTTTGGGTATTTCAGTGTAGCAATTATTGTAATCGTGGTCTTGCTTGTTTTCCGGGCTGCGCAAAACGAGGCTGTCAAGGAACCGACGGATTCCGACAGGATGCGTTTTGTCGTGCGGCCGCCCAAGCTGTACCGCGTGGCCGGCATCGTGTGCTCGGCCCTCTTCGGCGGCTCCCTCGCGGTGACCTGTTTCACGCTGATGGGCGACCCGATTTTCCCGATAGTCGCCGGGGTGTTTTCGCCGCTCTTTGCCCTTGGGCTTTTTATCGTTTATTATTCATGCAGATGGAGGCTCACCATTTCCAATGACAAGCTCTTGCTCACCCCGCTCTTCAGGCAGGGCCGCATGTATTCCGTCCGTGACGTTTCCCATATCACGGTGGATCCTGTCAGGGGGATAAATCTCTACGCGAAAGGCGAGAAGCTGTTTTCCGTGGACGGCTTTTCGACCAGTTACGCGATGCTTGTTTCCTATTTGATAGAAAAGGGCGTGCACGTGCCGGAGAACGTAAGCAAGGCCCTGCACAGGAAGTGGTTTTGATTTTGCGGCAGGAGAGGTATAAGTCGTAGCGGCAAGAGGGGCATGAATCGTAGCGGCAGGAGAGGCATGAATCGTAGCGGCAGGAGAGGTTTGAGTATTCAGGCAAGAGGGTTCGCATCGGTTTGATCGTTCAGGCAAGAGAGGGCAATGTGGCATATTACCAGGAGAAAATAGAGTGCATGTCCCGCGACGGGATGCGGGCGCTGCAGGACGAGAGGCTTGCGGGGCAGGTAAAGCATGCTTATGAAAATGTCGCGGCGTACCGCGGCAAGATGAAGGAGAGAGGCATCGAGCCGGGGGATATCGCGTCGATAGGCGACCTGGGGAAGTTGCCGTTCCTGACGAAGGACGACCTGCGGGACGGGTACCCTTACGGCTATCTTGCCGTGCCGCTCCCGGATTGCGTGCGGATACATTCGACGAGCGGGACGACGGGCAAGCGCGTTGTCGCGTTCTACACGCAGGAGGATATCGATCTCTGGGACGAGTGCTGCGCGCGCGCCATAGTCGCGGCAGGCGGGACGAGCGACGATGTCATCCATGTCAGTTACGGCTTCGGGCTGTTCACGGGCGGGGCGGGGCTCAACGGCGGCTCGCACAAGGTCGGCGCGCTGACGCTGCCGATGTCGTCGGGCAATACGGAGAGGCAGATCCAGTTCATGACGGATCTCGGGTCCACGATCCTGTGCTGCACGCCGTCGTACGCGGCATTCCTCGCGGAGACGATCCAGGAGGCCGGCTTGATCGACGGGCTCAAGCTGAAAGCCGGCATCTTCGGCGCCGAGGCATGGAGCGAGGAGATGCGGCGCGACATCGAAAAGAGCCTGCGCATCAAGGCTTACGATATCTACGGGCTCACGGAGACGACGGGGCCGGGCGTGTCGTTCGAGTGCGCCGAACAGTCGGGCATGCATGTGAACGAAGACCACTTTTATGCCGAGATAATAGACCCCGACACGCTCGAAACGCTGCCGGAGGGAAGCAGGGGCGAGCTCGTGTTCACGAGCCTGACGAAGAGGGCGTTCCCCTTGCTGCGCTACCGGACGCGCGACATTTGCATGCTCTCGCGGGAGGAGTGCCCGTGCGGGCGCACGCTCGTCAAGATGGCGAAACCGATGGGACGCTCCGACGACATGCTTATCATACGCGGCGTCAACGTGTTCCCGTCGCAGATAGAGACCGTGCTCGTCGGGCAGGGCTACCAGGCAAACTATTTGATAATAATAGACCGCGTCAACCACACGGACACGGTCGAGGTGCAGGTGGAGATGACGAGCGAGATGTTCTCCGACGAGGTGCGCTTCATCGAAAAGAAGGAGGCCGAACTGCGCTCGGCGATGCGCTCGATGCTCGGGATTTCGCCCAGGGTCAGGCTCGTCGCGCCGCGCACGATAGCGAGAAGCGAGGGCAAGGCCGTGCGCGTTATCGACAAACGGAATATCTAAAGTCAAAGGCGCTTTTCAGCGGGAGGGGGACGAAATGATAATTGACCAACTGTCCGTATTTTCGGAAAACAAGGCCGGCATGCTCGCGGACATCACGGGGCTGCTCGCGGAAGCGGATATCGACATCGAAGCGCTGACTATCGCGGACACGATGGAATTCGGCGTCTTGCGCCTCATCGTCGACGCGCCGAAGAAGGCGATTGCCGTGCTGAAGCTCGGCGGGTTCGTCGCTTCGCTGACGCCCGTCATAGCGCTGAAGATGCCCAACGCGCCGGGCAGCCTCTCGAGGATCGTGAGGACGCTCGCGGACGCGGGGATGTCGGTTGAGTACCTGTATGCCTCCGTCGCGCGCGAGATCGACAGCGCGTTCGTGATACTGCGCGTAGAGGACAACGAGGGCGCGGTCGCGCTGCTGACGGAGCACGGCTTCGAGGCGCTGAAGCCGTGAGGGGAAGTATAGCGGCCGGCAGGATAATCTGGGCGCCGAAACACGGCCGGGACGCCGAGGGCGGCGTCCCCTACGGGGTACAGGATTGCATGTATAACGGCATAATGGAAGGGGAATGATATGAGGGCATTGATAAGCGTATCTGACAAGGCGGGCGTCGTCGATTTCGCGAAGGCGCTTGTGGGGCTGGGCTACGAAATAATATCGACGGGCGGCACTTTCCGCGCGCTTGCGGACGCGGGCGTGCCGGCCATATCCGTGCCGGACGTCACGGGCTTCCCCGAATGCCTTTCCGGGCGCGTCAAGACGTTGCACCCCGCGATCCACGGCGGGATACTCGCGATGCGCGACGACGCGGAGCATATGGCGCAGATAGAGGAACTCGGCATCGGCACGATAGACATCGTCGCCATCAACCTCTATCCTTTTAAGGAGACTATCATGCGCGAGGACGCGACGCTGCCGCTGGCGATCGAGAACATCGATATCGGCGGCCCGGCGATGCTCAGGTCCGCCGCGAAGAACCACAAGGACGTCGTTGTCGCCTGCGACCCGGCCGACTACGAAAACATTGTCGCCGGGCTGCGGGCGGAGGGCGGCCTTTCCTATGACGCGAAGTACCGCCTCGCGCTGAAAGCATTCGAGCACACGGCGGCTTACGACGCGCTGATCGCGGAATACCTCCGGGCCGTGAGAGGCCTGCCGCTGCCGGACAACCCGACATTCACGTACGAGAAGGTCCAGGGGCTGAGGTATGGCGAGAACCCGCACCAGAAGGCGACATGGTACCGCGAGGCGAGGCCCCGGGCGGACGCGCTGGTGAACGCGGCGCAGCTGCACGGCAAGGAGCTTTCGTTCAACAACATCAACGACACGAGCGGCGCGCTCGCGTGCCTGCGCGAGTTCGCGGCGCCGACGGTCGTCGCGGTGAAGCACGCCAACCCGTGCGGGGTTGGCAGCGCGGACACGATCGCGTCGGCGTACAGGAAGGCTTTCGAGGCGGATCCCGTGTCGATTTTCGGCGGCATCGTCGCGGCCAACCGCGACATCGACGGCGAGGCGGCGGCTGAAATATCGAAGATATTCGCCGAGATCGTCATAGCGCCCGGCTTCACGGACGAGGCGCTCGCCATCCTGACAATGAAGCAAAACATCCGCTTGCTCAGCTTTCAGACAAAAGGGGACGGTTCCTGCGTCTTGAAGACAAAAGGGGACGGTTCCTGCGTCTTGAAGACAGAAGGGGACGGTTCCTGCGTCTTGAAGACAGAAGGGGACGGCGGCGCTCTCGATTTTGAAGCGGCTCGCATCCGGGAAACCGATATCCGGGAAACCGGCATACAGGAAACCGATATAAAGAAAGTCGACGGCGGCATACTCGTGCAGGATGTCGACACGGAATTGTTCGACGAGGGGCAGCTTCGCGTCGTTACGAAAAAGGCGCCGACAGAAGAAGAGATGGAAGACATGGCGTTCGCGATGAAGGTCGTGAAGCACGTGAAGTCGAACGCCATCGTGGTGGCGAAGGGCGGGATGACGCTCGGAGTCGGGCCGGGGCAGACGAACCGTATCGGCGCGGCGCGGATCGCGCTCGCGGGTCCCGACCTTGAAGGCGGGCCGAGGAGCATGGCAGGCGCCGTTATGGCGTCGGACGCGTTCTTCCCGTTCGAGGACTGCGTGGAGGCGGCGGCCGGGGCTGGCGTCACGGCAATCATCCAGCCGGGCGGCTCCGTGAACGACGAAGACTCGATCAGGAAGTGCGACGAGCTGGGAATCGCGATGGCATTCACGGGCATGCGGCATTTCAAGCATTGACGGGAGCAATGGCATGAGCATTGGCAGAGGGCATTGACGGGAACATTGGCAAAGGGCATTGACAGAGGGCATTGACGGGAGCATCGATGAGCGGAAACAAGAAGGTACTTATCGTCGGCGGCGGGGGCCGCGAGCACGCCATAGCGTGGAAGCTGGCGCAGAGCAGGCACGTGGGCGAACTCGTCTGTGCGCCCGGCAACGCGGGGATCGAGGGGCTCTGCCGCTGCGAGCCGGTATCGGCGGATGACATAGTGGGGCTGACGGAGCTCGCGGAAAGGGAGCGCCCGGACCTTGTGGTCATCGGGCCCGAGGCGCCGCTCGCGCTCGGCCTGACGGACGAGCTGGAGGCGCTTGGCCTGAAGGTCTTCGGCCCGGACAGGAATTGCGCGCGGCTCGAGGCGAGCAAGTCGTTCACGAAGGCGTTTCTCAAGCGGCACGGGATACCGACGGCCGACTACAGGGAGTATACGGACGCGGGCGCGCTAAGGGCCGATATCGGCATTTTCGGCTTTCCGATGGTGCTGAAAGCAGACGGGCTCGCGGCCGGCAAGGGCGTCATTATCGCGGAGGACAGAGCCGAGGCCGAGGCGGCGGCGCGCGAGCTCATGGAGGACCGGGCGTTCGGCGAGGCCGGGGACAAGGTCGTGGTCGAGGAGTTGCTGCGGGGGACGGAGGCGTCAATGCTCTGTTTCGTCGACGGGAGCGCGATAGTCCCGATGGAGTCCGCGCAGGACTACAAGCGCATAGGCGACGGCGATACCGGGCCGAATACGGGCGGCATGGGGACGTACTCCCCGAGCCTTTTGTTTGACGAAAAAATGGAGCTTCGCGTAGCCGAGGATATTTTGCTGAAGACGCTTGAGGGCTTCAAGGCGGACGGCCTGGATTTCCGCGGCGTGCTTTTCATAGGGCTCATGCTGGGGGCGGACGGCCCGAAGGTCATAGAGTTCAACAACCGCTTCGGCGACCCGGAAGCGCAGTCGGTGCTGCCGCGGCTGAAGACGGACCTGTATGAAATAATGGACGCCGCGACGGAGGACAGGCTCTCGGAGCTGTCGGTCGAATGGGACGAAGGGCTGAAGACGGTCACCGTCGTCATTGCTGCCGGAGGGTACCCGGGCGCGTACAAGAAGGGCGATATCATTGCCGGGCTGGACAGCCTGCCGGACGGCGTGACGGTCTTTCACGCCGGCACGAAGCGCGGGGCGGGCGGGGAGATACTCACGAACGGCGGCCGCGTGCTGGGCGTGCTCGGCACAGGCGCGACGCACGGGGAGGCCCGGGCGGCGGCATACGCGGGAGCGGCAGGAATAAGCTTCGAAAAAGCAATATACCGCAAAGACATCGGAATGTTGTATAATACCGCCATGGCGCCGGAATGATGCATCATGCAGCGAAGGCGCAGGATTGTTTGATAATGCCGCAAAGAAAAGAAATGTTGGATAGTACGGAATCATGAGAAGGACAAAAAAACAGAAACATATCCTTATCGTAATAGTGTTCATCATCGTTATCGCCGTCGTGGTCACTTATGTGCTGCCCCTGACGGTCCTGGCCGAGGAGACGCCGCCGCCGGTGCAGCCCGGAGGCACGGACTGGGACTATGACGATTCGACGCTCGATATCCCTCCCTTCGACGAGGAGGAAGAGGAAGATACCCCGCTGCCTGTGCTCAAGATAACGACGAGCGGGCCCCTCCGGCTCGATGTCGGGCAGCAGGTGCCCATCGCCTACGAGATGAACGATTTCCCGGAAGGCACGCTCCTTGAGTGGTCGACGGGCAACCCGGAGATTGCCGCGATCGGCGCGGACGGGATACTGGTAGCCAGGGCTCCGGGGAGCACGGACGTCATCGCCAGGGCCGGCGATATGCGCGCGTCGCTGTTGGTCGAGGTCAACAACCTCAGGGCGAGCGGCGTCGTCATCGTGCTTGACGAGGATGTCAGCAAGACAGGCCTCAACTCATACGAGGTAAAGGTCGGCGACGTCATCCGCCTGACGGCGAAGGTGGAGCCGGAAGGCGCCAAGGTCGACAAGTTCTCCTGGATGCTCGGCAACGACAGGGTCGCGACGCTGTCCCAAAACGGCAAGACCGCCGAGTTCGTGGCTACGGAGGTCGGCCAGACGCAGGTGACTTTGGTGGCCGGGAAGCTGACCCACTCGATTACGATCGAGATCATCGAAAGCGGGGTCGGCCTCGACACCCTCTGGGTCTATATCAAGTATGTCGTCATCATCGTTATCGCGGCGGTCGTGATAGCGATCGTGCTGTCCGTCATGGCCCAGCAGCGCAAGAGGGAAAAGGCGCGGCAAAGGGCGGCGGCGAAGCGGCGCCGGGAAGAGGCCGCGCGCCGCGCGCAGCGCGAGCGAGAGCGCGAGGAAGAGGCGGAACGCCGGGCGCGCGAAGCGGCGGAGGCGAGGCAGCGCGAGATGTGGGAAAGGCGGCACCCGCAGGGCGAAGAGCGGACTACGATGAGGGTCAGCGGCGCCGTCGTCGGCGCGGGCCTGGCCGAGCCGAGGGAAGGGCCGGAAGAGCCCGAGCGGCCGCTGACGCTGGACGACCTGGATTGACGCCGGCAGGCCCGGCGGCCAGGGGCGGGGTTTAGCACAGCAGGGTTTTACGCCCGCGTCGGCATTTTGCGATAGCGGGGTTTTGGATCCGGATTGGCATCGGCAGCCTTTTGCGCCCGGATTTGCATCAGCAGGCCTTATGGCCTCGGTTTTGACAGTAAGGAGGGTATATAATGAAGGGCATTATCGGTGAGTTCAAGGAGTTCGCGCTTCGCGGCAACGTGATGGACATGGCCGTCGGCATCGTGATCGGGGCGGCTTTTTCCGGAATTATCAACTCGTTGGTTTCAGACATCATCATGCCGGTCATCGGCCTTTTCACGGGCAACTACAATTTCGCGAACATGGCAATCCAGTTAAGCGAGGACAATGCCATTACATATGGCGCCTTTATAGAGGCGGTGCTGAGCTTCGTCCTTATCGCCATCGTGCTGTTCCTTATCATCAAGTTCTTCAACAGGATGCGAAAGAAGGAAGAGGAGGAAGAGGAAGAGGACGAAGAGCCGACCGAACTCGATGTGCTGACCGAGATTCGCGACCTTCTAAAAGACAAGAAATAATCGCGCCACGCGGAAAACGAACGCCGCGCTACCCGAGGGTAGCTACCATTATGGCCTTTATAGTATGTAGGCGATTTTCCGCTTCTTCGAACACTACCGACCGCGGGCCGCTGAAAACCTCGTCGGTGACCTCGCGGATATCGTAGCCGAGCCTGTACTGCTCTTTCGCCATCGTCGTCTCGAAGTCATGGAACGACGGCAGGCAGTGCATGAATATTACGTCCGGGTTGCCGGTCGCTTCCAGCACCTCTTTCGTGACGCGGAAAGGCGTCAGCAGGCGGACGCGCTCGGGGATTTCCTTCTCCTCGCCCATCGAGGCCCATATATCCGTATAGACGACATCGGCGCCTTCGAGGCAGGCCGGGTCGGGGCTCCACTCTATCGTCGCGCCGGTGAGGCCGGCCGCGGCGGAGGCGCGGGCTGCGATGCCTTCGTCCGGCGCGAGCCCTTCCGGGCCCCAGGCGGTGAAGCGGATGCCGGTCTTCGCGCATCCGTACATCCACGCGTAGGACATATTGTTTCGCGTGTCGCCGCAGAAGACGACCTTGACTTCGTTCAAGGGCTTCTTCACATACTCCTCTATCGTCATGATGTCGGCGAGTATCTGCGTCGGGTGGTCGTCGTCGGTGAGGCCGTTCCAGACCGGCACGCCCGAGTATTTCGCGAGGTCGCGCACTGTGGCCTGCGCGTAACCTCGGTATTCGATGCCGTGGTAGTATTTGCCAAAGAGTTGCGCGCTGTCCTTCGCGCTTTCCTTGCTCCCGAACTGCGACGAGCCGGGCCCAATATACGTGACGTGCGCGCCCTCCTCGATGGCACCGAGCTCGAAGGCGGCCCTCGTCCGCGAGGAGGTTTTTTCAAAAATCAAGAGGATGTTCTTGCCGGCCAGCGAATCCCCGCGCTCTCCCGCCGCGCGCTTGCGCTTGAATTCCGCCGAAAGATCCAGCAGGTAGCGGATTTCCTCCGGCGAAAAATCCATCAACGACAAGAAACTGCGTCCCTTTAAACTTATTGCCATTCGCGTCCCTCCAGATGCCAGTGCCATGTGCCCGGGGCACGCCGGGCAGATACAGCTCAATCGCGGCAAACAGGCGCCGCGAAGGTAGTTTAACATTTTTCGGGACTTAATGGTATTATAGGCACATGGCGATAACGACATTTGTCCTTGTGCTTCTGGCTACGATCGTTTTGTCGAACATACTCGACAGCGCGTTCCCTTCCTTCCCGTTGCCGCTCATCCAGATCGGGCTCGGCGCGCTTATCGCGCTGACGCCGCTCGACATCAGGCTCGAGCTGGAGCCGGAGATATTCATGGGCGTGCTCATCGCGCCGCTGCTCTACCGCGAAGCCGAGGAGGCGGATCTCGCGGCGCTTTGGAGGGTGCGCAGGGAGGTCGTCTTCATGGTGTTCGGCCTCGTCTTCGTGACGGTCTTTGTCATCGGCTTCTCGGTCAACTATTTTGCCGTAACGATACCGCTCGCCGCCTGTTTCTGCCTCGGAGGCATCCTGGGGCCGACGGACCCGATCGCGGTCAAGTCCGTGTCAGGGCGCATCCATATCGACAAGCAGGTCATGAGCATCCTGAAAGGCGAGTCGCTGATCAACGACGCGACGGGCGTCATCGCTTTCAACTTCGCCGCGCTCGCGCTCGTGACGGGCCAGTTTTCCGTCGGGCAGGCCGCGTTGAAATTCTTCGTCTTTTGCGCCGGGGGCCTCGCGGTCGGCCTCCTGGTGTCGTTCGTGAAAAACCTCATCATGCGGTCGCTGAAACGCGCGCGCATACACAACGCGGCGGCGTTCGTGATAATAGACATGCTCGTCCCCTTCCTCTGTTTCTTCATCGCGGAAGCGGCCGGGGCTTCCGGCATCATCGCGGCCGTGACGGCCGGGACGCGGCAGGCCCTGCTCATGCGGCATGTCGACATCTTCGAGGCGCGTTTCTCGGTTATAAAGAACTCGTTCTGGGACATGATCTCGCTCGTGTTCAATTCATTCATCTTCATACTGCTCGGGCTCGAGCTGCCCATCATAGTGCCGGACCTGCATGAAAAAGCGGGGTTTTCGGTCGGCTTCGCGATGGGCATCGGCCTGCTTGCCACGGGCGTCATGTTCGCGGTCCGCTATTTTGGCGTAACGATCGCGGCGCGCGGGCTGCCCGGCGAGACCCGGATGGAACGGGCGCGCAACAGGGTCGTGCTGACGCTGTCGGGCGTGAAAGGCACCGTGAGCCTGGCGACGGCATTCGCCCTGCCATTCTTTATCGCGGGGGGCCAGGCGTTCAGGGAGCGGAACATGCTGCTGTTCATCACGGCCTGCGCTATCATCTACTCGCTCGTCATCGCCATCGTGATCCTGCCGCTAATCGCGAAACCACGTATCCGCGAAGTCAAAAAGTACGGGTTCATCACGGTTTTGCAGGACACCATCGAACGGCTCGAGGAAGACGAGGGGTTCAGCGAGGCGGTGGTTTTGCGCCTTAAGCGGAGGCTGGGCGAGCTGGAAGGCGAAGGCGGCAAGGGCGGCGACGGCCAAGCCGGAGGGAAACCGGAAGGCGGGAGCGGCAAGGGCGGCGGGAAACCGGAAGGCAGCGCAGGCAAGGCCGGAGGGAAACCGGAAGGCGGAGGCGGCAAGGG
>Ga0082212_10010149_pt1 | contig 12086 bp, 12 predicted proteins | sample TergutNt197P3_FD_71548 | JGI IMG/M metagenome (GOLD analysis project Ga0082212, IMG submission 71548) | Neocapritermes taracua P3 segment gut microbial communities from Petit-Saut dam, French Guiana - Nt197 P3 | ecosystem: Host-associated > Arthropoda: Insects > Digestive system > Gut ... | reverse complement strand
ATCTGCCACAGGGGACACGTCTGCCACGAGAACCGTCCCTACTGGCAACCCACTTTTCTCCGTCCCCAGGTGTTCACCCACGTCTGCCACGAGAACCGTCCCTACTGGCACGCATTTTTTTAAAATTCAATCTTCTTAGCTACCCATTCTTTAATCTCTGTAATCTTTATTCTAACCTGTTCCATTGTATCTCTATCTCTTATGGTTACTGTGTTATCTTCCAATGTGTCAAAATCAATTGTTATACAATATGGTGTTCCTATTTCGTCTTGTCTTCTATACCTTTTCCCAATACTTCCTGCTTCGTCGTAATCACACATAAATTCTTTTAATAATGTTTTATAAACCTCTTCTGCTTTCTCACTTAATTTTTTAGATAATGGTAAAACCGCTACTTTATATGGAGCAAGTGCAGGATGCAAATGCAATACTGTTCTTGTGTCTCCCTCTTCTATCTCCTCTTCTTCATAGGCATTACATAAAAACACTAATGATAATCTATCAACTCCTACAGCTGGCTCTACACAATATGGAATATATTTTTCATTTGTTTCTTCTTCTAAATATGTGAAATCCTCTTTTGAAAATTCCATATGTTGTTTTAAATCATAGTCTGTTCTATCTGCAATTCCCCACAACTCTCCCCATCCAAATGGGAAATTAAATTCTATATCTGTAGTTCCTTTACTATAATGCGATAGCTCTTCTTTACTGTGGTCTCTTAACCTAATATTTTCTTCTTTTACTCCTAAATCTAACAACCAATTTTTACAGAAGTTTCTCCAATATTCAAACCACTCTAAATCTGTTCCAGGCTTACAGAAAAACTCTAACTCCATTTGTTCAAATTCTCTTGTTCTAAAGATAAAATTTCCTGGTGTTATTTCATTTCTAAATGACTTACCAATTTGCCCAATACCCATTGGTAATTTTTTTCTTGTTGTTCTTAAAACATTTTTAAAATTAACAAAAATTCCTTGTGCTGTTTCTGGTCTTAAATATATTTCTGATTGCGAATCTTCTGTTACTCCTTGGAATGTTTTAAACATTAAATTAAATTTTCTTATATCTGTAAAGTTCTGTTTTCCACAGTTAGGACATTGTATTTTATGTTCTGATATAAATTTTACTAGTTCTTCATTGCTCATTCCATCTGCTATAACATCATTACCTTGTTTATGCGCCCATTCCTCTATTAATTTATCTGCTCTATGTCTTGTTTTACATTCTTTGCAATCTATTAATGGGTCGCTGAATCCACCTACATGTCCAGACGCCACCCAGGTTTGCGGATTCATTAATATTGCAGAATCTAACCCAACATTATATTCGTTTTCCTGAATGAATTTTTTTCTCCATGCAGATTTTACATTGTTTTTTAATTCCACTCCTAATGGGCCATAATCCCATGTATTTGCAAGTCCTCCATATATCTCTGAGCCTGGATATACGTATCCTCTCGCCTTACATAAATTTACAATTGGTTCCATATTATTAATCATAAAAGTTACTCCTTATCATTCACCTATTATATTAAATTTTATCTGCAAATACAACATATTTATTTATTTTTGTCAATTTTTTCTATTCTTTAGCTGGTAATTCAAAGTAACTTATTACTTCACTTAATATCTGACCTGCAACTGGTGCAGCCACACCACCGCCCTGATGTCCACCCTGTCCTGTTGGATTATATAATGTAATTAATATTGTTATACATGGGTTGTCGGTTGGTGCTACTCCAATAAAAGATGTTATATATTTTCCAGTATTTACACCATCTTCAGATGTTCCCGTTTTACCACCTACATTATACCCTTGTACTCTTGCATTTTTCCCGGTTCCTTCTTCTACAACAGAAGTCATCATACTTAAAATATCTTTTGCAGTTTGTTCTGATATAACCTGCTCTCCAAATTCCGGAGCTATTTCAGTTGTTTCACCTGTTTGGCTATCTATTATCTTTTTTACTACTCTTGGTTTTACATATTTGCCATTGTTCGCAATTGTAGATACCATTGTTATCATTTGTATTGGTGTTACTTCAAATCTTTGCCCAAAACTTATTGTTGCAAGTTCAACTGGTCCTACTTTTTCTTGTTTTAAAATTATACTTCTTGCTTCTCCTATTAAATCTATACCTGTTTTATCTAAAAAACCAAACTTTTTTAAATACTCATAATATTTACTCACACCTAACTTTTGTCCTAATGCAATAAACACAGGATTACAAGAATTCATTAGTGCCTCTCTCAAACTTTGTACTCCATGTGGTCTGTAGTACCTCCAGCATTTTATTCTTCTTCCCGCTATTTCAATTCCTCCACCACAATTATATACCCCTTTTGTATCAACTGTTGCAATTCCTTCTTCTAATGCAGCACCAGAGGTTACAAGTTTAAAAGTTGAGCCAGGCTCGTATGTGTCTGCAACTGCTTTATTTCTCCACATTGCCTGAAACTGTGCCGATTTTTGAGTTTGATCAAGCAGTTCCCATGTTGATTTTACAGCTTCGTCTGTTATTTCATATGGTGAATTCAAATCATAATATGGATATGTTGCCATTGCCAATATATCTCCATTTTTAGGGTTCATTATTATTACATTTCCGCCGTCTGTACATACATTGTCAATACATGCGTTTTTCAAATACTTTTCAGCTATTGCTTGAATATTCATATCTATTGTAATTATAATGTCATTTCCATCTATTGGACTTTTATATATTTCGCCTTCTTCACCAAAGTTATTACCTTTGGCATCTATCATTTTATCTATTTTGCCATTTTCACCTTTTAAAACAGAATCATATTTTGCTTCTATTCCATCTAGCCCTTGATTATCGCTTCCACAAAATCCAATTACATGTGATGCCAAAGTGGAAAATGGATAATATCGCTTGGTATCTTGGTCTATATTTATTCCTTTATATAAGTTATTTTCTCCCATCCATTTTCTTAGTTCATCTGTCTTCTCTTCGTCTGCCCTTTTTATTATAATTTCTATTGAGCTTTTTCTATTCACCTTTTTCAAAACTTTTTCATAATCCAATTCAAAAATATTTGTCAATACATTTGCAACTTTTTCTTTATTTTCTTTTGCAATATTCATTGGATTTATAGTTACTGTCATTGCTGTACTACTCATTGCCAATATGTTCTGTTCTGTAGCATCATATATAGTGCCTCTTCCTGCAGTTATGCTTCTACTTAAGTTTTGTTGTTCTAATGCTTTTTTCTTGAGTTCATTACCTTGTACAAATTGAATATATCCTATCTTTATAATAATTATTATTGAAGCTATAATTACTCCTATTAAAATTATCATCATTCTCTTTTTAGAACTTAAGATGTTTGTTTGCATATGACCTCCAGAAAAGTGAACACTTTCCTCCGTCCCCAAGTGTTCATCTAATTAATTATATGCTGAAAAAAATTATTTTTGCACAAAATTAAAAGTATACAAAACGTAAAGTATAACTCATCTGTACGCATTAAAATGCTACAGCTGAGAAAAAAACACGTCCCTTTTGTATACTTTTTAAAATATATTCTTAATTTTTTCTATTATGCTATCTATAAACCCCTTATCTTCTGAGAGTTTTACTTCTTCTAATTTAGGTTCTACATAATCTTTTTTTGAAAGTCCAATATATAGTATTTGCTTACTTGTAAGTTTTTCCATTCCCAGCAGGTCTCTTGCCGATTGCTCTATGTTGTTTAAGTTTAAACTGTTTTGAATCCCTATTTCTAATTGGTTGTTTTCTTTTTGCATTTCAGTTGCCTCACTCTTTAATGCCAATATTTTTGCGAACGATTCGTTTATCATTGAGTTTCTGTATATTATAACAAATAAAATTAAAAATACGAACATAACCAGTGTTGCTGTTTTTAGTTTCCATTTCTCTTTAACTTTTTTCTTCGATTTTTTTACAGTTTTTACTTGCGGTTTTTTATAATTTTGTTTTAACTTTTTGGGGCTTGTTTCATATTGGTAATTTCTACCTGCCATAATATTCACCTCCTTATCTGAGAGTTAACGATTGCAACATATACTTATATTTTACTTTCTTCATTTTCACTTTTAATTATTTTCTCAAAAATTCTTAACTTTGCAGACCTGCTCCTTGGGTTTTCATTTTGCTCTTTCTCACTTGGTATAATTGGTTTTTTTGTTAATACAACTCCTTTTTGTATTGCTTTACAGTTGCAATATGGTATTCCTGGTGGACATGTACATTTGCCTGCTAGGTCATTAAATGCATTTTTTACTACTCTATCTTCTAACGAATGAAATGTTATAACACACAATCTGCCTCCTGATTTTAATACATCAACAGAGTCTAACATTAACTTATATAAAGGTTTGATTTCATTATTTACTTCTATTCTTATAGCTTGAAATGTTCGTTTTGCAGGATGCCCTTCTTTAGATTTATATTGAACCACACTTTCTATTATTTTTACAAGTTCTTTTGTAGTATTAATCTCTTTTTCTTTTCTTGATTCGCAAATTCTTTTTGCAATAACTCTAGAAAATCTTTCTTCACCGTATTCAAAAATTATTTTAGCCAAATCTTCTTCTGAATAATTATTTATAACTTTTTTTGCAGTTAATTCTTGTGTTTTATCCATCCTCATATCAAGCTCTGCTTCATTCATATAGCTAAACCCTCTTGTTTTTTCATCTATCTGATATGAAGACACTCCCAAATCCAGCAGTATTCCATTAACACTCTCAATTCCTAAATTGCTTAATATGGTTTTTATATTATCATGATTATTGTGCACAAATTTTACATTTTCTGGCAATTTCGCCTTTGCAACACAAATAGCTTCTTCATCTCTATCAATTCCAATTAGAAGCCCATTTTTTGATATCTTTTTGATTATTTCAATACTATGCCCTGCTCCACCTAAAGTTCCATCAACATATATCCCGTTTTCATTTATATTTAAGCCCTCTATACATTCTTTAAGCATTACAGGTCTATGATTAAATTCCAATATTCTCATCTCCAAAATTAAAATGAAAAAGAAGGTGTCCTAAATTATACAGAGGGACGAGGGAATTGTGCCCCGTCCCTCTGTATAATTTAGGACACCTTCTTTTCTAAAATTGTAATTTTATCTTTTGTATTTTAATAATCTTTTGTACAATATAATTTTACTTTTGTAAATTATATTTCATTGTCTTTTGTTTCCTTACGATTTTTTCTTTTGTGCTGGGACGAGCGAAACGCTCGTCCACACATTTTTTCTTTTGTGTTTTTTGTTTTTTCTTTTGTATCTATATAATCTTTTACAAGTTATATACCCAACATTTGCATCTTTTCTGCTATTTCATCTGCCGACATATCCTCATCACATTTTTTCCATTTATCTTTGCTCCAGATTTCAATTCTTGAATCCATACCAATAATTACAACATCTTTTGCAAGTTCTGCAAATTCTCTTAAATTATTTGAAATCAAAAATCTACCTTGTTTATCTATCTCACAATCAATTGCTCCTGCAAAGAAGAACCTCGAAAATGCTCTGGCATCTTTGTTTGATATTGGAAGAGCTCGCAGTTTTTGTTCAAAGGTTTTCCATTCTTCTAAAGAAAAGGCAAATAGACATCCATCTAATCCTTTGGTTACTATGAACTTCTCTCCAATATCTTCTCTAAATTTCGCTGGCATTATTAATCTGCCTTTATCGTCTAGAGAATGCTCATATTCGCCAATTAGCAATTAAATTTCACTCCTTCCTCTTTCCTCCACTTTTTACCACTTCTCTCCACTTTAGTTAGATTTTATTACAAAACTTTTCATTTTGCAAGTGTTTTTTCAAATTTTTTTTAAAAATTTAATTAAAAAGTTAAATTTCAGCATAAACTCAGGCAAAATTTAGCTTTATTGATTTAATATATTAAATATGATAATATCTTTTATATAAAAATAATTTTATGTTTAGAAACTAATTGGAGAGTAAAATGAAAGAAATAAAGGAAGAGAATAATAAAATAAAAATATTCTATTATATCTTTCCTTTATTTGCTTTTTATTTTCTAGATTATATATTAGTTACATATTTAAGTGTTTTTTTAGATAGAGTTGGAATAGATATATATTCATCTGCTGTTAAGCTTGTATATATTATAAAAACAATAATTATAACACCTGTTATAATTATTGTTCTTATTCGGGTTAAAAAAGATTAACCCCTGCCAAAAAGGTCCGTCCCTACTGGCAGGTATATTTTTTGTTTCTGTTGTTTTAGAATTTATTTTATCTGGTATTGTGTATGTATATATGAAACCAATTTTTCACCTGTTTAATGTGCAGAACGGAATAATTAATTATGCAATATATTCTGCAAAAATATTATTAATATCAAGTACTGCCATAGGTGTTCCATTTATAATTTCAATATACTTTTTATTAAATAAAAGAATTAAAACCAGTATATTTCTATTTGTAATAAGGCAATTATTGCTACCTGTACCGCTTACAATATTATTTTATGAATTGTGGTACATAAAAGGTATATTGTATGCCATTCCTATGTCAGATGCTTTAGCTATGTTAATTGCTATACTGTTTTTAAGAACAAAAGCAACATGATTAAATAATTATAATAAAATATCGTTAATAAATCACCAATTTTATTTATAATGTTGGTCTTTTTCTATCCCTTAATTTACAACTGTGTCTTTCCCTCTTACATCTAGTTTTTCTACTGATTTAGCTTTTATATAAACATAGTCTGTTCTTCCATCATATCCCATTTCTATTTCTCCTGTTACTTTTATCCAGTCTTTTTCGCTTAATAATTCTATATTTTTATCGTATTCGTATTCTATATAGGCATACCCATCACCTACACAGCAACCTGGCCCATATCTTCCTACAAATTTATATTTATCATATGCCAGTGGAAATCCCTCTATTTCAATTGTTTTTCCAATATAATCTTTATAATTTAAATATATGTCATTTATTTGTGCTATAAACATATTATCACCTAATATAATGTCCGTTTTTTCATTATTAGTATTAATTTCATTGGCTTCATTTACTGAATTAACTTCATTAAATAAATTAGTTTGAATATTTTCATCTGTCTTACCTTCTTCGTTTGTTATACTAGAGCCAATATTTTTATTATTAGCTGTACCACTTGTACTTTCTTTATAAATGCCAAATCCAATTAAAAGCAATACTGCTATTAAAAGTATTATATAGAAGATTCTTTTCACATTAACTCCCCCTATTCGTATATAATTTTTTTCATTATGCTAAATATAATAAACAGCAATAAATTTACCAATACTATTACAGCGCCTGTACTAATACTATATAAATATGATAAATATATTCCAATTAGAAATGCTACTACGCTCACTATTCCAGAACTGATTACAACTTGTTTAAAAGATTTAAATACTCTCATTGATGTTAGGGCTGGGAATATTATTATACTGCTTATAAGCATTGTTCCCATCATTCTCATTCCTATTACAATTGTAACTGCTGTTAATATTGCAATTAAACTTGTGTATCTATTAACTTTCAACCCAATAGCTTTTGCAAAGTTTTCGTCAAATGTAATTGCAAATAATTTTCTATAATAAATTATAAACAATATTGCAACTATAATACTTACTGCTATACTCAAATGTACATCGCTTTTACTCATTACAAGAATACTTCCAAACATAAAGTTACATACATCTGTGTTCATCCCTGTTGTAACTGAAGTTACTGCAACACCTATTGCAAGTGCACTGCTTGAAATTAAAGCTATTGCACTGTCGCTTTTTATGTTGCTGTTGTTTCCTATTTTTAAAAGTATTATTGCAAATATAATTACACCTGGTATTGTTATTTGTAACGAGTAATCTAAAAGTCCAAATGCTACAGATACTGTTAAAATTCCAAATCCAACATGTGAAAGCCCGTCACCTATCATTGCATATCTTTTCAATACTAAACTTACACCTAATAATGCAGCACACAAACTAACAAGACTTCCTACAATTACAGCCCTTGTTATAAATGTTAATGCAAACATTGATTGTATAGTTTCTATCATTATTTAACACCTCCATCTTCTGTATATTCAGATGGAATCCCGTTAAATATAATTTCACCTTTTGATATTTCTATTACTCTGTTACAATAGTCTAGTGACCTATCAACATCATGTGTTACCATTATTATTGTTAGATTATTTTCTTTATTTAATTTATGTAAAATTTTGTATATCTGTGTAGCAATATTTGGATCCAGTCCGTTTGTTGGCTCGTCCAATATTAATACATTGCTCACTGTACACATCGCTCTTGCAATTAAAACTCGCTGTTTTTGCCCGCCAGATAATTCTCTAAAACATTTTTTGCGAATGTCGAATAGCTCTAATTTTTTCATAATTTCATTTGCTATTTCTTTGTCTTTTTTTGTGTACCATAATTTTTCTATATTATTTGGAAGTGTTCCACTAAGTACCACCTCTGCTATTGATGCTGGGAAATTATTTTGTATTTCAGTTATTTGTGGCAAATATCCTATCTTCTCTTGTACATCTATTCCTCCTGAATAACCAGAAATCAAACCTAAAATACATTTTATTATAGTGCTTTTCCCGAGACCCGTTTTCTCCAAGCAAACAAATAAAATCTCCAGAATTTATTTCCATATTTATGTTTTTTAATACCTCATGATTACTAATATATTCAAATGACAAATCTTTAATTTTAATTAGACTCATAATTCTCCTTTACTGTAATGCCTTTTTTAACGCATCTAGATTTCTAGTCATCAAACTCACATATGTTTCTCCATTATTAAAATCTTCTTTGCTAATATTGTGAAGGCTTTGAATCTGCATTATTTCTGCACCTGTTTCTTCTGCAATTGCCTTTGCTATTTTACCTTGACTTAATTCTATATATAAAACAACAGGTATGTTTTCTTCCTTTACCTTTTCTACTAAATATGCAACTGTTGCAACACTTGGTTCTGTTTCTGTACTGCATCCATTAAATGCCGCACTTGCTGTTAACTCAAATTCATTTAAAAAATATTGCATTGGCATTTTATCACCGAATATTAGTCTATTGCGAACTTTATTATTAACTATTTCTTGAATTTTAGCTTGTACTTCTTTAACATCTTCTATATATTTTCTTGCATTTGTTTGATATGTTTCTCTATTTTCTTCATCTTTTTCAGATATCAACTCTGCTAGGCTCTGTATAATAGTTATGGTATTTGTCGGCGAATTCCAAATATGTTCATCATATTCAGTTTCTCCTTCGTCCTCTTCTTCTGGTTCAGCGCCATCAACTTCTTGTTCTTCTATAACATCTATTGTATCCATTAAACGCAATACTTTTGTATTAGACATATTCAGTGAATTAAGCACTTTATCTGTCCAGTTTTCCATATTACCACCAATATATATAAATATATCTGAATTTTCTATAGCAACTAGGTCTTGTGCAGTAGGCTCATATCCATGTGCTTCTACTCCTGGACTTAATAGATTTTTTAAATTTATATTATCGTTTGCAATATTTCTTAAAATGTCGTATGCTACAAAATTTGTAACAACCACATTTAATTTATCTTTGCTCATCCATTCCACTTCTTTTTCTTCACTTCTATAACTAATTGCATAAATCAATGCACCTATAATTAGCACTACTAAAATTATTAATGCTATTTTTTTAAACCTCATTTTTAAATTTCTCCTTAAATATTATTTGCCAATATATCTAGAGTTGCTTCTAATGCGTCTCTTCCCGTTGTCCCCACATTTGTTTTAAATATATTTCCATCTTTATCTATACTAATGCTTGTTGGTAATTCATTAACATTATATGATAAAATAGCATCACTATTTAAATCATAATGTATTGGAATTAGAATATCTTTTTGCTTAACAAAATCTTCAACACTGCTTACTGTTTCCAGCATACCATCTGTTACACTTATTGCTAAAAATGCAATACTATTTTTATATCTTTCATAATATTCATTCAACATTTCAAGCATTTCTACAGATTCTTCTTTGTTCATCTTCCAAAAAAGCATGTAGATTGGCTTGCCTTCATAATCTGATAAATTTATTTCATTTTTATTTTCATTATATATTGTAAATTCATTATTTTCACTTCTTTTGTCTTTTTCCATTTCGCCTCTTAACTCAACTTGACTATCTATTCTGTTTTGGTTACTCATTTCGCTTAGGCTATTTCTTTCACTTGGAACATCTATTTCTTTATAAACACTATAAACAAAATAGGTTGCTACAATAACCATAGCAGTTGCAATTATTAACAAAATTATATTTTTAGCATTCTTCATATTATAGTCTCCTTTACATTTTTTATTGTATCAAAAATTATTATAAGTGTAAAGAAAAAAATGCTACCTGTGAAGAATGGACGGAGAAAAGTGAACACCTGGGGACGGAGGAAAGTGCGTGCCCAGGTGTTCATTTTTCTCCGTCCATTTTTCAGTCACCTGTTGTTCACTTTAATTATGCTTTACTCTTTTTTCTTTAGTAACCAGTACGCTATACCTGCAAGCACAATACTTCCTATTAATGCACTGTATGTGTATACATCCGATTCTCCTGCTTTTGGGAAACTGAATGGTGCTGTTTTCTTTGGTTCTGTTGTTTGATTTGGTTTCGGTGTTGGGTTTTGTGGGGTCGGTGTTGGCTCCTGTTTTCCAGGTTCTTCTACTTTTTTGTAGATATATACTATCTCTCTATTGCTTTCTACTTCTTCAATACTTGGTATTCCTGGTTGAATTGGGCCTCCATCTATTGTGTATCCCACTATTGTATAGCCATTTATTTCTTTCTCTGTTCCTGTAAAGCTTTCTCCCAATTTCCTTATTGTGTCTATGTCTATCTCTATTACTGTTCCATCTTCTGCTATATATCTCTCATTAATAACATACAACTGTGGTTCATCTGGCACTTCTACTGTTACTTCTACTTCATCTCTTTCTTCGTCTGTCTCATCACTTTTTACTATCACTCCATTTGCTATTACAGTATTATCTGGTGTATCTAATGGCACTGTGTATGCGAATGTATATTCTACATAGTATGATGTATCTTCTGCTTCTCCTGTTCTGGCTGGTAATGTACTTATTGTTTTTGTCCATGTTCCAATTTCATCTAAGCTATCTTCTACTACTATATTGTGTAGGTCTACTTCTCCTGTGTTCTCCACTCTTATTACATAGTTTACTATATCTCCTGGTAACACTATATTGCTTTGACCTGGTGCCAATGCTTTTGTTACACTTATACTTGGTACTTTCACTGTTACTTCTATTTCGTCTGTTTCTTCTTCGGTCTCGTCACATTTTACATATGCTATGTTTGTTATTGTTGAGTTGTTTGGTGTATCTAATGGCACTATGTATGTGAATGTATATTCTACATAGTATGCTGTATCTCCTGGCAGTCCAGTTTTGGCTGGTAATGTACTTATTGTTTTTGTCCATGTTCCAATTTCATCTAAGCTATCTGTTACTTCTACATTGTGTAAATCTATTTCGCTTGTGTTCTCCACTCTTATTACATAGTTTACTGTTTCACCTGGTAACACTATATTGCTTTGGCCAACTGCTAATGTTTTTGTTATACTTACACCTGGTACTTTTACTGTTACTTCTTCTTCGTCTGTTTCTTCTTCCACTTCATCTGCTTCTGCATATGCTATGTTTGTTATTGTTGAGTTGTTTTCTGCATCGCTTGGCACTATGTATGTGAATGTATATTCTATATAGTATGCTGTGTCTCCTGGCAGTCCAGTTTTGGCTGGTAATGTGCTTATTGTTTTCGTCCATGTTCCAAGTTCATCTAAACCATCTGTTACTATTACATTGTGTAAATCTACTTCTCCTGTGTTCTCTACTCTTATTACATAGTTTACTGTATCTCCTGGTTTTACTACATCACTTTGACCAACTGCTAATGTTTTTGTTACACTCATACTTGGTATTTTTACTGTTACTTCTTCTTCGTCTGTTTCTTCTTCTGTCTCGTCACATTCTGCATATACTATGTTTGTTATTG